>CEVX01031664.1_pt1 | contig 12991 bp, 9 predicted proteins | sample 356561 | NCBI WGS metagenome assembly CEVX01 (sample SAMEA2623886, study PRJEB7988) | marine metagenome | biome: marine biome (ENVO:00000447); feature: surface water layer (ENVO:00002042); material: "saline water (ENVO:00002010), including plankton (ENVO:xxxxxxxx)" | depth 5 m | reverse complement strand
ATGGGTTCAGGTATCGAGCTTTCAGGAAAAACCTGCAACTCTCCCTCTAGGTTATTATCCATTTCGCTCTGGCCTACAATATTAGGATCATTGAACAATGTATTTTGGCTCTCTGAACTTGCCTCATCAGTTGCACTTCGATTATTTTCGACGTCCTTTACTAGCGGTTCCGCCATTGAGCGTCTAGGTAATGGAGTTTCATTACTTGCCTCAGTAGCATCTATTCCGGTAGCAACAACTGAAACACGCATTATACCCTGCAATTCTTCATCTATTGTCGACCCAACAATAATATTAGCGTCTGGATCCACTTCTTCTCTTATACGATTGGCAGCTTCATCTAACTCAAATAATGTAAGATCATGACCACCAGTTATATTTATCAGAACACCTCTAGCCCCTCTTAAAGAAATTTCATCTAATAAGGGATTAGCAATTGCTTTTTCAGCAGACTGGACTGCACGGTCTTCTCCTGAAGCCTCCCCAGTACCCATCATTGCTTTTCCCATCTCATCCATGACTGCTCGAACATCTGCAAAATCAAGATTAATCAATCCTGGGCGAACCATTAAATCTGTTATTCCTTTAACCCCCTGGTAGAGTACATCATCTGCCAAATTAAAAGCGTCTGAAAATGTTGTTTTTTCATTAGCAATTCTAAATAAGTTTTGATTGGGAATAATTATCAGCGTATCTACTACTTTCTGCAATGCTTCGACACCATCTTCCGCTTGCTTCATCCTCTTAGAGCCTTCGAATTGGAACGGTTTAGTCACAACCCCAACTGTAAGTACCCCAAGTTCTCTCGCCGCTTGGGCTATTATTGGCGCTGCGCCTGTACCTGTACCCCCTCCCATGCCAGCAGTAATAAAAGCCATATGAGATCCAGCTAAATGATCAACGATTTCTTCAATTGTCTCTTCAGCTGCTGCTGCTCCAACCGAAGCTCGAGCACCCGCCCCTAAGCCCTCAGTAACCTTTACGCCCATTTGAATTTTGTTTTTTGCATTTGACTGCTGTAAGGCCTGGGCATCCGTATTTGCTGCGACAAAGTCAGCCCCCTCTAACTCTTTCTCAATCATATTGTTAACAGCATTTCCACCAGCACCGCCAATGCCAAATACAGAAATCCTGGGTTTTAAATCATTTTGTCCTGGTACACTTAAATTGAGTGTCATGCGCTGCTCCGCTTATAGCTATATTTTTTATTATTTATAATATTATTAAAATTCATACTAACCAATATAAAGTCATTGGTCACGAAAAAATTTCAATATATAGTAAGTTTTCATCCTGATTACCCCGAGATTTAGACATATTTGCCATTTTTACCAGTTATCACGTAACCATTTAGTCATCCTTCGAAAAGATTTTTCAGCATAATTCTTGTTCAGTATCTCAAAATCCCACCACTCATCCTGTGGGTAAGCGGCAAAAAGTGACAAGCCTACTATCGCGGAGAAAGCAGGACCTGAAGCAGCCTGAGGCAACCCTCTAACTCTCAAAGGTTTACCCATCCTAACTTGTTGGCCCAATATTTTAGATGCTAATTGATCTAAGCCGGGTATTTGACTTGTTCCACCTGTCAACACTATCCTCTGACTGGGCAAGAACTCAAAACCCGCTGCAACAAGAGTCTCCTGAACACCTTCTAAGATTTCTTCAACCCTAGGACGAATAATTCCAATTAGTTCAGAACGAGTAACTGTTCGTTGATCATGCTCCCAATCTCCTGTCTCACCTCCTATCTGAATCGTTTCGCGATCATCCATTCCTGTCGCTATTAATCCACCATTTACATTTTTAATTCTTTCGGCCAGAGCCATCGGAATTTGCAATCCATGTGAAATGTCCGAGGTTATATGGTCACCTCCTATTCTCACAAAATCACCATAAATCATATGTTTCTTAAGAAATATCGATACGCCGGTACTACCACCACCCAAATCGACACAGGCGGCACCTATCTCTTGCTCATCTTCTACTAAAGATGAAATTGCTGCGACATATGCTGAAGAGGCAACTCCAGCGAGTTCCAAATCACACCGTTTTACACAGTGTAACATGGTTTCGATTGAACTAATATCAACCGTTAGTAGGTGCATATCAACAAGAAGCTCCTTACCTATCTGTCCTCTTGGGTCTAGGAGCCCATTTTTATCATCGAGAGTAAAATTCACCGGTTGAGCATGGAGAGCCTCTCGGGCTAACCCATAATTTGGTATTTCACAACTATCCAAAACACCCGCTATATCTCGGTCGTTTACCATTCCATTCTCAGTTTGAATATTACCCGCTAAGCCATAAGATCTTGGCCTACCTCCAGAAAAACACGTTATTACATGATCAACCCGCACTCCAGCCATCTTTTGGGCTGCTTGTACGGACGTTCTAATTGCTCGTTCAGTTTCACGAATTAGCTCTATATCTCCAAATTTTATCCCGCGCGACTTAGTAGTAGCAACCCCAATTATTCTAAAATCAGCTTGCCCTACCATGGAGCCGACAGGATCTTCTGAAGACCCTGATTTATTATTTTCAAATTTCAGTATGAAACAAGCAATTTTAGAGGTGCCGATGTCTAGAACTGCTATGACCCCCCTTTGTATAGCCGCTTTTCTTGCTCGGCGCATCACTCTTTGAGTCTCATACAAATTATTCATTAAATCTTTTCCTCTTCTAAACGGCGAAGTTTGATTTCCACTGCTTCCTTAGCATCCTTTTGTCGTCGAATCATCATTCTGTTGGGATTTCTTAAATCTAGTAAACTGAAGTTTACCGATAATAGCTTTTTGACTTTATTTTCCATAATCAAATTCTTGTAGACTTTCGTTAATTCATCCGCAGGTAACATTATTTTTCTTCCATTTTTCAAAATAATATCCCAACGACGCTCGCCTATTCTCACTAAACCCAAAATTTCATCTGAAAATGAATTGCTAATGCTATAAATAAAAAATGCTTCATCAATTGCAATAGAAGCACCAGCACCAGCAATTAATGGTAAATCTAAATTTGGTCTGCCACTTTCAACTATTCCCATACTCACACCATCAGGATCGAGCAATTCCAAACCATTGGTATTAAGCCAGTAAATCGCTGGTTCGCGTGGCTGAACTTGAATATAAATAATATTTTCAGCAATATATAGGTCGACATTCTTTACTGCATTCATTAATTCAATTTTGCTCTGTAATTCATGCAAATTTACATTATAAGAACTTATTGGCAGATCTAAACCCGTTAATGATCTAATTTCATTTACAAGAGCCTGATTAGCACCTTTTATTTTTATGAAGTTTACTAAAAATTCAGGTCTATTTTTAGTATTTTCTTTGAATTCACGCCAACTCACTTTCAACACTTCAACATTCTCAGCTTTCGAAAAATAAAATAAGCCAATCAAACCAATCAAAAATAACGGAATGCCATAATCAAAAATATGACGAAAATACGGCGTTAATCTTAACCGCTCCCAGCGGTAAAAAAAACGACTTGGTGTTGGATCCTTTCGTTTTTTTTCTAGCGATTGCATGACGAATCCTCAATTAATTTTCTACAAAGTTCAATAAAGGAAATACCACACAATCTCGCTTGTTCAGGCGCCAAAGAGGTTGGTGTCATACCGGGCTGTGTATTGGTTTCGAGCAATTTTAAACCTGAAATGCCCTTTTTTTCATCCCAACGAAAGTCAGTACGGGTTAACCCTCGGCAACCCAAGCCTTTATGAGCTGCCCTTGCAAATTTTTTGCATGCAGCAAAAATTTCCTTTGGTATATTTGCTGGCACAACGTGATTGGAGCCATTCTTTGAATACTTGGCGTCGTAATCATACCATCTATCAGTAATTATTTCTGTAACTGTTAGGGGGATGTCATCAAAAACTGTAACGGTTAATTCCCTTCCAGGAATAAACTCCTCCAACATCACATTGCCATCATAGGGATAATCCAAAATACGATCATCTCCCTTATTATGAACAAAATGTATTCCAATTGATGAACCTTCGTTGATTGGCTTTATTACATATGGCCTCGATATAAAATCTTTAGTAGCCAATTGAGTAGAGGAAATGACCACACTTTCCGCACACGGCAACCCCAGATACCTATAGATAGATTTGGTTCTTTCCTTATCCATCGCCATCGCAGAAGCCATAACACCAGAATGCGTATATGGTATTCTTAACCACTCTAAAATACCTTGAATGCAACCATCTTCCCCCCAACGACCATGGAGTGCATTAAAAACAACATCAGGTTCTAGCTCTTTTAAATTGGTTACAACATCCTTATTAACATCAAGTTCAATCACATCATAACCGGCAGAGCTTAATGCGGCGCCACACTGTGAGCCAGAAACCAGGGAAACTGCTCGTTCTTCTGAGGGTCCTCCTTTAAGGACGACAACGCGGTTTTTATTATTAAGAGCCATTTTTTCTTTATTATTCCTGATTTAGTTTATTTCCGACTATTTTAATTTCCCATTCTAACTTAACTCCAAATCTTTCAAAAACGGACTGAATAATTTTTTCACCCAATTCTTCTAATTCGGCGGATGTGGCATCACCTGTATTGATTAAAAAATTTGAGTGTTTGGTTGATACTTGTGCAGACCCGATTTTAAATCCTCTCATGCCAGCGTCATTTATCATTTTCCATGCTTTATGATCATTACTTTCACTCAGGCAGCCACTTGAAGCGGCACCAGAAGGATTCTTAAAGGCTGAACCACAACTTAAGACACCCCGAGGCTGTGTACGGTTTCTATTTTCAATCATTTGACCCATTTCTAAATTTAGAAGTTCTGGATTTTTCTTGTTTGATTTAAAATTAGCTGAAGTCAGCACCCATCCATCTGGGATACTTGACTTTCTATAAGAAAACTTCATCTCATTTTTATTTAAAGTTATTGGAGTACCATCGCGGGAAACGAATTCTCCTGAAATGAATAGATCTTTTACATAAGTTCCATAACAGCCCGCGTTCATCGATACTGCACCACCAATCGTACCAGGAATCGTTCGCAAAAATGTCAGATCAATTCCAGATCGAGCAGCTTCAACTGCCACATGAGAGCTTTGCGAGGCTGCTCCTAATGAAATCACACCATCATCTAAGACTTTTATACTCCTAAAGCCTCTACCTAATTTAATACAAATTCCGTCAATACCTCCATCTCTAATAATGAGGTTTGAACATGCTCCCAAAACGAAAACAGGAAGCGATTTATCTGTTTTTTTTAAGAAATTTTGAAGATCAATCTTATCACATGGCTTGAAAAGCAAATCTGCTGCACCCCCTACTTTTAGCCATGACATTCTTGATAATGCTACATCTTTTTTTATGGACCCTTTGACACTTGAATAATTCATTTAATTATTCTTTCCATCATATTATTCGCCCAGGTGGAAATACTACCTGCACCCATAAATATAATTAGATCATTTGGTCCTGAGTTTTTTTCTATAAAGCCTTCTAGTTCCATTTCATTTTCTATTTTTTTAACAACTTTACCATGCCGTTTTGAAATTTTTGAAATAAGTTTGTTACTCGTAATTCCTGTAATAGGATGTTCACCCGCTGTAAATATTGGGGTTATTCCTACTACATCGGCATCTTCAAAGCAGTCAGTAAATTCTTCAAAGAGATTAGCTAAACGACTAAATCTGTGAGGTTGGTGAATAGCAACTACCCGACCTTCAGTTGTCTGTTTGGCTGCTTTCAAGACTGCTCGAATTTCGGTAGGATGATGGGCATAATCATCAACGACACTGACACCATTCATTTTCCCAAGAAGCGTAAATCGCCTATTAACTCCTTTGAACTCCGTTACACCATTTCGGATTTCTTCTTCTGTCATACCCAAATAACGAGCAACACATATGGCGGCAAGAAGGTTCAGTATATTGTGATCCCCAGCCATCGGAAACTCTAATCCTATTATAGGTTTAGATCCATCAGAGAAAATGATATCAAAACTAGACTTCCCATCATCAAAACCTATATTGGCTACCCTTACATCCGCATCAGCATTTTTCCCATATGTCACAATCCGTCTATTGTGGATTTTCTTAGAAATCTCCAAAATATTATTATCATCGGCGCAAAGCACCGCAATTCCATAAAATGGTATTTTTGAGATAAACTGGCTAAAAGCACTTTTTAATTTATCAAATGATCCATAATATTCCATGTGTTCTGGATCAATATTTGTCACTATCGATATCGTCGAGGGCAATTTAAGGAAGCTGCCATCACTTTCATCAGCCTCAACTACCATCCAATCTCCATTGCCTGTTCTAGCGTTAGAGCCGTAAGCATGAATTATTCCACCATTTATAACGGTCGGATCTAATCCACCTGAGTCTAACAAGCCCGCAACCATAGTAGTCGTAGTAGTTTTTCCATGGGTACCTGCAACAGAAATGTTAGATTTGAATCTCATTAATTCTGCTAACATCTCAGCTCTTTGTACGATTGGTAAGTTTAAGTGATAAGCTTTTTGCAATTCAATATTATCAGACTTTATCGCTGAAGAAACGACAACCACATCAGCATCAATTATATTCTGCGCGTTCTGACCTAAGTATATTTTTATTCCTAATTTTTGTAAACGTCTCGTGATTTTGGTGTCGTTTAAATCAGAACCTTGTACATCATAACCATGAGACATTAGAACCTCCGCAATTCCAGACATTCCTATGCCACCAATACCAATAAAATGTATGTTCCCTATTTTGATAGGAAAATTGGTCTTATTTCGCACTAAATGATTCCTCTTTTGTATTCGTAGACAGGGACTCAACTAATTCTAGTAATTTCTTTGATGCATCGGGTTTACTGTTTGCGTAAGCAGCTTGAGCCATTTTCGAAGCTTTCGTAGGCTTTCTTATTAACTCATAGATTCTTTCCTTTAGTTTTAGGGAAGTTAATTCATCCTCAGATATTATGATCGCTGCCTTAGCTTGAACCAAAGATGAAGCATTTTTTGTCTGCTCATCTCTGACTGCTACTTTCAATGGTACTAAAATTGATGGACGACCAATAATTGAAATCTCAGCTATTGTTGAGGCTCCAGCTCTGCTTATGATCAATTGTGCCTCATTAATCCTGCGTGAAACATCTATAAAAAATGGCTTTACATCTGCATTTATGCCCGACTTTTGATAAAATTCTTCAACAGTTTTTTGATCCTCATCTCGAGCCTGATGAGCAACCCTTAAATGTTTTAAAATTCTCACCGGTAGTAACGCTAACGCGCTAGGCACAACTTCTGATAGAATTTTTGATGCCTGTGAGCCACCTAAAACTAAAATACTCAAAGGATAATCTCCAGGAGGTATATATGGTGAATTTCTTAAAGCCAAAACATCCTCTCGGACTGGAATTCCGCAATCAACCCCATTTACGTTGTTCGGTAATTTTGTTGGCCAAACACCACAAGCCAGAACCGAAGCACGCCTTGCAAAAAATTGGTTTACCTTACCAAGAACTCCATTCTGCTCATGTATCAAAATTGGTATCTTCAATAATGTTGCAGCTAACATCCCAGGAAATGCAGGATAACCGCCAAATCCAACGATCATCTTTGGCCGCTCCTTAAGCATAAAAAAACCTGAAACGCAGGTACCAATAAGTAATTTGAGCAGAGCCGTAATTTTTTTTATTATATTCGAGCCATTTAGAGACGCACTTGAGATAATTGACAACTCTACTTGGCCTTCCAGCTGTCGAAAATACTCAACGCCTCTAACGTCAGTGAGAACTCGAACCCTCCAATTCCGGTTGAGAAGTTCTTCAATCAATGCTTGAGCAGGATAGATGTGTCCACCCGTACCCCCCGCTGTAATCATTAATAGTGGTGCATCACTTTTTTTCATATTTTTTGTTTATCATTATGATTCTGACCAATAACATCTCCAATGGCACCCTGAGCCCTCTCTCTCGTAAAAGCTAACAGCATTCCCAAAGCTATACCGCCCGCAAGTAAACTTGATCCTCCATAACTAATAAAAGGTAAAGTCATACCTTTTGCAGGTAGTAACCTGACTGCAACCCCCAAGTTTATTAACGCTTGGGATGCAAATAAAACTGCTAAACCAGTCCCAGCTAAACGAATAAACGTATTCCTTTCCTTAATTAGACGAAATAAGCATCTAATTGTTATTGTCAGGTAAATAAAAATAATTAATAATACGAATAGTAGACCATATTCTTCAGCCGCTACAGCAATTATAAAGTCTGTGTGGGCATCAGGTAAAATATTCTTTACTATTCCTTCTCCTACCCCAACACCAAAGATTCCTCCTTCTTGGATAGCATTAGTAGCATATCCGATCTGAGTATTTGGATCAATTTTCACACTCAAAAACCCATCAATTCTTCGTGCAAAATGCTCAGAAAAACTGTAGGCAAAGATCCCTGATAAAATGATTGAAATTGCAACTATCAATAGCAATATCAAGGGAGCACCTGCTACAAAATATATCATCCCCCAGCTCGCCAATATTAAAGAAGCCTGACCAAAGTCAGGCTGAATCACCAAGAATATGGAAACCAAAATGGCAATAAGAAACGAAATAGCTTTGCCTGGTGGTCCGTTTATTTCAAAGGAAACTGATATTAACCATGCAGTTATTATAACAAAAAATGGTTTTAAAAATTCTGATGGTTGGATCGACGAAAAACCTAGAGAATACCATCGAATTGAACCTTTGCCGAAATCAGTTCCAAAAATAGGCAAAAAAGCCAACGCTATAAAACTTAAGAGAAAACCAATCACTCCAAGTCTTCTTAACATTTTTGGTGATAACATAGAAAAAAGGAACATTACTGTGATAGCTAATATCCCAAAGACCAACTGACGATTTACGTAATGAAGCGGCATATATCCATTTTTTGCAGCTAGAGGAGGTGAAGCCGCTAACCCAAGCAAAACACCTATTCCAAAAAGCCCTAAAACAAATGCTAAGGACACTCTGTCAACTGTATGCCACCAATGTACGATTATCGGCTCTCTCTTCTCAGAGATTACCGAACCATAAACTATTTCAGTCATAAGCGCTGCCGCCTGCCTTCAAATTACGTTGGTTTTTCCAACTTCTTATTACTCCTAGCTTAAACTGAAAAAATAAAATTCGCTAGGAAAAAATTAGTTTTGTAATTCATTAACCAATTTAGTGAAATGATCTCCACGCTCTTCAAAATTTTTATAATTATCAAAACTAGCAGCTGCGGGGGACAGCAATATCACCTCGCCTGGCAACGCATTGTTATAAGCTTGCTTTACAGCATTTTCTAAGTTGTCGACAATAATGTGAGAGACATGACTAAGTTGCGCAGAAAAATCTATGGCACACTCACCAATGAGGTATGCTTTCTTAACCGAACCAGTATCCTCAATCAATGATTTAACACCTCCTGCTTTCGCTCTCCCACCAGCAATCCAGTGAATATTTGAAAATGAATTTAAGGCTTTTGAGGCACTTATGGCATTCGTTGCTTTACTATCATTGACAAATAAAACGCCATTTATATTGGCGATAACCTGAGTACGATGTGGAAGTGCTTCAAAATTCAACAAATAATTTTTTATTTCGTCTTTAGATACATCTAAGATTCTACAAACAGCAAAAGCCGCACAAATATTCTGATGATTATGTTGACCAGGTAAGCCTTCAAAGCGATCAATCTTTATTTCACTAACCAATTTTCCATATCTATATTCATATAATATACCTGACACTACAGAAACTGACCACTCATCATCTTTAATTATTGATTTAGTTGAAATCTTAATTAACGATCCAAACCCACGAGCTTTCAATTCATTATACAACCTAATACCTTCAGTTTCATCCACCCCAATAATTGAAATTTGACGCTTACTAGTCCCAAATAATCTTTTTTTTGCATTGAAATAACCTTCAGTCCCATTATGACGATCTAAATGATCTGGAGAAAAATTTAAAAAAACTGCGATATCTGCATTTAAGAATTTAGCCACCTCTAATTGATAACTACTTAATTCCATTACAGTTGCATCAACCGAAAGAGCTGTTTCAAGATCAAATAATGGAATTCCGATATTTCCACCAAGTTGAACTGAACCAAGAGAATTCTTTAATATATGATGCACAAGAGAACTAGTAGTAGACTTACCATTTGAACCTGTTATGGCGATTGTTTTAGATGTCTTAGATTTATCCTTTTCTAATTCATGAAAATGATTTTGAAAAAACAAACCTACATCATTATCAATCGGAATTTCTGCCTTTATTGCTCTATCGACTACTTTCGAGATGAAAGGATGTAAATACGGTACTCCTGGAGAAAGGAGCAACATAGAAAACTCTTGCCAAGAATCAGATGCAGAGAGATCTTCTAAACTTAAACCAGCCATGCTAGCCTTCTCTCTTGCTTTCGCATTATCATCCCAACAAATGGGCAAAGCTCCTCCTCGTTTTAGAGCTAATGCAACTGAACATCCTGATTTGCCCATACCGTAAATAGCAATTTTTTTATTTTTTAAGAAATCAATTGATAGCAATTAAATAGCCCTCTTATTTCATCTAACCTTCAGAGTGGCCAAACCAATCAACGCTAGAATTACTGCAATAATCCAGAATCTTATAACTATAGTGCTCTCAGCCCATCCCTTTTTTTCAAAATGATGATGTATAGGCGCCATTAAAAAGACCCTTTTTCCAGTAACTTTAAAATATAATACTTGGATTATCACTGACATTGCTTCCACGACAAATAAACCACCAACAATCGCTAAAACAAGCTCGTGTTTTGTTGAAACTGCTATTGCTCCCAAACCACCTCCTAATGCTAAAGAGCCCGTATCTCCCATAAATACTGCAGCAGGTGGAGCATTATACCAAAGAAAACCTAAACCAGCGCCGATTAAAGCTGAGCAAAAAATTAGAATTTCTCCAGTTCCAGCTACATAGTGAACATCCAAATATTCTGTAAAATCAGTACGGCCAACAGCATATGCGATAACCCCCAAAGTACCCGCAGCAATCATCACAGGCATAATGGCTAAGCCATCTAATCCGTCGGTTAAATTAACTGCGTTAGCTGATCCAACAATTACAAACATCGAAAAAGGAATAAAAAGAATACCAATATCTAAAAGTAGATTCTTTAAGATAGGCAGTGCGATCGTATTTTGCAATTCACCTGGGTGGAATTGCGAAGCCGCATAACCACCAATAGCTGCGATTATTAATCCTAATATCAATCTAATTGATCCAGATATACCATTAACATTCTGTTTTTTTACCTTCTGATAATCATCAAAAAATCCTATCAATCCGAATGAAAACGTTACAAACAGTACAATCCATATATATGGATTCGATAATTTTGCCCAAAGCAATGTAGATACAACCAAAGCCCCCAGGATTAATACTCCTCCCATAGTTGGAGTGCCTTTCTTATCCTTCTTATGCCTTTCTGGCCCATCATCTCTTATTGGTTGGCCTTGACCCTGAGTTCTCTTAAGTAAATTTATAAGTGGTTGGCCAAAAACAAATCCAAATATAAGGGCTGTAAAGAAAGCCCCACCAGATCTAAATGTAATATATCTGAACAAATTGAAAAAATCACCCCCATCGGAAAAATAAATAAGTTGATAAAACATTAACTAACTCCTCTTAAACCCCAATCTAATTAGATGAATCATTGATGCTTTTTAACTTGGAAACAACTTTCCCCATATTTGAGCTCTTTGACCCTTTAACTAATATCACATCTGCCATTGATATTTCTTCGGCTATAATCTTATTTAACTCATCAGAACTAGAAAACCAAAATTTATTCCCGTCAGATGGAAGAGCTTCAAACAAGCTTTTCATAAGCTCCCCAACCAAATAAAATTTTTTGATGCCACGTATTTCATCCCAACTTGCAATACTTCTATGAATCGTGATCTCATCAGGACCTAACTCTAACATATCACCTAAAATAGCTATCTTTCTTCCTTTGTCTTGATTTAAAACTTTTTTGGAAATCCATAATGAGTCTAATAGTTTAAAACCAGCTCGCAACGATGTGGGATTACTGTTATAGGAGTCATCAATTAGGTCAAAGTAATAAGCAGAACTACCCTTATTAACATTAACTTCAATATGTTGACTACGCCCTTCCATAGGAAGCCAATTTCGCAACTGTTTAATGGCTATATTTTTATCAGCTCCTATCAAACTCACGGTAGCAACAGCCGCAAGTCCATTTGATGCAAAATGTTGACCAAGAGAATTTAGCTCAAATTTAAATTTTCTCGATCCTTGAATTACCTTAACCTCCAAGGAATGATTCTTAATATTTAATTGATCTAAAACCCAGTCTGGCCCATTCATACCAAACTTTTGAAGTGTAACCGGTAAGCCCTTTAGAGAGCTTTCTATCGTAGATATATGCTCAATATCTGAATTAACTAAAGCCAAACCACCCGCCTCTAATCCAGAAAAGATTTCTGATTTGGCCAAGGCTATTTCTTCAAGGTTTCTGAAGTTTGACATATGAACCCTTTTAACTTCAGTAATTAAGGCCACATGTGGTCTAGCTAATAAACTATGGGCTCTTATTTCCCCTTTTTGGTTCATCCCCATTTCAATAATCGCAAACTCAGTATTTTTTGGCATACGGGCTAAAGTTAATGGTACCCCCCAATGATTATTAAAGCTTTTATCAGATGCATGTACTATTCCCTGAGACTTCAACGCAATACTTAGCATTTCCTTTGTTGAAGTTTTACCGACAGATCCTGTTACCGCTATTAGCTTGCCTGAGAAACGATCTCTAGCAGCAAATGCCAGTTCTTTTAAAGCTTCTAAAACATCCGCAACCAAGATTAATCGAGAATCGCCAGTTAATCTTTCTGGAATATGAGAGACAAGTGCCGCTGCTGCACCATTTTCAAAGGCTTTATCGAGGAAAGCATGTCCATCCCTTTTATCAGTAAGAGCGACAAAGAG
>CEVX01049909.1_pt1 | contig 13008 bp, 6 predicted proteins | sample 356561 | NCBI WGS metagenome assembly CEVX01 (sample SAMEA2623886, study PRJEB7988) | marine metagenome | biome: marine biome (ENVO:00000447); feature: surface water layer (ENVO:00002042); material: "saline water (ENVO:00002010), including plankton (ENVO:xxxxxxxx)" | depth 5 m | reverse complement strand
AGCACTCGGCACAGTAGCGATAGAGAAACATTTGGACAGGGTATGGCAAATATGGTAGCAGGTCTTTTTGGAGGAGTAACTACTGCCACTGCAACGATGCGAACTGTTGCCAATATTAAATTTGGAGCAAAAACTCCGCTAGCATCAATCGTTCACGGTTTAACGCTTTTAGCTATATTGCTAGGCCTGGGTTCGTTTGTAGCTATTATCCCAACAGCCTGCTTAGCGGCTATTTTGTTCAAGGTAGGTATTGAAATTATGGATTACAGAATAATACCTGTTCTAAAAAAACTCCCTATTTCAGATTTATTGGTATTTATGATTGTGTTGTTAATAACTGTTTTTGAAGACTTGATGGTTGCTATAGCAATCGGTACAATTTTTGCACTATTTAGTTCAAGATATGAATTAAGATCAATTTTTAATTTTAATTCAAGCGATTTAGTAGGAGGTTTGAATGGAACAGAATTTGCACCAAAAAATCTTGATTTAAATCAGCTTGATAAGTTGCCAGTCAAAATTCTAAGGCCGCAAGAATCTTTATTTTTCGGCACAATAGAGCCAATGATTGAAGCATACAGCGCTACAGATGAGCACGAAATTTTAATCGTTGATTTAAGTAATGTGTTGATGATTGATTTAACTGGGGCTTATGCTTTAGAGGACTTAATCAATAATACCATGAAAAAAAATACGGAAGTACTAATTACGGGTATGGATCCCAAAATAGAAAAAACTCTAGTTGGGCTTAATTTTGTTAAAAATATTGGGATAGATAATTTTAAAAGCTCAAAAGAACTTATTTCACCTATGCTGCAAAAGCGATATGGTTTATTTTTCGATACCGAATCCTAAATTGATTAATTGATGAAAATAGTTTTGATAGAGCCTTATTTTTCCGGCTCTCATAAGTCATGGGCCACTGAACTGAAATTTTTCAGTAGGCACAAAATTGAAATCATTTCCTTGCCAGGTAAATTTTGGAAATGGAGGATGCGTGGCGGTGCCATCACACTAGCAAAAGAGTTTATGGAGTTGAATTATGATCCAGACCTGCTTCTTGCAACAGATATGCTAGACCTTACAACTTTTCTTAGTCTTACTAGATCACGCTCTTCGAAATTACCGGTTGCTATATATTTTCATGAAAATCAACTTTCATACCCTTTACCAGAGAATAGTAAAGTTCTACAAAAAAAATATGAACGTCATTATGGATTTATAAATATTTCTTCAGCGCTAGCCGCTGATCATGTATTATTTAATTCAAATTATCATAGTGAATCTTTTCAAGTTGAAGGGCTAAAATTTTTAAGGAAATTTCCAGATTACAATGAACCAGAAACGATGGATGTAATTCAAAAAAAGAGCGAAGTGCTCTATCTGGGCATGGATTTATCTAAATTTGATAAATATCAAAATATTAAAAAAAATAACCCACTTATTTTATGGAATCACAGATGGGAATATGACAAAAACCCAGAACCATTTTTTAGGAATCTATTTAAGCTAAAGGATGATGGGATAGATTTTAAAGTTGCTTTACTAGGGGAAAGTTTTAATTCAAAACCTAGCATTTTTGAAGAAGCTAAAAATAGACTCAAAAACCAGATAGTTCATTATGGGTTTTGCGATGAATTTTCAGCTTATGCTAAATGGGTTTGGATGGCCGACATTTTACCGGTAACAAGCAACCAAGATTTTTTTGGTGGGAGCGTTGTTGAATCTATGTATTGTGATACATACCCACTTTTACCAGATAGACTAACGTACCCTGAGTTATTGCCTAACGAATTGCACGCAAAACACATTTATTGTAGCTATGATGAATTATACAATAATCTTAAGAAAAGTATTTTAAACATTGAAGAGACGCGAAAATTTTCACAAAAAAAGATATTCAATCAATACAACTGGAAAAATATAATCAAAAGCTATGATGATATGTTTGAATCATTTGTGAGTTAATATTATTTAATTTCAAATTCGATATCTAGATTTATTATATCAATTTCACTGACTTTAATATTCACTATTTCACCTATCCCATAGCTATTTTTTGAGTATTTACCCATAAGCGTCAATTTATTTGATGATAATACGTATAAATCACGTGGGAGCTTCTTCACATCTATATATCCTGTTATTTCTGTTCCAGTTTCGCAAATTAATAAATGCGATGGTTTTATATTTACAATAATTCCTTCAAGTGTTTTGTTTGTTTGTGATTTAAGCCATCGCAATCCTTTTAATCTTAAATAATCCCTATTTGCCAGCTTAGCCTTTACTTCGCCTAAGTTGCAAAAATCAATAGATTCAGAAATATTATTATTTTGTTTTTTTAGTATCCTGTGAACTAAAAGGTCAGAGTATCTCCTGATGGGGCTAGTAAAATGCGTATACTCCTTAAAGCCTAGTCCGTAATGCCCAATATTTTTCGATGAATAAAAAGCTTTTTTCATTTTCCTTATTAAAAGAAGTGATAAAATATTGCGTGAGCTCGAATTATCAAATTTTCTTAAAAAGTCGTTTATTAATTTTACGCTAAGTTTATTTGAAACTTTCTTTTCGCTAGAGAACTTTTCTATAATATCTTTTATATAATTTTCATTCTGAAGCGTTGGGAGATCGTGATTTCTGAAAAGACCTAATTGTTGAGAGTCTTTATTTATTTTGATGATTTGTTTTGCAGCAATTTTATTTGCAATTAGCATACATTCTTCAACGATCTTATGAGAATCTTCCTTTTCCTTTTTTGAGAGTGAGTTAATTTTTTCTGAGCGGTTTGGGCTATACACAATTTCATGATGATCTATGCTTAATGCATTTTTTAGCCGTTCATTCTTTAGCTCGCTAGCTATTTTGTTTAGAATATTTAACAAATCAGAAAAAGGGCTGGTATTTAATTTTTTTAATACATTCGAAGCTTCACTGTATGAAAATCTTTTGTTGCTAGTAATAATAGATTCAAAAAAAGAATATTCAATTATTGAGCAGTTGCTATCTAGCTCAATTTTTAAAGTCATTGCTAGCCTTTTTTTATTAGGTTTTAGTGAGCACAAATCAGTTGAAAGTATTTTTGGCAGCATATGAAAAACTTTTTCTGGAAAATAAAAACTGTTTGCTTTTTTTCTTGCACTATTGTCAATAGTATCACCCTCTTTTACATAAGCTGATACATCAGCAATATGAACAAATAGATCATAGCCATATTCTTTTTTAATCACACTAAGCGCATCGTCAAAATCTCCAGCATTATCTGGATCAATTGTTATTGTATCTAAATCTGATAGATCGACTCTATCTTTTTGATACTCTTTTAATATTGATTTGAAATGAGTCTTGTCTTTGTCGTTAAGATTAATCTTAGATGAGTCATTTAATTCATACCTTCCTGAAACAAATAGAAAGTCACTATCAATATTATTCTCACTAGAAATTAAAGATGTAGTTTTTGCATATGCTGTCTTGTGATTCTCGCGCCAATCAAGAATTTTTATTTTTACAATATCTCCAGCTGATGCGTTGATATTGTTTTGTTTGATAGAAATTGATTTTGACTGAAACGGATAAAGAGATGCTTTTAGATGGTCTTTTTTTGCAAAAATCTTAGCAGTAAATACATTTTTATTTCTACTAATAATCTTCTCAACTTTAGCTTTTTTTTGATTTTGCTGTGAATCGATTATTCCAACTTTAACTGTATCTCCATCTAGAGCAGATTTTAAATAAACATGGCTAATATAATGCTTATCGCCAGTATTTTTATTAGTGACAAATCCACCACGGTCAATAATATTAATATCAGAAATAAATGAAGAGGCTAGTGCTGTTTTTTTCAATGTCTTTCAAATAGAAAATATAGGTTTAATAGCACTTCACTTTTGCTCGATAAGGTAAGTTCCTTTTGTTACTTTAAAGCCTTTTTTGGACCAGGTAGCTATTTCAGGATTATTGCCTTTTCTTTCTCTAATTGAGGCACATCCAACATCACCATTTTTCCCAAGAGCTACAATTTTATCATTGAAATCAACTTTTGAGGGTCCTCCGTTTATATCAACAATACGCTTGCATACTTCTTCGCATGCTTCTTGTGGACTTTTTCCGTTGCGCATTAATTCTACCCCTAGAAAGGATCCGCATGATCTGATCATTTCTTCTCCTCTGCCAGTGGCCCCAACAGCCCCAACTTCATTATCAACATAAAGACCTGCTCCAATTATAGGAGAGTCCCCAATTCTTCCGGGAATTTTCCATGCGAGCCCACTAGTAGTTGTGATGCCCGCAATATTCCCATCGCTGTTTAGACCTAAGACATTAATTGTTCCAGTTGTTCTCTTGTTAGAATCGTTACTATTCGATGGAGGAAGATAGTCATCTTTTTCAGAAAGATTTTCTCGCCATTTAACCCAAATTTTTCTAGTCTTTTCAGTTAATAAGTTTTCAATTTTGAAACCGTGCATTTTTGCAAAATCCTGTGCTCCCTTACCCACTAGATGGATATGGTCAGTTCTTTCCATTACAAGCCTAGCAACAGAGCTAGGGGTCTTGATTCCCTCAATGCAAGCCACAGAACCGCAATTGTGATCCGAACCATTCATTATAGACGCATCTAATTGGACAGTTCCATTCATATTTGGTAGACCACCATAGCCAACGGAAGTATCATTTGGGTCTAGTTCAGTAACATTAGCAGAAAGCTCAATTGCATCCAAAAGCGAACCATTTTTCCTTAAAACCTCCCAACCTGGTCGTAGTACTTTTTTACCCCACTTTTCTCCCCTGCTGCAAAGAATTACAGGGTTATTTTTAACAGATGTATTTGATTTTGCTAGTAAATTAGAATTTAATGCTGGTAAAGAAAGACCTAGTGCAGAAATAGATTTAATAAATTTTCTTCGATCTATCATTTGATTTTACTCCTTTGAAAATATCTTTAAGTATTTAATGGTGATCTAATCTAATTCAAATTATTATGATTATGACAGGTAAATAGATTTATCTAATTTATTAATTACTTTTTCTGAATTTATGTCCCATTCAAAACCTATATCCCTAAAAGATGTTTTCTGGCTGTGGCTACCATTGGCTGGAAGCTGGTTATTGATGGGCATCGAGTCTCCAATGTTGGCGGCTTTTGTGGCAAGAATGGTTTCTCCAGAAATTACATTAGCAGCATGGGGATCCCTTGTATATCCAATATCTCTAGTGGTTGAGGGGCCAATCATTATGCTTCTTACAGCTAGTACAGCACTTGCAAAAGATCTGCCTTCTTATAAGAAGCTATTCAAATTTATGCTCATAATGTCTTTGGTGCTTTCAGCGATTCATATCTTAATCGCTTTTACTCCATTGTTCTTTTTTGTTGCTAACGACTTGATGAATGTACCAAAAGCGCTCTTAGGTCCCGGTAAAACAGGACTTCAAATCATGACACCTTGGACCCTGATGATTGCTTGGAGAAGACTTAATCAAGGAGTGATGATAAAGCATGGTAGTTCAAATATGGTTGCAATTGGGACAGCTATTCGATTAATTACTTTAGTATTTGTATTATCATATGGTAGATGGTTTTCAGATTTATCAGGAATAATTGTTGGCTCATCAGCAGTTGCTTTGGCTGTTACAGCAGAAGCTATTTATGCACAACTAGCAGTAAGAAGAATATTAAGAGGAATACTTTCTAAAGAAAACGTATCTGAACAAGTTACGCGAAAAAGCTTCATTAGGTTTTATCTACCTTTAGCAATTACCCCGCTTGCATCTTTATTAATTCATCCCGTAGGCTCTGCAGGGATGAGTCGTATGCCTGAAGCATTGCCGTCACTTGCAGCATGGCCGGTAGTTTATGGATTAGTATTCATAACAAGATCACTGGGCTTTGCCTTTAATGAAGTAGTTGTAGCTTTGTTACCACATCCAAATGGAAAGCTTGAGCTTTTAAGATTTACCCGAATTCTGGCTATCTCAACCAGCGCATTTTTAGGAGTATTGGCTTTAACTCCAATCGGGGGTTATTGGTTTTTATATGTAGCGGGACTATCAGAGGAGCTTGCCTACATATCTTCGATAACATTAGTATTCGCAATTCTAATGCCTGGCTACCAAGCCTATCAAGCATGGTATAGTGGACTTTTGGTGAATAAGAACCAGACAAACGGTATTAGTTTCGCTGTGCTAATATATGCAATAATAGCTATTATTGGACTATGGATTGGAACGCGTCTTGCTACTTTTCCTGGAATATATTGGGCGGTGAATGTTTTTGTTTTTGCTGGTTTATCCCAAACACTATATTTAAGATATTCTTATAAAAGAATTGGATAGAATATGGAAAAATTTGAACTCAAAAATAACGTCAAAATAAAATCACCTCAAATCCACGAGTCAGCTTTCATTGCAGATGGTGCGAAAATTATTGGTGATGTTATAATGCAATCCCAAAGCTCAGTTTGGTACAATACCGTAGTTCGAGCAGATATTAACCAAATTATTATTGGGGAACGTTCCAATATTCAAGATAATAGTGTGCTGCACCTTGAAAATGATCAGGGTGTAAGCATTGGAGATGATGTAACCATTGGTCATAACGCGATTATCCATGGATGCACCATTAAAAATGGAGCATTAATTGGAATGGGTTCAATAATAATGAATGGAGCAACGGTTGGAAGGGGAGCTGTTATTGGTGCTGGTGCAATTGTTACTGAGAATATGCAAGTTCCTGACTTAGGGCTGGTTGTAGGAATTCCGGGGAAAGTAATCAAAACATTGCCTGATGATACATTTGAAAAGAATGTAAAGTGGGCTAAAAAGTATACTCAACTCGCCATGATTCATAAAAAGCAAAATGTTTAGATCGTTTTGTTTTTATCGCATTTTCTTATAGCTTCTTCCTCAATTTTCGAGGTATGAATTGAAACTAGTTTTAGCAACCCATAACAATGGGAAAATTATAGAGATGCAACATGCTCTAGCAAATATTTCTGTGGATTTAATCACTCTGAATGATTTTCCACATATTGGTGAAATACCTGAGACGGGAAAAACCTTGCTTGAGAATGCATTTATCAAAGCAGAGACTGTCTATTCTGAAACTGGGATACCCGCCCTAGCTGATGATACAGGATTAGAGATTGATGCACTGAATGGAGAACCCGGTGTTTTTTCTGCTCGCTATGCTGGAGAAAGTGCTTCTTACCAAGAGAACTGCGCTAAAGTATTAAGTAAGTTAGATGGGATTAGGATGGAAGGGCGAACAGCAAAATTTCGTACTGTAATTGCTTTCGTGGGCAAAGATGAGAAATTTCATTGCGAAGGATACGTTAATGGCTTGATAGTTAGTAAGAAGACCGGCGAAAATGGATTTGGCTATGACCCTATTTTTTACTACCCTAAACTTAAAAAAACATTTGCTGAGCTTAAAAAAGACGAAAAGAATAGTATTTCACATCGTGGTAAAGCTTTACGTAACTTCTGCAAAATACTTGAAAAACAAAGAAACCATAAAAATGTCAAAATATAAGGAGCTGACTATAGTAACAACGTTAACGGATTAATCTCACATTAGAACAGATAAATGTGCCACTTGGCAATTGTTAACAATTAATTATAGGAGGTAGGTCTTTTGATTAGAAAGACCCTACAAGTCAGTTTATTATTTTGGACGACCGTTTCTTTCGCATTATACGGCCAACAAGATTCGTCCATTGTGGATATTCCAAGCCATTGGTATCCTGTATCAAAATACGTAATAAAGCCATTTGAAATAAGCTCTCAAAGCTTAATTATACCGTCTGATTCAACAAGATATCAGAGTAGAGGTTTAATTAAACTGCCATTCTTTCTAATCAAGAACACAAATGTAGCTAAAGACTGGTCAATAATTGAGATAAAAGGAAAAATTCAAGGGCGGTCATACTCTATTCCTTTTATAGCGCCAGTAGAATGGTATTTTGATAAAAAAATACAGATAAATAGAAAGACAGCACTTACTAAGGTTATAAACGATACAACTCGCACGATGGGTGCACAAGCTCAATTTTTACAAGACAATCGAGGAAGAGGGGTAGAAGTTATTGGAGTAAATGTTGGCCAACTCGGAAGAGTGTCTCTATCAGCTCGAGGAAATGTAACCGTTAAAGGAAATCTAGTTTTTCAAGATCAAGAACTTATTCGGTCAAAGGTAAGTGAAACTCGAAACACACATTTGAAATTTGATCAAATGCAGCGAATCAGCGTTGAGGGGAAAGTTGGCGAAAGAATTTCTGTAAATGTAGACCATGACTCAGAGCGAGATTTCAATTGGGAAAACAATATTCGCATAAACTATAAAGGCAAAGAAGATGATATCATTCAATCGGTTGATGCAGGAAATGTATCATTAGCCCTTCCCGGGTCACAGTCACTAATGGGCTCAGCCAATCATCAAGGACTCTTTGGAGTAAAAACTACTTCTAAATTTGGGCCAATGAACGTTACGGCTATTGCATCTGTTGTAAATACAGAAAAAAAATCTGAGCAATATAAAGGCACAAGTGAATCTCAAACTCAAGAAATTAAAGATTATAGTTATGTGAAAAATCAATATTTCTTTGTTCATGAGTGGTTTAGAAATGGATCGCAAACAACGCTCAATAATGTACCGGTTCAAATCCCTCCATTTTATCCTCTTAAGGAGGGGTTACACCAAATTGGAAATATTGTAATTAGAAATTTTGAATTGTATCAACTTGACCAGTCAACAAATTCTGAGACAAATCCTGGTACTGCTTTTGCTGATCTACTTTCCCCAGAAGAAAGTAATGACCAAACAGGGAATTTTAAGAGACTAGAGCAAGGTCAAGATTATACCCTTAGCGAAGACCTTGGATTTATACGTTTGCGTCAAAAAGCAACCGACGAAGTAATTGGTTGTACCTATGTAATAACAGATCGCATTACTGGAGATACGCTTTATGCGGTTGGTGAAGGGATTTCACAAACAAATGAAGCATTAAAATTAAAAATGCTAAAACCAAGAAATCTTAACCCAAGCCATCCGGTGTGGCCTTTGATGTTTAAAAATGTATACTACCTTGGCACAAATAATATTAATAAAGAAGGATTTGATTTACGAATCGTAAATGATCGACTCACAGTACCAAGCCATCTTGATACTCAAGGTAATCCGTATATTACATTATTTGGATTGGATAGTCTAAATGAGAGCGGGTTACGAGCAGCGGATCAAAAAATAGACTTAACAAATCCAAACATTATCAATCTGGTTAATGGTGAAATATTTTTCCCTTCATTTCATCCTTTTGCAGCAGATACCATTTCAGATGGAAATCAAACCGTAGGATTGAAAGGATCCTTAGGAGAAGGAAAGATGTATTTTTCTACCCAAAGGACACAAATAAGCAATGACAGTAGATTTACAATTGAAGTTGATTATTCAAATCAAAGTTCGACAATCAATCTTGGCTTTATGATTGTCGAAGGAAGTGAGCAAGTTTCAAGAGGGGGCGTACCTCTAAAAAGAGGAATAGACTATCAAGTTGACTATTTCAGCGGTACAATTATTTTGTCAGACAATATTGATCCAAATGCTGAGCTTGATGTGACCTACGATAGGCATCAATTTGTAAATTTTGATAAAAAAACAATTTTGGGAGTTAGGTCTCAAATGGATTTTGGTGAAAATTCTTTTATAGGAGGTACTGCGCTTTATTACAATCAGTCAATTATGAATGAAAAAGTTGAAGTTGGATATGAACCAATGCGAAACTTCATGTTTGGTGTAAATGGTAGATTTAAACAAGACCTTCCTTTTGTGACAAGCTCGTTGGATAAATTACCATTTATTGAAACTGATAAACAGTCTGGAATTTCTTTCGAAGGTGAGTTTGCTCAAATTTTACCAAATCCAAACCCAATAAATAATAGCGCGACAGGCGATCCTAATGGTGTAGCATTTATTGATGATTTTGAAGGATCAAAAAGAACAACATCCATACCTATTTTGCGCCGTTTTTGGAGAGAGGCCTCTGCGCCAATTGACCAGCTAGCGGGAACGCCCGCCTTACAATACAAACGAGCAAAATTAAGATGGTTCAATCCTTTTGCTCAGATAAGAACAAAAGATATTTGGCCGAATTTGTCAACCTCTATACAAGCGCAGAATGAGACAACGGATATTTTAGTATTGAGATACAATAAGAAATCCCATCAAGAGGATATTCCAAATGATTCCTTATGGAGCGGTATCATAACACCATTTCATTCTGGAGACTATGACCAAACTCAAACGAAATTTTTTGAAATCTGGTTACAAGGAGAAGGCGCTACTGTTTCAGTTGACCTTGGTCAGATAAGTGAAGACAGAGATGGAAATGGTAAATTGAACACTGAAGATATTCCAGTTGGAGGCTTGATAGGAGATGGTATTTTGGATGATGAGGAAGATGTGGGCCTTGATGGATGTAGCGATGCATTTGAAAATGGGTGGGGTGGGTGCTTAGACCCCCTAGGTCTCTCTTATTCTGATTATTTAAATTTAGGTGAAGAAATTTTAATAAATGCTAATAATGACATTTTACCTGATGACCCAAACGATGATAATTGGGAGTACGTTGAAGGAAGCAATGATTATACTAAAATCAATGGAACGGAGAATAATGCATTAGACGCAGGAAGATATCCTGACACAGAAGATTTAGATAGAACGGGTTTTTTAGATAGAACAAATGACTATTTTACGAAATCATTTTCACTGTCCGATACAACGTATTTGGCAGGTGAAACTAAAACAAAAAATGGAGAATTAACCGGTTGGAAGCTTTTTAGAGTACCTTTGGTTGACTTTGAATCAATAAATACATTAAAGGATAAATCCTGGGACAATATCCATCATTTACGTTTACGCATCAGCGATACAGCTCAACCAACCACTATCTATGTAGCGAAAATTGAATTAGTTGGAAATGAATGGCAAGAACTAGGAATAGCAACAGATTCAAGTGAGGTATACAGAAAGGAAAACTCTGATTCGCTATTCGCAATTTCTGTAATTAATACCGATGACAATGCAAACTATAGACCCCCGCGAGGTGTACAGGGAGAATTTGATAGAATAAATCAGATTCGATCGAAAGAGCAATCACTGGTAATGAAATTCAATGATTTACCCTCTAATACAAGTGGTGCAGCAATGAAAACACTTATGTCTTTAAGCGGTGATCGTGCGCAAAGTTATTTATCGTATGATAGAATGAAAATGTATGTTTATGGATCTAGTTCTTCCATCACAAATGAAAAATCTGATGTACAAATGTTTATGCGCTTTGGGTTTGGTAATAATTATTATGAAATCACTCAGCCAGTATACGATGGGTGGGATGAATCATTAAATCGTAACTCAATTGATCTTGATTTAAAATGGTTAACTAGTTTGAAGCTCCAAGACTCTACATCAATAAATAAATTCTCCAAAACTGATATATTTAAAGATTCAACAGATCTCAAAGAATATCTTTTTACAGATGAAGTCGGGATTGAAACTGGTAAATCAATTAAGATAAAAGGACAACCTTCTTTAAATAGGATTCAATATTTTGTCGTGGGTGTCAAAAATCTATCTGGAATACCAATTTCTGGAGAAGTTTGGCTTGATGAATTAAGGCTAAGTGGAGTAAAAAGAGATAAAGGTGTATCTATGAGACTGCAGAGTAGATTTAATTTTGCTGATCTAGTAAATACATCATTTGCCTATAGAAGACAAGATGCCGATTTTCATACACTTCAAAAAAGACTAGGATCAAATCGTTCCAATGAAAGCTTAAATATGAATGCAGGATTCAACCTTGATAAGCTTATGCCGTCAGAATGGGGAATAAAAGTGCCTATATCTACCAGTTTTGCCCAGGCAATTAATAAACCGAAATACTTTCCTGGCCAAGATGTCCTAGTAGATCAATCATCTCCTCCTGACTCTATTTTAAATATTAACAATTCATTGAGTATGAATATATCTGCATCAAAAACATCAAAGTCTGACAATAGAATAATTAAATATACTCTAGATAAGATAAAGACTAGATTTAGCATGAATAGAAGACTTGCATCAAATGAAATTCAAAAAGAAATTTTAAATGAATCTTATTCTGGTGGCTTGAGCTATGCTTTGCCCTTTGGGAGAAATAATTACATAATGCCTCTTAAGTGGATGTCATCAGTTCCTTGGATTGGTGAAAAGTTGGGTAGTACACACTTATACTACACCCCCAGTGCTTTGAATGCTTCAATAAACTACAACGAACAGCTTTCTCAGCGAACCCCCAGAAAGGGAGAAAAATCTCCAGATGACTATAACTTTGGATTGAGTCAGTCATATATCATGGATTATAAGATAACAGAAATGGTATCTACAAAATACAGTAGATCGGTTAATAGCAATATGGCGGAGTCTAGAGGCTACCAATTAAATTCAATTATGAAGGGTGATGTAGGGTTTATTTCCGATGTAAATGAAAGTTTTAATTCATCATTTTCGCCGGTAATTTTTGATTGGCTTAAACCTTCATTCAGCTATTCTTCAAATTATAGATGGAACAAATCCAGAGATAAAAATATCGAAGGTTCAAATATATCTAGTCAACTTAGACTCTCTTCAGGTGTAACATTATCGCCAACGCGATTAGTGGAAATTTTCTATAAACCATCAACTGCAAGAAGTACACCAGCGCGTACTCCAACCAGAAACTCATCTTCTCGTTCACGCAGACGTATACCTGGAAAAAATATTTCTGAAGAAGATACTGGTTTTGATGATTCTTACGAAGAGACCAGAGAGAAAAAACCTGAAAAAGTTAAAAAGAAAAGAGAAAATAAGATTCTTAACTCAATGCACAGCATAACAAAAAAGTTTAGTCCAATTAATATTTCGTATAATGAAAATTATAATAAAACAGGTTTAGGTGTTCTGGGTGAAACTCCATTTGCTTATCGCTTAGGCTTTGAAAGAGA
>CEVX01025446.1_pt1 | contig 13037 bp, 6 predicted proteins | sample 356561 | NCBI WGS metagenome assembly CEVX01 (sample SAMEA2623886, study PRJEB7988) | marine metagenome | biome: marine biome (ENVO:00000447); feature: surface water layer (ENVO:00002042); material: "saline water (ENVO:00002010), including plankton (ENVO:xxxxxxxx)" | depth 5 m | reverse complement strand
TTTGTTACAGCATCAATAGTATGCCATGCACCCTCTGATGGGTCTCCAACTCTAGGATAGGTATGTTGTGTTTGATTATTATCTAATGCACAAGTAAATGTTAATGAGTTTGTGGCAAATCTGATTCTATCTCCTTTAATTAATCCATGACTTGTCTTAGTAAGAACCATCTCACCAGTTGCAGGTGTATAGGCAATACCTGTTGGTTGATACTGATAAGTTGATAGTCCTACCCATGTATGTGCATCAGTGTTTGTTGGTGTTGTTCCGTTTAGTGCATTGACTGTAATAGTGGTTGCTGCTACTGCTTCCACAGGAATGTCTCTCATCTTGCCCTGTGTACCAAGTGGATCAGTAGGACGTGGATAACTTGCAGTTCCACCACCACCATAACCACAACTAAACTGTAATGATTCGTTAGCAATTCTGACTGTAGATACTGCCTTCTTAACTCCATTTGTTACTGCTGATACAAAAGTATGTGGATCAACGTTTGTAGAAGGAATAGTATCAAGAACCTGAACAGTGTATGTGTTTGTAGTTACATCAAATACCTGTAACCACCTATCTGATGCATAGTCAGTAGATCGTGGATATGATTTCTCTGCAGCAGCACCAGTAGCACCACCAAATGCACAACTAAAGGTTACAGCACCGTCAGCAAACTTAACTTGATCTCCATTTACAAATCCATGATTAGCAAGGGTTATAACCATTAGACCTGTATTAGGATCATAAGTTGCACTGGTAGGTGTATGAGTGCTAGGTGCAGATAAACCATGATCAGAACCAATGGTCAATACCATGACACCATCTGCAGGAGTGTATGTTCCGTTTGTAGGAATAAAGTGCTTAACTAGTTGCTCACCAACACGAGGATCAGATATACTTACTACATCTGTATTAGTATATCCATTACCTGCAGCATTAAGTTTTACGTTGCTAACACTACCATTAGTAACTGTAATATTAGCAGTAGCACCAGATCCAGATCCAAGTCTATTTTTAAGTGGGACTGCATTGTAGATGCCATCACTATATCCTGTACCACCATCTAACTCTGCAGGTTCATTATTTGATATACCCACATTAACAGTAATTGTAGTTGCATCTTCTGCAGTGATAGCAAGTTGTTTACCAGATGCAGGATCTCCTGATCTTGGATATGCATGAGTAGAAGCATGATTATCTGCATCACAAGTAAAGGTGATTCCACCATCTGCGATAGTGACCCAATTACTTGTAGTCAAACTATGAGCTCCAATCTCAATAACTAGTACACCTGTACTAGGATTGTAAGTAGTTCCAGATGCTGCGGTGTATGTTCCAGATCCTCCACCGCCAGCAGTAATTGCGTTTGTGACACCACTTACAAATGTGTGAGTTCCTAATCCAGATAAACCTGTACCAAATGTTTTTATCTCATCTCCAACCTGATCCAGTACAAATGAACTAGTATATGATGCACGATCATAATACATTATTAAACAAGTGGAAGATGCCTTAGGTGCATCTGTGAATGTTATGACATCACTTGTAATAGTGTAGTTTTCGGGATTTTGAACAATTCCATTTATCAGAACAAAGAACTGTGATGTAACAGAAGTCTTTCCAATCTTGGCAGTTACAGTAAGACCACCAACTCTTAGATTAAAACTCTTCGTAGTGTCATTGAATCCAGAACTAATATCATCAATCTTATGTGAGACACAACTTAAGATTTTTTGAACATCTAATAACTGTCTTCCAAATACTTGAACCTCAGTAGGAACTGCAGCTGTATAGTCTGGATCACCTAATCCAAAGTTTTTGATTGTTGCAAATTTACCAGTTGATTTAGCAGAAGGTTTAGGGAAGACATAGGTAGTACCATTAAATGTCTCAAGATTTGGTTGTGATGCGGTTACCCACCATGCCCAAGGTTCGCTTGTAGAGTAGTTTGGATTAACCGTAGATTTAGCTCTGTAAACCTTTGCACTAGATTCTAAAATGACTTGTGTACCAACTACTTTAAATCCTGCAGGATGTGTTGCAAATTTAAGTGGGTTCTTCCACTTACTAATATTGATAGGTGAAGAAATCTCATATGAGTATTCTTGGAATCTATCACTATCATATAATCTTTGTTCGTTAACATCTAAGAAACCAGTAGTGCGTTCCCAACCTTCAGCGGAGGTACTAATTGGAGATACATTGAATGTAGCTTCTGCTCTATCAAATGCATGGATCTCACCAAATGCTGATGACTCTTCACCAAATACAGGTTCACCAACTACAAAGTCTCCTTCTATAATCTCTACACTAAGAACACGTCCACGACTATCCCAATTCTTGATAATTCCATATGCAGTAAAGATAGTAGTAGATGTACCTTGATAAACTCTTTCTCCAACTAAGAAATTAGCAGGTTTCATGTATGCAGTGATAATATCACCAAGATCGGTAGTGGAAAGAGTAAATGAAGTTAATCCATTACCATCTCCAATAGGATCAGAAGTAAAAACGATATAAGTTTCAGCTATTGCATTTGCAAGAGTTGTTGCCAATCTCATTTGATTATCTGCTAATCCATTAGATGATGTTGCTGCAATAGCATAATATGTTGTGTTTACCACTAATGGAGTTGGGAATGTTCCTACATTTTCATTTAATGTAACTTTTGTACCTGTAGGTATCTTTGCATTGTATGGAAAGTTTAAAGTACTACTAGATTTCAATGCAACCCATTTATGAGTTATTTTTGCATTTACAGTTGGAGCTGATAAAAAACCTCTACCAGGATTAATAACTTCAACACTTTGTATAACTTCGTTCTCAATAATTGGGTCTAGAACAAAAAGTGATCCACTTCCACCAGTAAGGACAATTTCTGGAATAGCAACAAAGTTTGCACCACCATCTGTAACATCAAGGTAGTTAAGAACTTGAGTTCTTGTTAATTGTAAATTATAGGTTGTATTTAATTCTGGTTTTAGAGTTCTATCATGACTATAGTTAAATGTAATATTATCGCCACCAATTTTTAAGATCTCACCCATATCGGTAGATTTCAATAATATAGAAGCACCTTTTCCTGTTTTTTGTGAAATATTGACTACAGGAGCATTTTGAAATAATTGTCCACCAGATTCTATAGTAATTGCGGATATTCCTTGATTCTTAATAGACGCATTAAATTTTGCTTGAATTCCACTACCACCACTAACAACGACTTCAGGTGCAGACAAATATCCAGATCCAGTATTAGTAACTGTTATACTATCCACTGCTCCGTTAAGAACACATAATGTACTTGCAACATCGGTATGTGTAAGTTCTGTAACGTTGAAAATAGCGTTATCTGATGATCCACCTATCTGACTTCCCAATACAGTAATCAGACTACCAAGTTGATAAGTACTACCACCGTTAGTAACTGTAACTGAATCAATAGTTCCACCAGCACCAATAACAACTTTAAACTCTACATTAATACCACCAACAGGACTTACTGAAGATTGTGTAACACCAGTATACTCACCAGGTGTATGTCCAGTCACGTCATCACTAATAGTTACAGTTTTTGCTTGTCCATAATAAGGAGCATCAAAAATAACACTTGGTTTTAATCTATAGTTAGAACCAGGACCTACAATAGTAACTTCTGATAAACTACCCACATCAGGACCTGAACCAGGCACAACAGCGAGAACAGCTGCTTGAGTTCCACTTACTGCAGATATATTTGCTTGAGATTCTGAACTGTAGATCTTACCCCTATCGGCATTAGTGGCAAGAGTAGTGAACATAATGTAACCTTTATTTGCAGCACCAGTTCTTGCATTTTGAAGAGGTTGTATTCTTACTGTTGAGGTCTGTGGATCCCAATTTAAAACTCTACCTCTAGCAGTTTGTGACCCTTGAACTTCTTGAGATATAATAATTTCATTAACTGCAAATGAACCAGAACCAAGAACGTTTGTTAATGTCAAATCAACAAAGTCAGGTAGTGTGCAAACACCTGTTGGTAAAGAATTTGAATTATAACCAGAACCTTTGTTTGTAACAGTTACACCAGATAATACACCAGAGATTGTTGCTACTGCTGTAGCACCTGCACCAGATCTACTAGATCCTGTTAGTTGAGGTAATGATTGATAATTACGTCCACTGTCTCCAACTGAGATTGTTGAGACTCCTCCAGTTGGATATATTGAGTTTGTACTGTATATGATACTATTAGCGGTAGTATAATTTGTCTCTGGTTCTAATGCAGTAACATAAGAAGCAGTAGTATCAGTCTTAGATAATAGTACATTTGTACCAGATAAAGGTTCGTTTATTATAGTAAAGTAACTCCCAGTAACTGAATTATTACCTGCAAGATCGAAGTAATAGAAGATGCCAGGTAAATCTACCATCTTAATTGTAATAGAAGTTTGTTCATTAGTATTAGAATCAACAATCTCTTCAGTGACATTCTTATAAGTGAAAATATCAGTATTTGATGGATCAAGAGAGAATGCTAATGTCATACCATTGAGAGTGGCATCTGAGGTATCAAATTTATAAGAATGTCCATTAATGTATTGGAACTTAGGTTCTTGTATAAGAACGTCTGCAGATGTAACAGTGGCAGTTGCAGGATTTGCAAAATTTCTTTTAATAGTAAATCTTCTAGGAGTTTCAGTTCTAATTACTGTATAATCTCCTTTATCGTAAGTTGAAGGTGTCACACCTTGAACCCAAACAGAATCACCGACTTCAACTTGATGTGCAGCATCAGCACGACATACTGCTTCTCTTTCTGTTTCTGTTAATGTAAGTTGCAATCCACTACCACCATTAGCACCTAAGTTGACATCAGCTGCAGATATAGTATCTCCAACATTAAATGCTGTACCAAATGCTGTAATTGTAACATTTGTTACAACACCACTATTATTAACAACAATAGTTGCCTTTGCATCTTTTCCAGAATTGTTAGTAGTTAATGGAACGTCATTGTATGTGCCAGTTAGGTAACTGGTTCCACCACTGTTTAAAGTCCATGAATCTTGCACTAAATTACCATCTGTACGTCTACGTACGTACGTCCATGTCATCGTTCCATCAGTGAGTGTGCCAGTTAGGTGTGTTGGGGCGTTTCCTGAATTAGAATTTGATGTTGCTGTTTCGGCTGCTTGATAAACTCTATCTGCAACATAAACCAAATCATATTTGTTATAAGAAGTACTATTCGTCCAAGGAGTAAGTAAATCCATACTTACTAAATTAAAATACTCAAAATAGAACTTATTATAATATTCTTTTACTTTAATTTCCCTTTCAAAAGCATTGTTTCCAAATGACACAACAATTGCATCACCAGCAACCAAATAGTGATTTTCAGTCGTACTTATGGTAGCTGTTGTTTTATCATCATCACCTACAATGTAATTAAGTGCAGAAACAGGTGAACCTGTGACAGTTGAAACAGTGGCACTTACTCCAGCTCCTCCAGTATCAGTATTATCAAATATCAGTCTATCATTTACTTTATATCCAGTTCCACCACCCTCGACAAGATAACTATCAATATTATTTGAGGAATATCTATTAGTAGCAGCAACTGATAGTGATTCTGCTATACCACCACGAATTGTTGGATAGTAACTAAAGTAACCAATACCATCCTCGATATACTGAAGTATTTCTCCACTTTCTAGTGTTATTAAAGTTGTACTATCTTCTAGTGCTAATAAAAAGTCAATTCTAGAATCTAATGTTTTTCTCTTAGCAGTAACATTATCAGTTCCGATATATGGAGCTCTATAACGTGTTGCATCTTCTGTAAAGTTTTTCTGAAGACCATTACCGTCCCAATTGACTTCATCAGCTTCTGAGTAGAAATTAGATCCTATAAAATATGGAAATTTGGGTTCTCCACTAACACCATCAATTGTACAGAAATATGCATACACCCCATTTGGATATTCTGGAGTTACGCAATATCTACCGTTATATTCGTCTAAATTTCCTAAACCTTGTACATATTCATAATCTTCAATAAACGTTCCCATAGGGTCTGTGAGACCGCTTAGAATGGATGCTCTAGCTGCTTTTATTCTATAACTAGTTGCTGGTTGAACATAAGAGTTATATGGGTTTTGATTTTGTGCATCTTCATATCCATAAGGTCCGTATATTGGATGTCCGTCATACGCCCAACCTATAATTGGAGAATGTCCAGTTGGATTCTGTTCTATCCATGGAGATGGATCTTGAGTAGTTGGAGTTCTAGTTTCAACACTGTCTCCTAAGTAATATCTAAGGTTATTTGGATTGTAGAAGTATCCATATTCTCCACCATATATTCCTATATTTTCACCTGATACTATTGTACCACTTGCATCATCTATAACCTTTCTGTCCGAGAATACAGCACTAGGATCATTTTTTTGTATTTCACCTGCAGTCGCTGCTTCGTTATAAGTTAGTAAAGTTAAATTAGTTGTAAAGTTAGCACCTGTACCAGGATACACAATACTAATCTGAGTATTACCTGCAGTGTAACCAACTCCTTTATTTGTCACTGTAACTGAAGTAACTTGTTTGCTTACTGAATCTACAATAGCAAATGCAGTAGCACCAACTCCATCTCCTGTAATAACAACGTCTGGAGCTCCGAAATAATCAGCACCACCATATGTAACAATAATACTTACTATCTGACCATTCAATATAGATGCATAACCTACAGCACCACTACCAGATTTTAAAGTAATACTTGGTTCATAAGTAAACTGAGATCCTGCATCTGTTATGTTTATTGCACTAATAGGTCCTCGAACAACAGATGTAGCAGATGCACCAGCACCACCGCCACCACTAATTGAAATAGTTGGTAATCCTGCATCTTTTGTATATCCACTACCACCAGATATTACATTAATTCCAGTAACGCTACCATCCGTAATTTGTGCAACTGCAGTTGCCTGTGTGGTGTTTGAAGCACCACCACCAGTAATAGAAACAAGAGGTTGAGTGATATATCCACTACCACCGCTAGTTACATTAATTGCAATAACTCTACCATCAATAACAGCTGTTGCTGCAGCTGATAAACCTAAGTATTCCCAAAGAATAGATCCAACTTGAAAATTTCCAGTTGTGTGAGTTGGATATAAAAGTTTATCACTTGTTCCAGGATTTAATGCTTTATATCTCCTTACAGTGCCATTATCATTATATTTTACAATTTGACCAGTAGCATAGATTGTATGTAACTTATAATCTGGTTCAAACTCTACTGTAGGTGGGTTTAGGATATCATATCCATCTCCACCGCTAACTTTAGTGATAGAAATAATTCCACCGTATTTTTTAGTCTCTAATCCTTTATATGAGAAAAATGGAACTCCATTTACACCAATTCCAATTTGTCCAACTGGGGTGGGTGTTTTTGTACTCTTTGTTGATGGAACTAATGGTATTCTTTTTAAATATCGTTGATTTCCTATATCAGGTGCAGTGGAAGCAAAAGGACCTATCTTATGTGATGGTACACCTGTACTAGCAACAATTGCATGATCTGTTGACTTATAAACGTTTTGAACATCTGCAGTAAACCCAGAAATTATGGTATTGATTGATGTGTAGACACTTGTACCAAATGCAAACTCTCTAGAGATGAAAAACTCAGGATCAGTAGATAATATTGAAGATGAAGGTGAAGACGTAAGAATAAACTCAAATTTAAACTCATCTATGATACCAATGACATCATGCTCATTATTATAGATGTCTTCGGCAGCATTTAAAATTCTAACCTTATCATCTCTTCTCAAACGATGCTTTTCTAATGTAGTAACTGTAACACGAACAGAACCATTAGCAGTAGGTGTTGCTAATTCTGCTGTAACCCCTCTAAGTGCTTTTCTAACGTTATACTGGAAAGAATCCCATATTGGATCAAGACTATCAAAACCAGGTGCTAGAGGGGTTGTAACTTTACTCTCAGGAAGGTAATATTTACCACCATCAGTTAGATTCACTCCTCTTGTTCCACCAAAAACTTTTATTTGGATATCAGACCCATCTACGTTACTTTGACCGTAAATTCGGAATGCTGCGAATGCTTCTTGACCTGCAATGTGCTCATCAGCAATTGTATTCTCTCTAGCACGAGTACATCCAAGAAATTGGTTAACTGTCTTGTCTGTATAGGTTATTATCTCATCCTGAATTCTAAATCTACCATTTTGCTCTGGCCAACCCAACGTACTATCAACTGTTATAGTTGTAAAGTCCAATGCATTACTTACATCAGATGCAACAGTGGTTTTGTAAGGTGTGACAAACGTTCCTGAAGAATTATTAGTATCTACGTCAATTTCAAAGATTTCTCCTGAAGCAGTAAAAACTTTCTGAACACCTTTAACGTAAATACGTGCTGCATTGACATATGGGTCTGTTGTATCATCTTCTTGGTATAAAACTTGTCCAACTAGATCCATAGGGTTACCAGAAACTGCTGTAGCACGAATTACCTCTCTAGCAGTGTAGTATGCATCAGATGGTTTGAATATTCTGTCTCTTGGATAGGAAACTTCGGAATCTACGCCAAAAAGTGTTCTTAATACAAACTGAAAAGACCTAGTTGTGCCCTTTGACGCATAAAAATCTTTAATTCGCTTAATTATAGTAGATTCAGTGACTCCAGTTGCAAAATTCTTCGGATAAGTGGACAAATACTGATCTTTGAACTGTCCCAACATAAAAAATGGGAAAAGGTTGTTCAAATTGATAACTTTCGACCCTACAGTGTGTACTGTAGTAGTTGTATTGGCAAAAAGGTACTGACTCGCGTCTCCAACTGCTTTTACTGCATCAACACCCCTTGCACAATCATTAAAAATGGTCTGTCCTTTGTTTTTGTAGTAAATGATCTCATCATCTATCATCAAAAGACCTTCATCAGGAAAATCACGAGTTGTAGTAACGTCAACAGTTGTAGAAGTGGTTGACATTGAAGAAATCAACTCAGTTTCAGCAACTAAGTTTCCATAATTATCAATATTGTAATAATCACCCCAGTTATTGATAATATCAAAACAATATCCCTTTAATTCTTGTGACTTATAATACGCTTTGACAAATTCTACGAATGTAGGGAATTCATCCTGAATGAATGCTGCAAATTGACCAGAAATATTATGGGATATCTGCGATTTCGATTCAGCAGAAACCTCAGACGGTACAGGTTGTGTTGTAACCGTAGTCTGGGGCGTAGTCCACTGACCGACCTTCCACGATGATTGATTAGTTGCCATTCTTGTTAACTATAGCTGGACTCTGGTACAACCCCAGTACCAGAAAGATTTGAACCACTACTGATAGTGTCTTCTACAACATTTACAGTTGTATTATCTATACCTATTGTCAAATAGGTTTCTCGTAAAGATATTAGATCATTTGACTCTGGAACTGAACTAACTTTTAATACATTACCAGAAGCAATTGTAGATGTAATAACGAGATCGTTAATTACAATTTCTCCCATACTATAATCAACAGTTCCCCAAGAACCACCAATATATTCTTTCTCACCAGTTCCTTTAATATAGAACAGTCTTAATAAACCCGCACCATCATCATTGATGAAGTACGTATTAACTGTATCACCAGAAATAGCAAATCCTGAAGACAGAACTGTAGGTTGTGTGGACGTTCCTTGGTTAATGCGGTTACCATAACATATTTTATAGTTCACTCGTGCGTTCAGAGTGACAATTATGTTCTTTCTCATCTTGAGACGAGTGATATTTGACGTAATTGAAACGTCCGCACTATCAATTATACCTTGAAGTTTAGAATATTTGAACTTTCCACCAAATTTATTAAATTCAGACCCACTATTGAGTGCAGTTAAGGTGGAAATTATCGCATTTTTGATTTGATCAGAAGTTTTACGTGTAATATTGGGATTGAAGTACGCAAAACTGTCAATATCAATGTATAAAATAGAAGGATCAATGATTGAAGGTTGAATTGCTGCTACAGAATACTCTCTGAGCTTCTTTAATACAACATTTTTCTCGGAAAGAGATAATTTATCTGCATTTTTTGGTTTAATTGCCAAAAACACTTTACCAAATTGCGGAGGATCTGCTTCTTCACCTCCATAACAAGCAATTGATGCTACATTTGGGTAAATATTTGGGATAATCGTTTCATAATCTTGCGTAGAAACTGCTCTACCGAACGCAGAATAGAATTTTGGTGCGGAAAACTTGATTGCTTCAGTAGTTTCTGCGTCTTTTCCTCCTTCTGGACGCGAAGTTAGCGAAATTGTAATCCCAGAAGTCACGGATTGAGCTTCATCGTTAATAAATGTCGCAATATTTTCAAATTGGAGCAATCCATTTGCTCCAGAACCACTAGAAGTGGTGTAAGTAGCACTAACTACGTCTCCATTTAATAAATCTCTACCAACAATACCGTCTCCGAACATAATTTCGGGTCTTCCATACTCAGACTCTTCTAAAAAGAATACTTTTGATGTAGAATCTATCTTTGTAATATCAGTTGCTTGTAAATAACGCTCTGTAACAGTTCCAGAAGTGACCTCAATACTTAAAGTAGAGGTATCTGCGTTCTCATTCTGTAAAATGAAGCGTTGTCTTTCTGCAGTGTTACGTACAAATGTATCTGTAAGGAAATTTCCTTCATATAAATCAAGTCCAGTGAATGTTGCAATACCTGATGTACTATCTACAGTTTGAATTACATCTTGTCCTACTGAAAAAACGAAGTTATTATTATCTAAACCTGTAAAGTTAACTACCAATCCTTTCTGTAAAGTAATTCTACTAGGATATCCTTTGGTAATAACTCCTTGTGCATTCGTTGTGACCTGTGTTTGTACAGCAATTGTCACAGTACATTTACTAGAACGTGCAGAACGAGGTGTGTAACCAAGCATTCTTGCTAGCTTTACAACGTTTTCACGTAAAACTGCCGTCTCTAGGAAACCTTCATTAACTGCAAGGTTAGCATTGACGCTTGTATAGTAAGTATTATATGCAAGAGTATCTAAAAGCACCGTCATTGACGATCCTTCAAAGTCATAATCGCTAAACTGAGATTGTGATTTTAGATAATCTTTAATTTGTGCCTTAATTTCGTTAAACTCTAAGGCATTGACCTGTTGAAATGACATTATGGTTTCAGTGCAAGCTCCATTGAATCTACCTTAGGGGGTATTCCTAAGATTACATAACGAATTGATACATCCAGTTGGTTACGATCCTCTGTCCATAGAGCTTTGGTTTCTAAATGAACAACCCTTGGTTCGTGTATATTAATTGCATCTGCAATTCTAGATTGTAAATCAGCAGATTGAGTTGGACTTGCATTCTCAAATAACAGTCCAATTACATTACCACCGAATAATGGGTCGAAGGGTTTCTCATAAAAGTTATACAATACTATATTTTTCACAGATGCCTTTATGGCTGCTTCATTCTTCAATGACAAAACATCATTTGTCACTGCATTCTTTTCAAAAGTCAACGAGAAGTCACGAAAGGACTTCGATTGTATCGACATTAATTGCTAAAGTTTACCTTCAGATATATTTATACTTCTTTTTTAACATTCTTTACCTTCCTATCAGATCTAGGGTCAGTAATTAGATATCTACAGTATTCATTGCCATGATCATAGAAGTGATCAGACATATCTACGGGTACATTAGCATTCCGTCCACCGTCTTTAATCCTTTTAGCCTTGCCCACGATACCTCTTCTTTGCCTTGTTTCTAGAAGTAGCACTATACTTCGTGTGTTGTCCACGACCTTGTGCGGTCTTCTTTGGTTTAGTCTCAACGGAAGGAACTCCGTTATTAAATCTTGTTGCCATAATTAACCACCTGCGAATACGTTTGATGAACCTGCTGCAACACTTGTACATGTTGCATCCCCCACTCTACCACATCCTTTGCCATTTACTTTGACAGTAGAACTGCCACTAGCAATTGCTGCTGAATGAGGAGGACAAGGAGAACCTGGTAAAAGGTGCGTAGTGTTACTATCTCCCTGACGAGAGATACCTATACCATTACAAAAGACATTCGATGAACCTGCTGCTCTAGTCATTCCAGAACAATGAGTTACATCTGCATCCCCTATTCGTGTTACTGCAGGCATTCGCTCCCTCCTAATATCAATCCGTTCTTTTCTGCTATTTCGTACATAATACTATGTATGGTCATATCGACAGCATTCGTCCATGGTTGAGTCTTCTCGTTCTCTATCCAACATTGGAGACTTCCGTATTGTGCCTTTGGTATATCATCTCTAAACCATGAGTCGTACTCAAATTCGTATGTGGTCATTTTGTTTCTCGTGTCATTAATTCTTGCAAGTATTCCGTGTATCTGCTCATCTCTGTATGATCATTGACATCATGTGGAGGTTCGGGAGGGGTAGGAGCAAACTTAATAAGATGGTCGAAGGACGCAGGTAGATCTCTGGCTTTCGTATGCCTTATCAGTTCTCCGTTTACCTTAACGACGAATTCTCCTTCCAATGATTCCAGTCCTAACATGGTTCTTACTTACTATGAGTATATTTAGAGGTAACGACGCGATTTTTGCCCTTTGGTTAGGATTCGCGATTTTTTACCAGTTTGCATCTTCATTCTCAGAGAGCTCAGAAACAGTCTCTGCACACTTCTGAAGTTCCTCTTCTTCCTTTAATAATCTTTCTTCGTGGTCGCATACAATATCGACTAACTTCTCATATTCATCATGACCAGGTCTACGCATCATCAGTCGAGACTGAGCGACCTTAGCTTCCAGTCCTTCAATCCGAGCGAGTAGTTCTTCGTTTGATAAATGAGAGTTCATAGTTTGTGAATATGGTATGATGAGTTTTGACCTTAGATGTGAGTTCGGAGATGATCTCTTCCAATTCGGTTACTTTATTCCTTAGGGTATCCCTTTCCATTCTTGCTTGGTATTCTTCCGAGGTGAAGTAATCGCCTGACATGTATCCTCCTAATTTTGTTTTATG
>CEVX01035694.1_pt1 | contig 13109 bp, 6 predicted proteins | sample 356561 | NCBI WGS metagenome assembly CEVX01 (sample SAMEA2623886, study PRJEB7988) | marine metagenome | biome: marine biome (ENVO:00000447); feature: surface water layer (ENVO:00002042); material: "saline water (ENVO:00002010), including plankton (ENVO:xxxxxxxx)" | depth 5 m | reverse complement strand
TCTCGTTGCCGAGAGCGAATGACCTCTACTAAATTATTAGCAGCAACCACGATCCGAGCTTCTCCGTCAAGAATATCGTCAAGTCGTCCCTGCGCTCCGAATTCATTTTGAACCTTTTCGAAAAATTTTTCGGCATCGACAATTCGCCATCTTGCATAGGTATCAATAAATATGAATAACTTATCCTTTGTTGTAACTTGATTTGGGTCGCCATCCCATTCCAGATAGCGTTTCTCAAATTTATGAATTTCTTGAATGAAAGGTATCCGGAAATAAAGTCCAGCTTCATTGTTTTCGCCAGTTTTTTCAGGGCCGTTGATAGGACCTCGTACAATTTTTCCAAATTGTGTGACAAACACTTGCTTGGTTTCATCAACAATATAAATCGATGAAAACGTTATTGTGATAAGAATGAAAAGAACGATTCCGAAAATGATAGATGATAATTGCTTCAACATTATTTGCCTCCAGTATTAAGATTTAGTAGCGGAAGTAGGCCTTTAGCCTCTTCGTCTAATATGATTTTTTTTGGTCCGGTTGTTTCTGGTCCGGTAGTAAAAACTTTGCCAATAGTTTCAAGATAAATTCTTTTGCGTGTAACTTCTGGTGCTAGTTTGTAAGCAGAATAGACCTGCTTAAATAAATCTGCATCACCTTGTGCATTATTGACACGTTCGACTGCATACCCTTTGGCTTCTTCAATCACTCGTGCGGCATCACCTTTCGCCTTGGGGATGACTTTATTAAATTCTGCTTGGGCAGTATTAATTTTTTGTGAACGTTCTTGTTGAGCCTGATTAACGTCATTCCAAGATGCTTTTACAGATTCTGGAGGGTTGACATCTTGCAATATCACTTCTTCCAGTTTGATTCCCAATTCGTATTGATCGGCTAAACTTTGAAGTTTGTCTTTTACTTCTTGTTGGATTTCGCTTCGGCCGGAGGTGAGGACTTCGTTGATTGTTCGATCACCAATAATTTCACGCATTACAGCTTCGTTCATTGCTCGAAATGTTTCATCCGCATTTCTAACTTTAAAGAGATAGTTATAAGCGTTGTTTACAACATACTGTGTTGACCATTCTACATCGGCAATATTCAAATCGCCGGTGACAATAAGTGAAGTCTCTGATTGGTTCCTATTCCGACTCGCATAACGAGTTCTTTGTCCTGCAGATTGAGTAGAAAAACCAAATTCTTCCTTTTGCATTGTTGTGACTTCGACTATTTGGTGTCTGTCTATTCCAAATGGTAATTTGAAGTGTAGGCCTTGTTCAGTGATAGGTTGGCCGGTGTATTTGCCGAACCTTAAGACTATTGCGTGTTCTCTTGGGTCTACTTTAAAAAAACTAGTGTATAACCCTATTGCGATCAGTCCAACAGCGATGCCACCTATAATCATCTTATTAAGTGCTGCTGGGTTGATTCGAATTTCATTTGGAAAATCAGCCATATTTCGAAGGGCTGATTGTGGTCGTGCTGGTTGCCAGTTGCAAGATTAACTACGTTTACAACGAAAAAACCATGACGCAGTAAGTCCTAAAAGAAATATAGAAAGTGTTCCAATAACCGTAATCATGTTGGCATGGAATGGGCTACTCATCCAACCAAGCTCTTCCTTTAAGTCTGGCGAAAAAGTCATCCAGATGATCACGAGCACACCGATAGTTGCCCCAATAGCTGCTCCGGCATTGTTAGCCCTTCGACTAATGAATCCGAGGAGGAACAATCCCAACATTCCTCCTGCAAACACTCCACTTATTTTCCACCAAGCGTCGAGTATACTTTTTACACCCATCATTGCTAGTGCAACACTAGTGCCGATTATTCCAAATAAAACTGTCATAGCGCGCAGAAATCTTATGCTTTGCGCCTCGCTGGCGTTAGGATTTGACCACCGTCGGTAAAAATCCTGAAGTGCGACTGTGGATGAGCTATTCAAGCTGGTATCGATGCTGCTCATGGCGGCAGCAAATAATGCAGCGATTAGCATTCCTGCAAGTCCAGCTGGCATTCGGTTTGCGATAAAATGAGGGAGTATCTTATCACCGTATTTATCAGGCTCTAGCTCCTTTGCTATAAGTTTTATTTTGCCAATCTCTTCGTCTGACCCTTTTGTAAGTCCGGTAGATTGCTCTGCTATCAATTCAGTAGCTTTAGTGATTTTTACTTCTTCTAGAAGATCGGGGTTAGCTTGATAATAGGAGAAAAGTATAGAGCCAATAAAAAAGAACATAAGCGCCACTGGCATGTATAATAGTGCTCCCATCCAGACCGAGCGACCTGCAGCTCTTTCGGAACTAGCTGCGTGATACCTCTGCACGAAGTTCTGATCGATACCGAAATTTGTTAGGTTTATGAATATGCCATACATTAGAACTACCCATACTGTTGATTCTGATAAACTTAGGCTATTAAACTCTCCCAAGTTAAATTTGCCAGCTTCCCAAGCCATTGAAAGTGCGTTCTCTGCACCGCCTGGCATGTCGGTGAGAATCAATCCAACTACCATAATTGCTCCAATAGTTAGAATGACACTTTGAATGGCATCAGTCCATATGACGGCTTCAATTCCTCCAAGTAGTGTGTAAAGAGTGACGGCAAATCCTGATACAATTATAATAGTTTCAAGTTTCCATCCTGTAAGAGCGCTTAGTCCGATAGCGACACCAAACATAATTGTACCAACCCTTGAGATTTGTGTTAAGAGATAACAAATTACGGCGTATATTCTTGCCCAGGGGCCGAATCTTTTTTCTAGATGTTCGTATGCGGAGAGGCCAGTGTTTTTACGATAGAAGGGAACAAACCATTTAACTGCGACTAATGCGGCAATAGGAATAGAAAGGGTGAAGACAAAGCTATTCCAGTTTGTGCCGTATGCCTTACCGGGGACACCAATAAAAGTATTACTACTCAAATAAGTGCCAAATATTGATAGACCACATACCCAGCCGGGAAGTGAACGGTTGGCGACTGTGAACCCTTCAACAGTAAGACTGCGTTTTCTGAAGTAAAATCCAGCACCAATCAATAGTAAAAAGTAAACTATGAGTACGACTAAATCTGGAGTTCTCAGTTGACCTAGCATCATTTTTTAATTTCGGCCCTTATCTGATAAATACCGAATTAAGTCAGCAAGATGCTGCTTACTTAAACTAGCAGTCAGCCCAGTTGGCATTGCGGAACCTAATTGTGTTTTTTCTCTAATTTGATCTTGAGAGATTGTTATTGTTTGATCTTGAGACAGTGGCCGAAGAATAACATTTCTCTCTTTTGAACGTCTCTCATAGCCTTGAAAGATATCACCTTCATTTGTAGTAATCTTTAATAAGTTGTATCCCTCTTTAATGTGTCGACTAGGCCAAATTACTTCTTCAATGATCCGCTCAGTGCTTAGTGTATTCCCTATTGTTTCGAGTTCCGGTCCTATTAAAGTTATGCTGTTATTATTTGCAGATTCAGTTTTATGGCAAGCAGCGCATCCAGTTTTTGAAAATATTAATTTTCCATTACCAGCGTCTCCTTCAGAAGCTATTTTAGCCAAGTTAGAAACATATTCTGGTGAATAAATTGGAACAGTATTTTTCACTTCAGCTACTTTGCTCAAATAATTGATTAGATTTTTATCACTACTACCGATTGATTGCAGCTTGGTTAGAGTGATACCTGCCGAAGCTTTATTAAGATTACTTTTAATTAAAGCTTCCATAAGAGCTTTACTTCCCGTTGCTCGATTCAAAAAAGCATGTAAAACTTCATTTACTAACTGCTCATTCTTAATCAATTCAGCACCGAGCTTTGCGGCCTCTGAGAGATTCAGCCTAGTGAGGCTTTTAATCCCAGCTACCTTAAGGGCTTTCGATTCTTTACTATTGATAAGTCGGTTTAATTCTTTTGTGTCCACTCCACTTAGTTTTCCTAATGCCTGGATTGCTGCAAGACGTGTTGCATTACTTGAAGTCTGTTTAAATGCTAAGGTTGAGGTTAAATCTTTTAGTTTTGAAATCTTCCATTTTTCAATTAAATTCAGTGATAGCATCCGCATTGAGTCATTCGTTCCTTCAAGGGCTGTTTGCAAAATCATATGTGTATTACCTTCTGGCTTTTTAGCTGACTGAGAATTGATTAGTGCTGACCATGCTGCCATTTGGCTTGCTGATGATGAATGGAAAGAAGGTTCAAAAATTCTTTTTATTTCGTTCGTTCCTCCAAGGGAAGCGATGCCTCTAAAAACTCCTGATAAAGCTTTTTCATCGATGCTCTTTGACTTCGCCAAGCTTATTAATTTTGAGAGCATTTTTTTACTGCCTCCTTTTTCCAGTATGGCAAGCATTGAGCTAGTGTCGTTTTCAAAATCCAAGGTGCCATTTGTAAGTCCATCCATCCAGTTTTGTTCTTGATGACGTACTGCTTGAGTAAATGCGTAGTCAATCCACTTGTCTTTAGAATGTCTTGTGACTGCTTGTGCTGCAAATTGAATTACTTCAGCCTTTGGTATTTGGCCGCATGCTAGAATTGCTTCAAGTCTGACTTGTGGGTGAGGATCGTTTGTTATCTTCGCCAATAGCTTGTTTGTGTTTGGTATTCGATCATGCCAACGGCCAAGAACCCTTGCGGCAAAGGCTCGAGCTTTATGGTTTTTTAGGTTTATAACCTGTTTAAGTAATTTATGGCTTGGAGCTTCAGCAATTGCGCAAAGCGCTAATGCTTCAAAAAGATTCCTATCGTAGTCTGGGTCGTTTTTCTTTATTTGGCTAACCCAATTTTCTGTTATCTGTTTAACATTTATACCTTTACGATTATTGAGTTCGAATTTTGCCTGTTGACGTGTCCACCGCTCAGGAGCCTTGAGCATATTCAGCAGTTGGTCAGTTGAGGCATGCGAGAAAGAAGGCTTAGGTGCGAGCGGGTTCTTTTTGTAAGTGACACGCCAAATTCTACCGTGGTGTAGATCTCTGGTGGGATCTCGAAAGTAATCATCCTGATGGCAAATTACATTGTTGTAAAAATCTGCAATGTAAATAGCGCCATCGGGTCCCATTCGAATATCGACAGGGCGGAATTTTCGGTGATCCGATTTAAGTACGGCGTCTTCCCAGTCCAATTTAAAACCTGATCCATTGGGTTTAAGAGAAAACCTTTTAACGGAGTTAGACTTGTAGTCGTTAATTACAAATTGGCCTCGCATCGATTTTGGCATGTTTCGCCCGTTGAGCATTTCGACTCCGCAGTAGCCGCCAGGGTTACCAATTCGATCGAGGCGTAACCGCCGTTTGGCTGGTATCGAGGCTGGTGTTAGGTATGAGATTCCTCCAGCCCCATCAACAACAAGTGATTGGCCCCAATTATCAAAAACAACACCCCAGGGGTTGCCTGGTCCCATAAAATCATCCAGTAGGCCATGAAGTTCAAGTCGCCCCGGTCGGAGGCGATAAACTCCCGCTTGATAAAGTGAAGAAATACCCCAAGGAGTTTCTACTCGAGATTCGATACCGTCACCTTGACAGAAGAAAAGCTCACCATCTGGACTCCATGTGAAAGAGTTCATTGCTTGATGTGAATCTCCAGTTCCGAATCCGCTTAAGATCAACTTTCGTTCATCCGCCACGCCATCGCCGTCTAGATCTTTTAGGAAAAGAAGGTCAGTCGATTGACCGACATAAACTCCATCGTTGGCTGTCTCCAAGCCAGTGGGTATATTTAAACCATCAGCAAACACGGTTGAACGATCTGCTTGTCCATCACCGTTTGTGTCCGTGAGTAGTATTATTTTATCATTTGGAATTTCACCTGGTTTGAGGTGCGGGTATGTCCAAGTACAAGCTACATACATTCTTCCTTTAGAATCCCATCTCATGGTTAACGGGTTTTCCACGCCGAGCTTTTCAGAAGCAAAAAGATTTACCTCGAAACCTTCAGCTGGACGAAATTCTTTCAACTCCTCTTTGGGTGAAATTGCTGAGGTTGGTGGTGGAAGAGGAATTTGTTTTGTTATCTTTGGCTTAGTGATGCCTTTGGCTACAGCAGTAACATTTTTTTCCGCTGCAGCTATTAAATCAGGAATCTGATCTCGTTCATCTCGAATACTGGGAATACTTTTTTGATTGCCGATACTAAATACACGGCGATTGTCGTCGCCGAACAAGCATTTCCAATTAGCTGGTCGCCAGTAGTCAAACCATAGCCTGTGTTTTTCGCGAACTGATTCAAGTAAATCATCCAATCCCTCAAATCCATTGGGGCGTTCGATCCCAAGTGATGCTGCGATTTGCAACGCAAACTTGGCTTGATTATTTGGGTCAATGTGTAAGCCGTTTGTAGTAAAATTTTCTTTGTTATCCGTAAACAGATCAACAAAAAAAGCGTCATTTTTTGAAGCAGATTTTTTTAGTTCTTTTACGTAATATGATAAGTCGGAATTTTTCTCTCTTAAGTCGGGATAAAGTGGGTTTTCTGCTTGCTCAAATTTTGTTGGTGAAATGACAATCAACTTCCGATCTTCCCCTCGCAGGCGACCTAGCAATTTATTACTAGCTTGAATGAATGCTTCAAGGCCTTTGATACCAGAGAATGTTTCGTTTTTTCCAAGTTGAACTATAATAACCGAAGCTTTTAAATTGTTAAGTTGGGTTTCCAGATTGCCGAGTCCCTTGATGCCTCGGTAGCCGCCGTTTCGCCAACGCTCGGTTTCGGTGCCAAGCGCAAATACTGTATCTGCTTCCCAAGACATATCTCGAAACTTGGGTGTTTCTTCTCGAAAATGCCAAGTGAGAAGAGTCTCTAAATGACCGCTTCGTTGTGCGCGAACCATGTCCGTTCCACCAAGAAATACAACGACATCGTCTTTGACTAAACTAATTGTCGGCTCTGCCGCAAAAGTTAGAAAGCTTGAAATCGAAAGTGAAATAAAAAAAAGCAATCTCACGTCATGGAAAAGTTGTAGGGCTAATTTAGCCACAGTTGCCTTAAGTAAACGAGCTTGATTTGCGTGTCTTTTATAGATCAACGTCGCTTGCGTTTCGGAGGAGCAGAACGTTCTTGCAGCCAAAGTATATCAGCATTTTTTGGTGAGGGTACGAAGACCGGGATATTTATCCCCTTACGAATTGGAACAGTGGTGCGAGCATCTACCCATTTTTTGATTACCGCATGACCATCGGCTAGGGTGACTCCTCCTGCATTGTTGTGGTAGCTAGCTGGATAATCTACCCAGCGCGTTGCTGTAGGATTTCTAGGATTATAGCCGTTCATATCAACAGCGAAATATCCGTTGTTTATTCGGTCTTCGCGCTGATCTAGAACAACATACAATTCACTTAATGGTTTCCCTGCAGCGTCAGAGAGCTTGCGCATAGTTTGGAAACCTGTTTGCCAAGTTTGAATGGTTGGAGAATTTAGAAACCCGTTCATAGCGATGCTTCGGACCCTTGGCAGCTCTTTGCCACCATGGCGAGAGGTGCTTTTGTCTGCAGGGCATTTCCAGATTCCAAGACTTTTGTGATACGGCCATAGGTAGCTTTGCATTAGGTATACCGTATTTGTATTGTCAGGGACTGGCTGAGCGTAATTAAGCCAACCTTGAACCCAAGAGTTTCGTCGATTAGAATAAACAGCATTGGGAACTAGCTTGTCGTCATTGTCATCCGCATACATCGTCCAGGAAAAACTCATCTGTCGAAGGTTATTCATGCAACTAATTCCAGTTGCCTTACCTTTGGCTTTAGCCAAAGCTGGAAGAAGTAAACCTGCAAGAATTGCAATAATTGCAATTACAACAAGTAACTCAATTAGTGTAAAACCACATTTCCTTTGTTTAGTGAGATCCATGTTATCAGCATTTTAAGAGGAGGATTCTTATTGATTACCCTATGCTAAGGCCCCGCATGGTACCTGTACTAGTTGCAAACTTATCAGCCTCGATTCCCATGCTCTGTAACATGCTGACGAAGAGGTTAGGGAGTGGATAGTTATTAGCTCTGTCAAACGCTAGATGTTGCCCGTGCTTTAATTTCCCTCCTGCGATAAGTATAGGCATGTTGTTTGTAGTGTGTTTGTTTGCATCACCAAAATTGCTGCCGTACATCAGTAAGGTATTATCTAGAAGTTTTGATTCTCCTTCATTGATATTTTTTAAGTTTCGGATTAATTCACCAAAAAGCTTCATCTGCGAATGATCAATAGCACTTAGTTGCTTAATCTTTTCGGGGTTCATTCCATGATGAGAAAGGTTGTGATAACCATCAGTGATCTTTGTGCCTGCAACTTTTATCGCGGGGGAGTTGTTGCCATCAAGCAGAAGTGTAATGCTGCGAGTAGAGTCGGTTTGAAATGCCAATTTGATCATTTGATACATCAGCTTTGTCATTTGCATGAACGCATTACGGTTAGATGGATCAGCTGGCATTCCAACTGGAGCATTGGGCTTTAGTTTGTGCTCCCAGGCTCGTGCCATAACTAAGCGTTTTTCAGCTTCACGGACAGCAGTAGTGTATTGGTCAATTCGGTCACGATCAGTTGCACTGAGTCGGCGTATTAATGACTTCGACTCCTGTGCAAGTGTATCCATGATACTTTCACCTAATTGTAATTTATTTATTTGTCGCTCTATTTCCTCTTTAGAGCCTTGAAGGAATAATTTTTTGTAGATTGAAGACGCACGATTTTCGCAAGGAAGTAATACCCCTGCACCTGTCCATGATAAGCTGCGTCGACCAATACTTGCGTTTACACCTAGTGTTAGTGAAGGGAATCTTGTTTTATGGCCGATTTTTCCTGCGATAAATTGATCGAGTGAAATAGAGTTGCGAAAACCGCCACCGCCTGGGTGTGGAGCACAGGTTAGAAATGATACATCTGAAGAGTGTGAACCGTCCACCCCAGGGTGTGATACACCGCTCAAGACTGTAAAATCTTTGCGGTGATCTTTAAGTTCGTTCAGATATGGAGAAAGTGTAAAGTTTGTTCCAACTTCGGTGGGAAAGAAGCGATCTGGAAGCAGTCCAAGATTATTGCAGATAGCCAACATACGCTTTGGGTGATTCGATTCTTTAGCCCGAGCGAAAACTGGTGTCATAGAATCTAAAATTGGTAATGAAATAGCCACTCCAGCTCCTCGCAGGAATGTGCGACGGTTTAATGTGTGTTTATCGGCTATGTGCGGAGCTTTCATTTGTTAAGTGAATTTTAACGACTTAGCCATAGTATGCAATGCACATGAAAGTTTTATTTATTTAAGAAAATTTTGCTTTGTATGAGTGAATGAATAAGCGATCGAACCCCATAATTACTATCTTCACATTGGTTGAGAATTGAATCTACAATTGGTCGATCTCCAAAAGTTATAGGGGCTCCGGTAGCATAAACTATTAGTTGGTGAAGAAGATTTTTAGCTATGGCTCTTTCGTCTTTGAGTAACAATTGTTTTAGCTCTGAGATATTATTGAATCTTTGCCCGTTATTTATTTGTCCTGAAGAGTCGATGTGTTTTCCAAGTCGAAATTTGAAGGCATGCCCATTCTTTCCGATTCCTTTTATACGTTCTCCTTTTTTACTTAGGGACCGATAGCGGTCACGCCAGCCTCCGGCCACATCAAAATTTTCCAAAGCAAAACCTATAGGGTCAAACTTGCTATGACATCCTGCGCAGGATTCTGTATTCCTGTGTTTATTCAGCTGTTCACGAATTGTAGTTGAGCCACGCGTGTCAGGTGTAATTGCTTCGATGCCGGATGGCGGTGGTGGAATATGCACCCCCATTATTCTCTCCATTATCCAGGCGCCTCTCACCACAGGGGAGGTGGTAGTGCCATTGGCAGTCACACGTAGAACACTAGCCTGAGTGAAAAGCCCACCCCGCGGTGAGTTTTTTGGAAGCGATACCTTTCGTAACTTAGTTCCTTCGAAAGGTTCTAATTTATAGTGTTTTGCCAAACGTTCATTCACATATGTAAATTCTGAATCAACTAAATTTCGAGCAGGTAGATTTTGTTTTATCAATTCGGTAAAAAAAGCTCGAGTTTCAAATACGGATGCTTCGGTAAGTTCGTCATCCAAATAGTAGTCCGGATAAAGAATAGCATCTGGTGCGTTTGCAAGGATGTCTCTTAAATCTAGCCAATAATCGAGAAATGAATTTACAAATCGTGAGGACTTAGCGTTGTCAATCATTCGATTTGTTTGTTTATATAATATTTCCGAATCGTTTAATTTTTTTATCTTTTCAAGTGTATTATCTGGAGGACTGTTCCAAAGAAAAAATGAAAGGCGTGATGCGAGTGATTTTTGATTAAGTCTTCCTTGATTAATATCTAAAAATAAAAAATCGGGTGAGCATAAAACTGTTGAAAATGCTGCTATAATTGAGTCAGTAAAATCCAGTCCAAGTGATTGGCTCCGTTTAAAAATTGATAGATAGACATTTACTTCTGAATCATTAATCGGTCGGCGATATATCCTCTGCATAAACTCGATCAATAAATTATGTGCATCTTTATTTGTGTTCTTTGAAATAAGTTTAACTTTGCCTTTAACCAGTTCAAATGGCATCTGGCCGGCTATTGCCTTAAAGCTTGCAGGTGGCCATTCATTTTGAAGCGGACCCTCTATTTCCAGCCAGTTTAACGCGAAACCTGGAACGCCTTTAAGAGTTGCATTGGCATTACCGCTCCACCCGGGTCGGGTGCGAATTAGACGAGTTGCATCTGGTCTGATAATTTCATTTTTCTTCAGAACTACTTCACATTCAGAGATTTGAGGTTTAGGAAATGAATCATAAGTCGCAAGCCATCGGCTATCACCGTTACGAGATACTGAGTATAGGGTAATTGGTTCAGAGCGAATTCCAGGGAAAGCAACTGTCCGGCTGGGCCTCCACCAGGCCTTGTTTCCTCCAGTTAAACCGTGATCTTTACCACCGCTAGCACCGTTTGGTCCGGCTAGAAACGTATATGTCTTCATACGTATTTTGTATCGTCCATCAATTGGCACTTGTACACGTGTGAAGTCATATTTTGTTGTGGCCGTATATGTTCCCGATACGAATCCTACTGCTTCCTGTTCTCGGATTTCAGGATTGGAGGAACCAACTGTCATGGGTTTATTACCTCGGATGATTTCTGGTTGAGGTGTCGTCCCTAGTAGTGGAATTGAGGCACGGGTTGCGGCTGTCTGAATATTAGGCTTCCAACGAAGGGCACTGATCATGTTTCCCTCTTCTCGTGCATAAAATTTTTGTTTGCTCGGTTTATGGGCAACTGTTTGAAGAGCAGCTCGAATTGAATATTCAGAAACTTCATAGAACTTTGAGATTTGTACGTGTGAAACATCTAGTCGTTCACCAACCTTGTTAAATAAATATGATATTCCATCTTCAGGCAACATATCGGCGACAAGTAGCCAAGGTGAATCGAGTCGGTCGCGGAGCGAATTTTCAAATTCGAATCGGTTAAGTCGGCGTAAGTTGGATCGTCCGTTTTGGGTGACTCGTGATTGATCTTTATTAGTTAGTTCTGTGGTAAGTGCTTTTAAGAAGCTTGATGACTCATCGGAATTTGGACGGGATTTTTTCTTAGGTGGCATTTCTCCGGTCTGAACCTTATCGTGAATAAGCACCCAATCTTTAAAGGATTTCTGATTATCAAGATTGAATGAAATAGATTCTAAATTAAGCTTTCCTTTCTGCGTATCTTTATCATGACAGTCAAAACAGTGTTTTTTTAAAAAATCATTTAATCCTTTAGGTTTACCGTGGGCGGAAATATCTGCCAAGGCTACTAGCGTTAAACAAAATACTTTAGATAACTTTTTCAATCTTCAGGAAAGAGTTTGGCACGAATCCATTAGCGATCAACTTTTTACAGTCATACTTTTCTAATTACTAAAAACTTATCTTAATATAGAAAAATTATATTTCTGGAACTTTCAGCAACTTCCTTTGGACTCTTATATAGGACTGGCTTAACATCTTGCTCATGAGCGAGGGTTTACGACTTGTGAGCGTTAATCAATTATTAAAGAAGGATGGCATTTCGGTGGGGGACCGAATTCGCCTTCAAGGTTGGGTACGTACACGGCGGGACTCCAAGGCTGGTCTTTCATTTTTGCAGTTACATGATGGTTCTTGTTTTGATACTGCTCAAGTGGTAGCGCCTGGTGATTTAGACAATTACGAAAGTGAAGTTCAGAATTTGACCACTGGCTGTTCACTTATTGCTGAAGGGGAAGTGGTTGAATCAGAAGGCAAAGGTCAAAGTGTAGAATTATTAGCATCTCGTATCGAGTTAGTTGGAATGGTTGATGATCCTGAGACATACCCTATGCCAGCTAAACGGCATACATTTGAATATCTGCGAGAACAGGCCCATCTACGAGTTCGTACTAATGTTTTTTCTGCAATGGCTCGTGTGAGACATTGTGTTGCAAATGCTATTCATCGTTATTTTCATGATAACGGATTTTATTGGGTGCATACTCCTATTATTACTGGTAGCGATTGTGAGGGAGCTGGTGAGATGTTTCGAGTTAGTGCATTAGATTTCGAAAATTTGCCAAGAACAAAAAGTGGTGATGTTGATTTTTCTCAAGATTTTTTTGGTAAAGAGACAAATCTTACAGTTTCCGGGCAGCTTAATGTTGAAAGTTACTGTTTGGCATTAAGTAAAGTTTATACATTTGGACCCACTTTTAGAGCTGAGAATTCAAATACTTCAAGACATCTTGCAGAGTTTTGGATGATTGAGCCAGAAATTGCATTTGCTGATCTTTCAGATAATGCCGATCTTGCTGAAAATTTTTTGAAGGAAATTTTTCGTACACTACTTAACGAGCGTACAGACGACATGGCTTTTTTTCAGGAGCGAGTAGATAAGAATTGTATCGGTCGTTTAGAGAAATTTGTTGAAGCAAGCTTTGAACGCATGGAGTACACAGAAGCCATTATGCGGCTGGAAAAAGCAGTCGCTGATGGTCACAAATTTCAATTTCCTGTGAAATGGGGGATGGACTTGCAGAGTGAACATGAGCGTTGGCTTACTGAAGAGCACATTGGCCGACCAGTGGTAGTTGTTAATTATCCAAAGGATATAAAGGCATTTTATATGAGAATGAAT
>CEVX01011867.1_pt1 | contig 13152 bp, 11 predicted proteins | sample 356561 | NCBI WGS metagenome assembly CEVX01 (sample SAMEA2623886, study PRJEB7988) | marine metagenome | biome: marine biome (ENVO:00000447); feature: surface water layer (ENVO:00002042); material: "saline water (ENVO:00002010), including plankton (ENVO:xxxxxxxx)" | depth 5 m | reverse complement strand
AGTATAGTTCTCGGGCTATTTCATCACAGTTTTTTCTCAAGTCTCCCGATAATAGCATAGTTCTATATCCGTTACTTTTTAGCCAGGATATAGTTTCTTCAGCATCTTCCTTTACTTGGTCTTTAATCCATAATTCAGCTACTACAGATGTCCCATTAAATAAAACTAAATCAGAGGTTAGTATTCTTTTAGTTATCGTTTTTGCATGTTTGTTGGAAACTAATTGATATGTATTACCTTCAGTATCTGTTCCTTTAACTCCTTTTCCTCTTATTTCAATAACGTTTTGTAGATAAATAGGTCCCACCTCCTTTTCCAGCTTTTTTACTAAAGATTCTGCAATGGGGTGGTTGCTTTGCTGCTCTAGAGAAAGAATTACTTGCTTTATCTTTTTTTCTGATTCTTTGTAGTAGTTGAGTTTGTTAAGTATAAATTGTCCCGTTGTTAAGGTTCCTGTTTTGTCAAAGACAATAAGATTTGCTTTTGCTAGTTTTTCCAGGGTTGTTCCGCCTTTAATTAAAACACCATGTTTGGCTAATTTTCCGATTCCTACCATAATAGCTGTCGGAGCAGCAAGCCCCATAGCACATGGACAACTAATTACTAAAACAGCAACACTACTCATTATTGATATTTGAATACTTTTTTCAAATGCTAAAATGGAAACTAAAAAAGTGACAATTGATATAATTATTACACTTGGAACAAAAAACATACTGATTTTATCTCCTGTCTTTTGAATTTTAGGTTTTTCGTTTTGTGCATTTTTAACTAATTCAATTATTCTATCTATAGTGGATTCTCCATATACTTTCGTTACTCTTACCAGTGCAGATCCAGAAATAACAGTTGTGCCAGAAATAACGTCGGTAAGTGTGTTTTTAAATACCGGTCTACTTTCCCCATTAATCAAACTTTCATCGAGCTCTAATTCACCGGAGGCAATAATACCGTCAATAGGTATTTTATCTCCTGAATTAATTCTAATAAAGTCATCTACATTAAGTTGACTTATTTCTGTTTTTTCAACTGTTTTTCCATTGTTTACTTTTCGAGCTGTTTTGGGTCTTAACTCTTCCAAATCATGTAATGCAGAAGTTGTTTTCTTTATAGCTTTTTCTTCTAAAAGATTACCTAATAAAACAAGTGTTATTATAGAAGCTGTTGTTTCAAAAAATAAATAATCATGTAAATGACCGATAAAAAAAGATCCGTAAACACTATAAATGAAAGCTGCTAAGAACCCGGTAGAAACTAATAAATCCATATTAGGAACACCAGATTTTAAACCAAAGTAAGCACTTTTTAAGAAGTATAAACCTCCGCTTAATAAAACAGGTATTGTTAAGCATAGCTGTAAAGTAGGATTGTTAAGAAAAGATTCTTTATTAACAAACATGTGCGCAATAAGTGGGATTGTAAAAAAGAATGAAACTAAAAAAAGTGTTGAGACTTTTGATTTTGCTAGTTCTTTTTTTTCGTTTCGTATTTTAAAACCAATATTCGATATTAATTTTTCTAGAGATACATTGTTTATGTTCCCTGTAAAAGAAACATCTCCAGTACTGAAGTTTACATTTATATTGGAGGCTCCATATTTTTTTAAAGATTTTTCAACAGAAAGAGCGCAATTTGCACAAGACATTCCTTCAATATTTAGCTTATGCTTTTTTTCAATCATAAATTAAAGTTACGAATTAGCTTTTAATGGAAATTTTGCTTGGAAGAAAAGTTTTTTATTATCTTTGCAAACTCAAATGGCGATGTTAGCTCAGTTGGTTAGAGCACTGGTTTGTGGTACCAGGGGTCGTGGGTTCGAATCCCATACTTCGCCCAAAAAATAGCGGATTTTTAATCCGCTATTTTTGTTTTTTAGATTAAATCGAAAAGGTTTTAAAAAGTTATTATTGAAAAAAAACACTTTTAGAAAGTAATCGAGCTAGGATTTCATTTTTCATAAGTTTATATTTGTTTATCTAAATAGATCATTATGCACGTTCGTCACGATTGGAAATACGAGGAAGTGAGTAAGTTTTATGATATGCCCTTATTGGACCTGGTTTATAAAGCCGCAAGTGTTCACCGGCAGTTTCATGATTCAAAGCAGGTTCAAATATCTTCTTTGGTATCTATTAAAACCGGGGGATGTCCTGAGGATTGCTCTTATTGTCCTCAGGCAGCAAGATATCATACTGATGTTGATGCTCAAAAATTAATGAAGGCAGATGATGTAATTAGTCAAGCCAAAAAAGCAAAAGAGGGTGGAGCTTCCAGAATGTGTTTAGGTGCAGCTTGGCGAGAGGTTAAGGATAACAGAGACTTCGATAATGTACTTGAGATGGTACGTGGAATAAACGAAATGGATATGGAAGTTTGTTGTACTCTTGGAATGTTGAATGATGAGCAAGCACAGAGACTTAAAGACGCAGGTTTGTACGCTTACAATCATAATATTGATACATCTGAAGAAAAGTATGAAGAAATTATATCAACCCGAACGTTTAATGATCGCTTGGATACACATAAATCTGTAAGAAAAGCTGGTGTGTCTTTGTGCTCAGGTGGAATAATAGGTTTGGGAGAAGAAAAAAAAGATCGAATTAATATGCTAATCACTTTAGCAAATTATCCAAAGCATCCTGAATCTGTTCCTATCAATACATTAGTTCCTGTTGAAGGAACGCCACTAGCTGAAAATGAAAGAGTTCCCTCTTGGGACTTAATAAAAATGGTTTCTATTGCAAGGATAATGATGCCTGAGAGTGCTGTCAGACTTTCTGCTGGTAGATTAGAACTGAGCGATGAGGCTCAAGCAATGTGCTTTATGGCTGGTGCTAATTCCATTTTTGCTGGGGAAACTTTGCTTACTACAGACAATCCTGAGTTTAAAGCGGATAAGATCTTATTTAAGAATCTAGGTATTAATCCTAAAATGCCTTTTGAAGACGGAGCTCAACCTATAGTTAACGAAAGATATAAAGATAGTTCTGCCAAAGTCAAAATGGAAGCTAGGGTTAAGGCGTGGAAGAGAGAAATGGCGACTAAATAAATTAGTCCTTTATTCATTATGAATTTTAAAAAACAAAAGCGTTTGTTGTCTCAAAGAGAGGAAGCAAACGCTTTTCGTGTTTTAAAGGAATACAAAAATTTAATTGATTTTTGTTCCAATGATTATCTAGGGTTGTCCAGAGATGGTGAGGAGTTTAAAGGCTTGCAAATTAAGGGAAGTGGAGGTTCTAGATTACTGGCCGGAAACTATACTCAAATTGTTGATTTTGAGGGTTTTTTATCAAAATATCATAATACTGAAGAAGCTCTTATGTTTAACTCTGGGTACAACGCTAACGTTGGTTTTTTTTCTGTTGTTCCTCAAAAAGGTGACACCATATTGTATGATGAGTTGATTCATGCTTCCGTTAAAGACGGTATGCGCCTTTCTTTTGCAAAATCATATTCTTTTAAGCATAATAATATTGAGGACCTTGAAAAGAAGTTGAGATATGCTGAAGGAGATGTTTATGTAGCCGTAGAAAGTGTCTATTCTATGGATGGTGATTCTGCTCCACTTATAGATTTGGCGAGTTTTTGTGAGGCGAAGAGTTTGATACTAGTTGTAGATGAAGCACACGGAATAGGTGTCTTTGGTGAAGGAGGAGAGGGGCTTGTTCAGTATTTAAAACTAGAGGAAAAAGTACCTGTTCGAATTATAACATTTGGAAAGGCAGTTGGTGCTCATGGAGCAGCTGTTTTATCAAATTTAACAATCAAGAACTTTTTAATTAATTTTTGTCGAAGTTTTATCTATACAACAGCATTGCCCCCTTATACGATTCAATCTTTATCGAATAGTTATTTAGCTCTCAGGAATGGTCGTTTAACTATTCAATTAAAGGAGAAAATTAGATTGTTTAAAGCACAATTTACTAAAATTGAATCTGAAAAAATAATATCAAGTGATTCTTCAATACAGTGTGTTCTTTTTCCTGGTAATGAGATTGTTATTAAAGTTTCTTTGTTTTTAAACACAGCGGGATTTTACGTTAAGCCAGTCTTAAGCCCTACTGTTAAGAAAGGCAAAGAGAGAATACGAATTTGTATTCACACATTCAATACAAATAATCAAATCATAGATCTTGCTAATGCAATTAAACTTCAAATTGCTCAAGCAAGAAATTAAAAAAACAGCTTATTTGGCTTTGCCTATAAGTATAGGGCAATTGGGTCATGTTTTAACAGGAATTGCTGATTATACGATGTTGGGCCATACAAACCCAACAGAGATGGCTGGTGCCACTTTTGCTACGTCTGTTTTTTTTCCATTCATGATTTTAGGTTTAGGTTTTGCTTTAGGACTAACTCCTTTGGTTGCTCACACCAATGGATCAAGGGACTCGATGAAATTATTAAATTTATTCAGAACAGGATTTAAGCTTAACTTTTTAGTTGGGTTAATATTATTTGGTTTTTTGCTTTTGATTGGAGCCCATTTAAATGACTTTAATCAACCACTCGAAGTAGTGCAAGTGTGTCAAAAATATTTTCTTTTAATATCTATTTCGATTATACCAATCATGTTGTTTTCAGCTTTGAAGCAATTTTTGGAAGGGTTGCAAAATACGATTACACCCATGGTTATATCCTTAATAGGGAATGTTTTAAATATACTTTTAAATTATCTTTTAATTTTTGACCATGGTAGTTTCGGAGGTTTAGGTATAGAGGGTGCTGGCTGGGCTACTTTAATTGCGCGAAGTTTTATGGTGATTTCGTTCTTAGGATTTTACTTTTGGAGGATTAGGTTGAGAAGTATTTTATTTTCAATTTTTCAGGACTTCTTTCAATTTATTCATCTCAGAGATATTTTGAATATAGGACTTCCTATTTCCATTTATATGTTTTTTGAAGTAACCGCTTTTTCCGCTGCTACCTTTATGATGGGATGGATTAGTGAAGCACATATAGCTGCTCATCAGGCTGCCTTATCCTTAGCTTCTATTTCTTTTGTTGTTCTTATGGGAGTAGGTAATTCCGGGAGTATTCGATCAGCTACCTATGTTGGTCAAAGAGATGTTAAAAAACTTAAATTTGTACTTTTATCAGTAGTAATTATAGCGTTGATTATTAGTTCTTTATCTGCATTTTCATTTTTATTTTTTAATACGGAATTACCTTCTTTATTTGTAGACTCAAAAGAGATTGAAATAGTTATTTTCACCTCTAACTTGCTGATATATGCAGCATTGTTTCAATTCTCAGACGGACTACAAGTTGTTTTTCAGGGACTTTTACAGGGTATTGGAGATGTTAAAGTACCCTCTATAATAGCTGTCGCCTCTTATTGGGTAGTAGGTATTCCACTGGGATACCTTCTTGCTTTTCATACCTCAATAGGTTATTCAGGAATTTGGATTGGATTATCGGTTGGGTTAACTATTTCTGCAATTTTTCAAATAATAAGATATGCCTATACCTTCAAAAAAATGTTGGTTGTAACTTCATAAAAGCAATGTTTAATTTAGATATTTTGTACTGATAATTATTTAACTTTATCTCTTTTAATCGAAATTTCATGTTGAAATATAATAGTAAAATTTGGTGGCAATTCCTTTTTAAGCCAAGTGGTTATTTTTTTGAGGGTATGCTTTGGAGTATATTTTTTTATGGCATACTGACTACCGGACTTAACCTTCTTTATCTTAAATATCCTATTGAAGCATTCGACATTTCACCTACATTTCATACGGTTTTAGGTTTGGTAATTGGACTACTTTTAGTTTTTCGGACTAATACAGCTTATGATCGTTGGTGGGAAGGAAGGAAACAACTAGGTATGCTTGTAAATACGACGAGACACTTTACTATGAAGGTTGAGGGTTACTTAGGGGATTTCGCTTTTGTTGAATTAATCAAAATTTATCCCTACGTGTTAAAAGAACATTTAAGAGAACAAGAGTATGTAGAGTTAGATCGGAAATCACCTAAGTGGATTAAACATGGTATTACAGAAGCACAACATAAGCCGAATTATTTGTTAGATCAAATGAGTAAAAAAGTTATTTTAGCTCTAAAATCTGGAGCGATATCAGGCGAGCAATTACTTGTTCTTGAGAACGAAATAGAGAAACTTTCGAATATTCAAGGTGCTTGTGAGCGCATAAAGAATACTCCTATTCCTTTTGGCTATGCTATTCATCTTAAAAGAATATTATTAATTTATTTGATAACCTTACCTTTCGGATTTGTGAAAACTTTGCATTGGTGGAGTATCCCTTTGATGATGTTAGTGTTTTTTACTATGATTGGTATTGAATTAATAGGTGAGGAGATAGAAGACCCTTTTGGAAAAGATGTAAACGATTTACCAATTGACGAATTACAAGATAAAATTGAAGGAAATATTGATGAAATACATGAGAAATTTAATGAGTAATGTTTTTAGTTTTTTGATTATTATTTTTTTGTGTGGTTGTAACATAGGTGAACATGATGGAAATAGTACTTTAATTTTATCGGATACATCAAAAGCACAGGTTATTGAACTGGATTCTCAAGTGATTGCAATTGTGAATTCAGACACAATCAAGACTGTCTCTTTAATACTTGAGGATTTAGATACTAATTCAACAATTAAATCAGAGGATGATTTGTTTTTAGATTCTAAAGAATCCGTGTCTAAAATATATACTAATAAATCTAAAATTAAATTAGACGAGAAGCATTTTATGGTAGGTAGATGGCTAGTAGAAAAAAGAATTAGTAACGGGAAAATAAAAAGAGGAGAGCAAAAAGTATTTGCTGTTTATGATAATGATTCGAGTTTTTCCATGAAAGCTATAAACGTATCTGGTAAATGGTGGATTTCAGATACTTTATTGTTTCAAAAGTTTGAATCTACTAGTACCTTTTCAGTAGATACTTCCCTTATTCATGTTTTGAATGATTCCGTTTTAGAGGTATCGGATATACAAGAAAGTTATAAATTTATTCTAAAGAAAGATTTTGAATGAATAAACCTTTAGCTGAAAGACTAAGACCTCGCTCTTTAGACGATTATCTGGGTCAAAATCATTTGGTTGGAATAGATGGACCAATTCGGCTCGCCATTCAAAGTGACTTGTTACCTAGTATGATATTTTGGGGTCCCCCTGGTGTTGGTAAAACAACATTAGCTTCCATAATATCTCATCAATTAGACCGTCCATTTTATACCTTAAGTGCAGTTAATTCTGGAGTAAAAGAAGTTAGAGAAGTGATCAAAAAAGCCGAATCAAATGGCTTTTTTAATGGTGGTAAATCTCCTGTTTTGTTTATTGATGAAATACATCGTTTTAGTAAATCTCAGCAGGATTCTCTTTTGGGAGCTGTTGAAAAAGGAACAATTACATTGATTGGAGCGACTACAGAGAACCCTTCTTTTGAGGTTATATCAGCTCTTTTATCTAGAGCTCAAGTATACATTTTGAAACATCATACTAAAACTGAGTTACAAGCTTTGTTGGATAAAGCAATGATGCAGGATGCTTTCCTTTCGAAAAAGAATATTTTAATTAATGAAACAGAAGCATTAATCAATTTAAGTGGTGGAGATGCACGAAAACTTTTAAATAATTTTGAATTGGTTGTAAATGCAATTGGTGGGGAAGAAATTAAGATTTCTAATAAAAATGTAATACACTATATTCAAAAAAATATTCCTGTTTATGATAAGTCGGGCGAGAATCATTATGACATTGTTTCTGCTTATATAAAATCAATAAGAGGTAGTGATCCAAATGCTGCTGTATATTATTTGGCTAGAATGATAGAAGGAGGAGAGGATCCAAAGTTTATTGCACGTCGACTGGTTATATCAGCAAGTGAGGATATAGGATTAGCAAATCCAACAGCTTTAGTTCTAGCTAATGCTTGCTTTGAGTCTGTGAAAAATATAGGTTATCCTGAATGCAGAATACCTTTATCTCAATGTACCATTTATTTAGCAACTTCTGTCAAAAGTAATAGCGCATATGAGGCTATTAATAAAGCACAGCAAATTGTAAAGGAAACAGGTGATTTATCGATTCCATTACATTTGAGAAATGCGCCCACCGATCTAATGGTTAATTTGGGTTACGGTGAAAATTACCAGTATGCTCATAATGGCGAAAATAATTTTTTGGAACAAGAGTTTTTTCCTGAAGATTTGAATGGTCAAAAAATCTATTATCCAGGAAGTAATCCTAAGGAGAAAAAAGTGTCAGACTGGTTAGATAAGTTATGGAAAAGGAAGTACTAGATAGTTCTGTTTTACTTAAAAAAGTATTCTAATAAAAGCGAAAAAGTTATCTTTTTAATTCTATTATTTCACAGTTTTTAATCTCTCCACTGGTCGTTATTTCCAATTTAACGGCGGTTTGAAGTTTATGAAAACCGTGCTTTCCGCATGCTCCAGGATTGATATGCAGATGATTTAGATTTCGGTCGAATATGATTTTTAGAATGTGGGAATGTCCACAGATAAAAATATCTGGTTGTTCTTTTTTTATCAGTTTTATCGCCTTTTGATTGTATCGATTAGGATAACCTGCTATGTGGGTAATAACTATTTTTTTTCCATTAAGTTTAAAAATTTGATTTTTAGGATACTCCGCTTTAATGATATGGTCATCAATATTTCCATGCACTGCAACAACTGGTTTTATTGCCTCTATTTCGTCTATAACTGATATTTTTCCAATATCACCTGCATGCCAAACAAAATCCGATGTTTCAATGTGTTTTTTCAATCTTGAATCCAGGGTGGAATGTGTATCAGAAAGAATGAGTATTTTGGTCATCTTCTGGTTTTAAGCTTGTCTACTTTATTTAAATTCATTAAATCATTTATGCAGTCATTGAAGTGAATGCCATTCTAAATTAATACTTTTGTTTCAACCATGATTATTCATCTAAATATTAAAGTTCACGGGAAGGTTCAAGGAGTCGGATTCAGAAAATTTGCTCAACGAATAGCTAATGAAAACAGTATATCGGGCTTTTGCGTTAATCAAATAGATGGAACTGTTTATTTAGAGATAGAGACTACACAAATGAGAGCTGATCAATTTTTAGAATGGATGTATCGAGGTTCAATAATGGCAAAGGTTTCAAAAATAGATGTTGAGCCAGCAAAAATAGAAGGGTTTAAATATTTTGAAATTAGAAAATGATAGATATAGTATATAGCGTTTGTTCCTCTCTTGAGGAAGCTCGAATGATTGGTGAAAACTTAATTCGAAATAAATATTGTGCTTGTGTAAATATAATTCCGCAAATGGAATCCATTTATCAGTGGGAAGGTAAAATAATTAAAGAAAAAGAGGTTGTTTTGTTGTTAAAAACAATTCAAGTTGATTTTAATAAAATACGAGATAAAATAAAAGAGCTACATTCTTATGAAGTTCCTTGTATATTTAGTTTTTCTCCAGAAAATACAAATAAAGAGTATTTAAACTGGATGAAAGAGTCTATGAAATTATGAGGTACTTAGCTCGCTTACAATATAATGGTTCTGAATTTTGTGGTTGGCAAATTCAACCAAACTCCTTAACAGTTCAAGAGGTAATTGAGAAAAACTTAAGTATGTTATTGAACCATGATATTAAAGTAATAGGTTGTGGAAGAACAGATACAGGAGTTCATGCTAATGATTTTTATTTACATTTTGACACTCAAAAAGTTCAGATTGAATCCAGTAAATTAAAATATAAACTAAATTCTGTTTTACCTTCTTCAATTGCATTTTCCGAACTAAGAAAAGTATCCGGTCAATTTCACGCTAGATTTTCGGCAATTTCGCGCGAATATAAGTATTATATTAAGCTCAATAAAGATCCATTTGAGCACAATAGTTGGTGGGTAAGACAACCACTCGATTTAAATTCGATGGAGATAGCTAGTAAATTTTTGTTGAATTATAAGGATTTCACTTCTTTTTCAAAATTACACACTGATGTTAAAACTAATTTGTGTGAGATTACTAAGATGAATATCACACATGATCAAAACAATATTGTTATTACGATTTGTGCTAATAGATTTTTGAGGAATATGGTTAGAGCAATTGTTGGAACTCTTGTGGAAATAGGTTTAGGAAAGCGTGAACCAATTGAAATGAAGCATATTATTGAATCCAAAGATAGACGCAATGCGGGATCAAGTGCTCCCGCTAAAGGTTTATTTTTAAATAAAATTAAATACCCCTCAGAATTAATTGAAGATATTTAATAATGATTAAAGAAGTTACAGGTAAGGCAATTGATGGAGAAGTTTTAAAACGGACAATGAAACACGTTCGTCCCTTTCGATTTGCATTTTATTCTACTGCGGTTATAACAATTGTTTTATCTACAATGGCTCCAGTTAGAACTTATTTAGTGAAAATTGCTGTTGATGATAAAATACAAACTGGTGATGAGGAGGGCTTAAAGAAAATTATTTTAGTACTTCTAGGGCTTTTGGTGGTTCATGCGGGTATGCAGTTTTTACAATCTTACATGGCAAACTGGTTGGGACAGAGTGTTATTTTAAATATTCGAAGGAGGCTATTTAGTCATGTTGTTTCCTTTAAATTGAAGTATTTCGATACTACGCCAATTGGAACTCTGGTTACAAGAGTAACGAGTGATATTCAAACGATTGCTGAGGTTTTTTCCTCCGGATTATTAAATATTATTAGTGATATTTTACAATTAATCATGGTGCTCGCTTTTATGTTTTATATAAATTGGGAACTCACTTTAATTGTATTAATTCCTGTTCCTGTTTTAATTATTTCAACTGTATTATTTAAAAGAGCTATTAAAACAGCCTTTATTGAAGTTAGAAAAAATGTGGCCAAGATCAACACATTTATTCAAGAACATGTTACCGGAATGAGCATCGTTCAAATTTTCAATAGAGAGGAGGAGGAAATGAGAAGATTTAAAGAGGTTAATAAAAACCATAAAGATGCCTGGATAAAAACAGTTTGGGCAAATGCAATCTTCTTTCCTGTAGTGGAGGTTTTGTCTGCATCTTCTATTGCTCTTTTAGTCTGGTGGGGTGCTAGAGGCGTTATATCAGGATATGCTAAGATTGGAGATATCATGGCGTTTATTCTTTTTATTCATATGATTTATCGACCTATTCGCCAACTTGCGGATCGATTTAATACTCTTCAAATGGGTATGGTAGCAGCGAACAGAGTTTTCAATGTACTGGATACAGATGAACATATTTCGGATGAGGGATCTAATTCCTCCATTGACGTAAAAGGAAGTATTTCCTTTCAGAACGTTTGGTTTGCTTACAAACCAAACGAATATGTTTTAAAGGGGATTTCATTTGAAGTTGACAAAGGTCAAACTCTAGCTCTAGTAGGAGCCACGGGTGCAGGAAAGTCGTCCATTATTAATGTACTAACTAAGTTTTATGAAATTCAAAGAGGAACTATTTTAGTTGACGGCGTAAACATTAATGATTTCACATTAGAACACTTACGAAAAGTCACTGCCGTTGTTCTTCAAGATGTATTTTTATTTGATGATTCAATACTTAATAATATTACACTAAATAATCCTGATATTTCAAAAGAAAAAGTGATTGAAGGTGCAAAGTTAATAGGTGTTCATAATTATATTATGGAACTAGATGGAGATTATGCCTATCAAGTTAGAGAGAGAGGTGCGGTTCTTTCCGTCGGCCAGCGACAATTATTAGCTTTTTTAAGAGCCTATGTCTATAATCCGCAAATACTTATTTTAGATGAGGCTACCTCTTCTGTTGATACGCAATCAGAACAACTTATTCAGTATGCTATTGAAAAGTTAACCGAAGGAAGAACTTCAATTGTAATAGCCCATAGATTATCAACTATTCAAAATGCAAATCAAATTATTGTAATGGAGCAAGGAGAAAAAGTTGAGGAAGGAACTCATAAGGAACTATTGGAAGTCGAAGGTTACTATAAAAGATTATTCGATTATCAATTTCAGAATAGTTAAAAAAGCAAAAAAAAATGGTTGAGGTTTTTTAGTGATTAAGCATCAATTATATGCTAAACTTTAATAGCTGTTATTATTCTAATATATTTGTTTGAAATAAATAATTATGTTCATGTTATTTAGGTACTTAACCGTTAGACTTTCTTGCACTTTAATATCTGGTGTGTTTTTTTTATCATCCTGTGCTGATGAAAATATAATATATTCAAATTATATTCCTTCAGATGCCTCTGTGGTAATATCCATTAATACAGAGAGTATTTTTAATGCAGCTGCTTTTGACCTATTGGGAAATAATAATCTATTTAATAATTTAAGTTTCGGACCAATTTCTAATATTATTCAAAATCCATCAAGTGCGGGTTTGAAAATGTTTTCAACTTACCACCTTTTTTTTGTTGGATCAAATTTGCTTCAGCCCAAAATAGGGGCTATACTTCCTTTAAATGATGGAGAAGATTTAACCGATTATATTGAAGATAATTTTGAAAGTAAGATAGTTAAAAAGGAAGGTTTTCAAATGGCCGATATTTCGGAAAATAAGTACCTTATTTGGGATGAACATACAGCTATTTATTATTCCGGTTATCCTGATACTAATTTAATTAATGAATCTAAAATTCTTTGTTCGCAAAAGGATAAAAATACATTAGAAAAAATAGACACTTCTTTTTCATTTGCGCTTAATTCCAATTCACATATCTCTGTGTGGGTCAAAAATAATGCTATTAATAAATTAGCAGGCCAAGGATTACTTCTTTTAGAAGATTTTAATTTAATTAACCGACCTCTCAATAAAAGGGACACATCACTAAAGGGCAAAACAGTTTTCTTAACCAATTTTAACAAAGGAAATATTTCAATAAAGCAACGTAAGTACATAAATTCAAATAAATATCAAGAAAAAAACAACTTAACAAAGGAGAATAACTTAGCATCAATTGTTGCTAAGACTGTCCCTGAAAATCCTACGTTATTAATTAATACTTTTGTGAATTTTAAGGATTTAATTGAAATATTCAATTTATTGAATCTAGATAAAGATTGGCATAAGCAAAGAAGTAATTTGCCTTTTTTACCTGATCTGAATCAATTAGGAGATTATTTTCAGGGAGATGTAATGGTTCATATAGACGGAGTTCAAGAAATT
>CEVX01013659.1_pt1 | contig 13193 bp, 11 predicted proteins | sample 356561 | NCBI WGS metagenome assembly CEVX01 (sample SAMEA2623886, study PRJEB7988) | marine metagenome | biome: marine biome (ENVO:00000447); feature: surface water layer (ENVO:00002042); material: "saline water (ENVO:00002010), including plankton (ENVO:xxxxxxxx)" | depth 5 m | reverse complement strand
AGCAGAAATGCAAATGAAAGAACTTGTAGGCACGGGAATGGTAGAAGTCTATAATCATCAGACATTATGGGATAACAGGCAATCAAAAAAAATTTATGATGCTTTTGTTGACGTTTGGGGAACACATAAATTGTGGGTTTCAATAGATCGAGCAAATCTTAATTTTCCAATAGGTGAGTATAATCAAAATTTAGGCTTTATTCATTGGGATTATGACCCAGATACAAAACCTGTTAATGTTCAAGGAGTTTTAGCTTTGTCTGATCAAATTGATGAAAAAATGGGTGGCTTTCAGTGTGTTCCAAGACTATTCAGAGAATATGATTATTGGAAACTGAAACAGCCAAAAAATAGAGATAAATTTAAACCAGACATTTCAGACTTTAAAAATGAAATAATCAAAGTCCCATTAAAAAAAGGTGATCTTTTAATATTTAATAGCCTTCTTCCTCATGGGATTAGGCCAAACTTATCTAAAAATAAAATTAGAATTGCTCAATATGTTTCAATGTTTCCATCAGAGGAAAACAATGAATCTTTAAAAGAATGGAGAATTAAATCGTGGTCAGAAAGAATTGCCCCCGAAGGGTATGCTTTTCCTGGTGACCCTAGAAGTTGGGAACAAAAAAAGTATAAAAAAGCAAAATTAAGTGATTTAGGAAAAAAATTATTAGGTCTTAAGTCTTGGTGATTTTTTTAGATTTATTCCAATAAATATTCATTTCGTTTAAGCTCATTTTTTTTAGTGTCTTACCTATTTTATTAGTTTCTGACTCTAAATAATTAAATCTTTTTTTAAATTTTATGTTTGTTAATTCTAGTGCTTCTTCTGGATCAATATTTATAAATCTAGCATAATTTATTACTGAGAAAAGAAGATCTCCAACTTCTTCTTTTATTTTTTTTTTCGAAGTTTCTTCTTGAAGTTCTCTTAACTCCTCTTTTATTTTTTTTAAAACTTGATTTTTATTTTCCCAATCAAAACCCACATTTCTAACTTTTTTTTGAATAATCATGGCCTTTGTCATAGGAGGTATTTTTTCAGGAACTCCACTCAAAACTTTTCTTCTCCCTTCTTCTTTAAGTTTTAGTTTTTCCCAGTTGTTCTCTACTTCTTTTTTAGTTAGTTTTTTTTCTTTCTTATAAATGTGCGGGTGTCTATGAATTAATTTTTTATTCAAATTTTCAATAATACTATCAATTGTAAATTTTTTTTTTTCTGATCCAATTTCAGCATACATCATCACGTGTAATAGCAAATCCCCCAATTCATCTTCAATATTTTTTTTTTTATTTTTTAAAATTGCGTCTGATAGCTCATAAACTTCTTCTATTGTTAAATGTCTCAAACTATTAATTGTTTGTTTCTTATCCCAAGGACACTTTGACCTTAACTCTTTTATGATTTTTTTGAGTTGTAGAAAAAAATCTTTTTTTTTATTATAAGTATTTGCCATTTTTTATGATTAAAAAAAGTATAATTTTTTAAAGATAAAAACTTGTTTTGGTAACTTAGCAAATATTTAAATTATTATGAGTACTATATTATTGTCTATACTGATCTTCGGCTTTTTTATATTTGCTTTGTCTTTTCGGTTGATTTTTTTTAATGAATCGGAATTTAGAGGTACTTGCGCATCTCAAAATCCACTTCTTAAATCCGAAGAGGAATCTTGTTCTTATTGTGGAAAGACCGTTAAGCCCGGTCAAGAATGTAATAAAGCATAAAAAGTGGTTTTAGTTAAATCTATATCAGGCATAAGGGGAACTTTAGAAAATATACCAGGAAAATCTTTGTCAGATTTAGATATTTCCAAAACAATTTTATCATATATTAATTTTGTTGTTAAAAAATCTTCAAAAAAAAAAATTGTTATTGGGAGAGACGCTAGACCTTCTGGAGATCGTATAAGTAAGTTGGTTATTAAAATTCTAATAGAAAACGGTATTGATGTTGTTGACTTGGGGCTAGCTACAACACCATCAATTGGCATTTTTGTTAAAACACATTCATTATCAGGCGGGATAGTAATATCTGCTAGTCATAACGGAATTGAATGGAATGCCCTAAAGCTTTTAAATGATAAAGGTGAGTTTTTAAGCAAAAACATTGCAAGTAAAATTATTAAGGCAGATACAGGTAATTATAAAAAATCAGATAAACAGGGGAGATATAATTTTAATAAAAATGCTTTAGAGGAACACATTCAGAAAATTTTGTCTATAAATATCATTAATCCAGAAGCAATTAAGAAAAAAAATTTTAAAGTAATTGTAGATGGTATAAATTCTGTTGGAGGTTTTGCTGTTCCTGAACTTTTAAAAAAAATAGGAGTAAAAAAAATTCACCAACTTAATTGTATACCCAATGGTAAGTTCTCTCATAATCCCGAACCTCTTCCTGAAAATATTATTGAAATTAGAAACATTATGAAGAATAATGATTTTGATTTAGGAATTGTAGTAGATCCTGATGTTGATAGGCTGTGTTTCTTAGATGAAAAAGGCAATACTATTGGGGAGGAATACACGCTTGTCTTAGCAGCAAAACAACTTCTTTCAAAACAAGAAAAAATTATAACATGCTCAAACCTTTCTTCTACGATGGCTCTTAAAGAAGTCACAATCCAGGCTAATGGTAAATATTTTCCCTCTGCAGTTGGAGAGATTAATGTAGTTGAAAAAATGAAAGAACATAATGCAGACATAGGAGGGGAAGGAAATGGTGGGGTGATTTATCCCAAAACACATTATGGGAGAGATGCTTTAGTTGGAATCGCAATTATACTTTCATTATTAGCTGAAACAGATTCTAGTTTCTCGGCTTTAAAAAATGAACTGCCTCAATATTTTATATCCAAAAATAAAATTACTTTTAATAAAGATTTTAATTTATTAGTTGATAAATTCAAAAAAGAATATGTCGATTATAATGTTATAACAATCGATGGTATCAAAATAGAAAGAAAAAATAGTTGGTTTCATATTCGTAAATCTAACACTGAACCCGTTGTTAGAATTTATGCAGAGTCACCTTCTAAAGAAAAGGCTATTTTATTAGCAAATGAAGTAATAGAAAAAATCAAAAAAATTTAGATTAATGAATATTTATTTTGATAATGCCGCTACAACTCAGCTAGATAAACGTGTTTTAGATGAGATGATTCCTTTCATGGTTGAAAATTATGGAAACCCATCTTCTATTCATAAGCATGGAAGAGAAGTTAAAACTTCAGTTGAAAATTCAAGAAATAAAATTGCTGATATTTTAGGTGTAACTCCTGGAGAAATATTTTTCACTTCAGGTGGCACTGAAGCTGATAATACGTTTATAATAAATGCTATATATTCTAGAAAAATAAAAACAGCAATAACATCAAAAATTGAACACCATGCTGTTTTGCATACATTAGAAGATCTTGAAAAGAAAAATGTTATAAAAATTTTATATGTTAATCTAGATTCAAACGGCCATATAGATTATAACCATTTAGAAGAATTAATTTCAAGTAATCCTAAATCACTGATAAGTTTGATGCATGGTAATAATGAAATTGGAAATATTACTAATATAGAAAGAGTTGCAGAAGTTTGTAATACAAACGATTCTATTTTTCATTCCGATACAGTGCAAACTATCGGACATTTTAATATTAATCTTTCTTCCAATATTATTCATTCAATAGTAGGCTCAGCTCACAAATTTCATGGTCCTAAAGGTATAGGTTTTATGTATATCAACAATAAGATAAAAATACCACCATATATTATAGGTGGGTCACAGGAAAGAAATATGCGGGGGGGAACAGAAAACGTTTCTGGAATTATAGGTTTGTCCAAAGCTTTTGAAATAACAATAGAAGAAAAAATCAAAACGAAGAAACATATTGAAAATTTGAAATTTAATATGATAGAAATGTTGAAGAGAAATATTAAGAATTTAATGTTCAATGGAGATTGTGATAATTCTAAAAAAAGTTTATTTCACGTATTAAGCTTGTCAATTCCTAAAATTGAAGATAAACAGATGTTTTTATTTAATTTAGATATTAATAAAATTTCAGTTTCTGCAGGAAGCGCTTGCTCTAGTGGTTCACCAAAAAATTCCCACGTTATAGAAGAACTAAAGATTAAGGAGAACCATAGCCCAGTTAGAATTTCATTTAGTAAATTGAATACGATGGAAGAAGTAAATTATGTTGTTGAAAAAATTGCAGAGCTTCAAAAAATAAGTTAAGGTGTGGCCAGGTAAATAATATAACCGTATAAAAAGTATCTTAAAAATCTTGCTAAAGCGAATAAAAAATATTTATTAATTGGATATCCTATAGCTCCTACAACCGCACTAGTAGCAGAAAAAGGTAATGGTGTAAGTGCTGCGATAACTACTGCTATTCCACCATACATATTTATTCTTCTTTCATATTTTCCAATTATATATTTTTTCATCAAGCTATAAAGAGAAGTTTCATGAAGATATTTTCCAAAAAGAAATGCAAATATTCCTGCAAAATATGAAATGGTGGATAGTGCAATTATAAAAAGAGGATACATTTCAGCCCCTTTGTTATTTAAAACCCAAATCATAAAAAACTCAGGGGGAATAATTCCAAAAATTACTTCTGAAAAGAAAAAAATTGTAAAAACAAAAGCTATAGATAAATCTTCTAATTGAGAAAACCCTTGAATATTACTTACATCTACATAATTAATTAATATTCTATAGAATACCAGCAATAATCCAAGAACGGCTATACCTTTAGCTACATTAATCAGAAAAAATTTTAGTTTAATTTTATCAGATCTTTTCATTATCTAAATATCTATTAATTTTTTTATTAAAATAATAATGTTTACGTATATAAACTAAGAATAATTATTTTTGTTTCAAGATGAAAAAACAAGCATTAGTAGCTAAAAGTATTTCAAAAGAATATAGATCAAAAATTGTTGTAAATTCTGTCTCCTTAGAGGTTAATCAAGGAGAAATAGTTGGTTTATTAGGACCTAACGGTGCTGGTAAAACAACCTCTTTTTATATAATTGTTGGATTAATTCAACCAAATGGTGGAAAAATTTTCTTGGGCAATGAAAATATTACTGCTTTGCCCATGTATAAAAGGGCTCGTAAAGGAATAGGTTATTTAGCGCAGGAAGCTTCGGTTTTTAGAAACCTTAGTGTAGAAGACAATGTATATGCTATTTTAGAATCGTTAAACCTTTCAAAAGAAGAGCAACATAAAAAAGCAGAAAAGTTGCTAAATGAATTTGGACTTCAGGAGGTTAGAAAAAATTTAGGAAGAGTTTTGTCAGGAGGTGAAAGAAGAAGAACAGAAATTGCAAGAGCGCTAGCAACAGACCCAAAATTTGTTCTTTTAGATGAGCCATTTGCTGGCGTAGATCCAGTTGCAGTTGAAGAAATCCAAAATATCATTTCTACTTTGAAGAAAAAAAATATTGGTATACTTATTACTGACCATAATGTAAACGAAACCTTATCTATTACCGACCGAGCTTATTTGATGTTTGAGGGAAGATTGCTGAAGTCTGGAACGGCCGAAGAATTATCGTCTGATCCTCAAGTAAGAAAAGTATATTTAGGAAAGAATTTTGAATTAAAAAGAAAAGTTTAAAATGTCTCTTTTAAACTATTTACTTAGTTCAAACCTCAAAAGCAGATTCTCAAAATTTTATTTCGATTCCGAAAACCCTTTAGAATCTCAAAATAATACTCTAATGAATTTATTAAGTAAAGCAAAAAATACTTTATATGGAAAAAAATACTCATTCAAAGATATTACCACCATTGAAAAATTTGCTTCAAGAATACCACCATTAACTTACGAAGAGTTTTTTCCTATAATTTCAAAGATGGTTCAGGGTGAAACTAATATTTCTTGGCCTGGAAAAATAAAGTGGTTTGCAAAATCATCAGGAACAACAAATGATAAAAGTAAATTTATCCCAGTTTCTTATGAAGCGCTTAGTTTTAATCACTTTAAGGCAGGTAAAGATCTACTTTCTATTTATTTAAATAATCATCCTGATTCCAAAATCTTTACTGGTAAATCTCTATCGATTGGTGGTAGCAGGCAAATTAGTCCATTAGATAATAATATTTTTACTGGAGACATATCGGCTGTTCTTATAAAAAACTTACCCATTTGGGCTAGGTTTTTTAGAACTCCTTCGATGAAGGTTGCTTTGATGAGTGAGTGGGAAAATAAAATTCAAAAAATGGCCATGATTACTTCAAAACAAAATGTAACAAGTATTTCTGGTGTTCCTACATGGACAATTGTTTTAATAAAAAGAATTTTAAAATTAAATAAGTGTGAGAATATATTAGAATTATGGCCAAATTTAGAACTCTTTATTCATGGAGCTGTTTCGTTTAAGCCATATAAAGAATTATTTGATTCTTTGGTGCCAGCAAATCAACTAAATTATTTAGAAACATATAATGCCTCGGAAGGCTTTTTTGCATTTCAAGATAAAAAAAATTCAGATGAAATGTTACTTTTACTAAATCACGGAATTTATTATGAGTTTGAAGATATTGCCAATAAAAATAAAATTCTTTCTTTAGATAAAGTTGAAATAAACAAGAACTATGCTTTAATAATTTCTACTAATTCTGGTTTGTGGAGATATAAAATTGGAGATACCATAGTTTTTTCTTCTTTGAATCCTTATAGAATTAGAATTTCAGGTAGAACTAAACAATTTATAAATGCTTTTGGCGAAGAATTAATAGTTGAGAATGCAGAAAATGCGATAAGTAAAGCCTGTAGTTTAACTGGCTCTAAAGTCTTCAATTTTACCGCAGGACCAAAATATATTTCAGGAACAAGCAAAGGGTGTCATGAGTGGATAATAGAGTTTAATCAAACTCCAAAAAATATTTCCTATTTTAATGATGTATTAGACAAGTCTTTAAAAAATCTAAATTCAGATTATGAAGCAAAAAGATATAAAGATATTGCGCTTGGACCGCCAATTATACATTCTGTTCGCTCAGGTGTTTTTGACAAATGGTTAAAGAAAAAAAATAAATTAGGAGGGCAAAATAAAATACCTAGGTTAGCAAATAACAGGAATTATTTAGATGATATATTATCAGCTATTTGATTCGTTCTCAATAAAATTAAAAGTTGAAAGTATAACGGGTTCATTATCTATAACAGCTATGTTATGTTCAAAATGTGCAGAAGGCTTTTTGTCTTGTGTAATTATTGTCCATCCATCAAACAAAGGTGTTATCTTTTCTGTCCCCATATTAATCATGGGTTCAATTGCTACTACAAGGCCGTTTTTTATTTCTGGTCCAGTATCTTTTTCCCCAAAGTTAGGTATCTCAGGATCCTCATGAAGTTTTTTCCCCAATCCATGCCCAACCAGTTCTCTTACTACTCCATACCCAAAACTCTCTGTATAGTTTTGTATAGTATTACTTACATCTCCAATTTTATTTCCCACTTTCAATTCTTTTATACCTAGGTATAGAGATTCTTTAGTTACTTTAAGAAGCTTTTTTATTTCTTTAGAAACTTCACCAACTTCAAAAGTATAAGCATGATCACCATAATAGTTATTTTTTTTTACTCCACAATCAACTGAAACGATATCTCCATCTTTAAGAGGAGAATTGGTTGGAATTCCATGAACAACTTGTTCATTTACGGAAACACATAAAGTATTTGGAAATCCATACATTCCCAAAAATCCAGGGCTTGCATTATTGTCTCTTATGAAGGTTTCAGCAAATTTGTCTAGTTCTAAAGGGGTTATTCCTGGCTCTATCATTTTATTAATTTCACCAAGTGTCTTTGAAACTAACAAACTGCTTTCTTTTATTAATTCTATTTCCTCGCTTGTTTTGTAAACGATCATTTTTATTATTTGATCATTTTTTTAGGATCAACCCACTTATCAAAATCTTTTTCAGAAACAAGATTTAATGATATAGCAGCTTCCTTTAATGATGTTCCTTCTTTATGAGCTTTTTTGGCAATTTTAGCAGCATTGTCATATCCAATATGATTATTCAAGGCTGTTACTAGCATTAAAGAATTATTTAGATGATTTTCAATAACTTTTTTATTGGGTTCTATGCCTTTTGCGCAGTTATTATTAAAAGAATTACAAGCATCAGCAATTAATCTTGATGAGTTTAATATATTATAAGCCATTAATGGTTTATATACATTCAATTCAAAATGACCATTCATTCCTCCAATTGTAGTAGCTACATCATTTCCAATTACTTGAGCACAGACCATTGTTAAAGCTTCACATTGAGTAGGGTTTACTTTCCCCGGCATTATAGAAGATCCGGGCTCATTAGATGGTAAAAGTATTTCTCCTATACCACTCCTAGGGCCTGATGCTAACATTCTTATATCATTACCAATTTTCATTAAAGCAACAGCTAATTTTTTTAATGCTCCAGACGCTCCAACTATTGCATCATTTGCGGCAAGAGACTCAAATTTGTTTGGTGCAGAAATAAATTTGTATCCTGTTATTTCAGATATTTTTTTTGCTACAATTTTAGAATATCCTTTAGGGGTATTTAGTCCAGTGCCAACAGCTGTTCCGCCAAGAGCAATTTCTGATAAGTGACTTAAACTTTGTTTCAATTCTTTAACTCCATTTTTTAATTGTGTAGCGTAACCACTAAACTCCATACCAAGAGATAGTGGTGTGGCGTCCATAAAATGAGTCCTGCCAATTTTAACAATGTCCTTAAATTCACCAGCCTTTTTATTCAAAGTATTTTCAAGCTCCTTTACTGATGGGATTGTATAACTTTCAATTAAATGATAAGCAGCCATATTCATAGCAGTAGGAAATGTATCATTAGATGATTGAGATTTGTTTACATCGTCATTCGGGTGAATTTTTTTAATTTTATCTGAAATTTTACCTCCCATTAATTCATGCCCTCTATTAGATATCACCTCATTCACATTCATATTAGTTTGAGTTCCAGATCCAGTTTGCCAAACAACTAACGGAAAATGATCAACTAATTTACCGTCTAGAATTTCTTCACAAACCGTCGCAATAACTTCCATTTTCTCTTTATTTAAAACCCCTAATTCATGGTTTGTTTCAGCTGCTGCCATTTTAAGTACTGCAAAACTTTCAATTATTTCCCAAGGCATTTTTTCAAAACCAATATCAAAATTAATTAGAGATCTTTGTGTTTGTGCACCCCAATATTTGTCAATAGGAACCTCAATGTCACCTAGTGTATCTTTTTCTTTTCTAGTTTTCATATTTATTATTAAATGTAAAAATACACATAAATAAATTTTTATTTATACACTTATACTATCATGTATTTTTTTAATTTCCTTTTATATTGTAATTATTAATAAAATATATTTGATTTGCAGTTTAGAATTAATCTAAATAGTATATTATGAAAAAAATATTTTACATAGCCATAACTTGTTTTGTTTTGTCATGTAACTCAAAACCTGAAAAAAAACTTCAAGAAGTTAATTTATATAGTCAAAGACATTATGCTGTAGATGAAAAACAGTATGAAAATTTTGAAAAAGAAACTGGAATAAAGGTAAATGTAGTCAAAGCGAATGCTGATGAATTAATTGAGAGATTGAAAAACGAAGGAGATAATTCTCCTGCTGACTTATTTATCACTGTAGATGCTGGTAAATTATATAATGCTAGGGAAGCTGGAGTTTTACAAAAAATTAGTTCCCAGAAAGTTAATGATAATGTTAGAGATGAGTTACTTGATCCCAATGGATATTGGGTACCAATTACATATAGATCAAGGGTTATTGTTTACAGCAATGATCGTGTCAAAAAAGAAGACCTTAGTACATATGAAGATCTTGCCAATCCTAAATGGAAAAACAGATTACTTGTTAGGTCATCTTCAAATGCTTATAACCAAGCCCTTATGTCTTCACTTGTTGCAAATCTTGGTGCTGATGCTACCGAGAATTGGTCTTCTGCGGTAGTAGATAATTTTGCTAGAGATCCAAAAGGTAGTGATAGAGATCAAGTAAAAGCTATTGCTGCTGGTCAAGGAGATATAGCAATTGTGAACTCATATTATATTGGATTATTACTGTCCTCTGATAAAGAAGAAGAACTTAAAGCCGGTAACTCAGTTTCAGTTTTTTTTCCTAATCAAGGTGAAAATGAAAGAGGCAGTCATATTAATATATCCGCAATTGGCTTAACAAAAAGCTCACCTAACAAAGAAAATGCAATTAAATTAATTGAGTATCTTACAAGTGAGGAAGCTCAGGGAGTTTATGTAAATAATAGCTATGAATATCCTGCCAATCCTTCTGTCGAGCCATCAGGAATAGTTAAAAGCTGGGGTGAATTTAAAATCGACAAATTAAATTTAAATGCCTTGGGAGAACATAGAATTGAGGCTATTAAAATATTTGATAGAACTGGTTGGAAATAAGAAAACATTACTTTTTTATTGATAATAAAAGATGGGTTTTTAGTAGTCTATTTTTAGCTTTAATTCTATTATCACCTATCATTATTCTTATTATTAGTTTTTTTTCTGGAAGTAAAACAACTTTATTCTATTTATTAGATAATGTATTAATTGATTATACATTAAATACAATATATCTTATTTTAATCACCTCAATTTTCGCATTAATTTTGGGTGTTTTTCCTGCTTGGATAATAAGTAATTATTATTTTTTTGGGAGAAAATTTTTTGATATTGTATTATATCTACCATTAGCCATACCATCCTATATAATGGGATTTACTTATATTGATATTTTAAGTTATACGGGACCTATTCAAAGTTATCTTAGAGCCACAAGTCCTTATTTAGCTGAAATATTTAATAAAGATTATTTACAGATTGAAGTACTAGGGGCTCTACTTGGTTTGGCTCTATATCCATATGTTTATACAGCGTCCAGAATTTCATTTAGCCTGATAGGCTCTAACTATGTGAATATTTCAAAAAATCTTGGACTATCATCATTTCAAACTTTTTATAAAGTCATCATACCTTTATCAAGACCTGCAATTTTTTCAGGACTATTTTTAGTGATTATGGAAGTGCTTAATGAATATGGTGCTGTTAAATATTTTGGTGTGAATACTTATACTACGGGCATTTTTAGATCTTGGCTTTCATTTGGAGATGTAAATGGAGCCATTCAATTAGCATGTATTCTTCTAATAATTGTACTATTCTTCTTTGTTCTGGATAAGCTATCATTAAAAAAATCAAAATTTTATTATCAAAAAAACTCACAAGTTCAAAAAATGAAATTAATTAATTGGAAAAAATCTTTATTTATGTCGAGTATATGTTCAGTACCTTTTTTATTTGGATTTTTAGTACCATTTTTTTTCATTTTAAATAATTCAATACAAACCTTATCTTCAACAAATTTTGAAAAATTAATTCAATTGACCGGTAATACTGTTTATGTTTCGTCTGTTTCATCAGTTATTATAATTTTTGTTGCGCTTTTCTTTCTTTTTGTAGAAAGAATATCAAAAACAAAAATTAATTTCTTCACAAACAATTTAATTTCCTTAGGCTATGCTTTGCCTGGTGCAATTATTGGTCTTGGTATAATTTTATTATTTAGCAAGTTTTCTTTAGTTGGATCTCTATTTATCTTAATTTTTGCATATGTAATCAGGTTTTTAGCTGTAGCCAAGTCCCCCATAAAAGCAAGTCTAGATAAACACCCTAATACAATCGATGATACTGGTAGAAATTTAGGCCTAAATCCTTTAAGCCTTCTCAGGAGATTGCACCTTCCAATAAATAGGTTTGCTTTGATTAGCGCATTTATTGTTACTTTTATTGATATTATGAAAGAACTGCCTATTACCTTAATTCTGAGACCTTTTAATTTTGATACTCTAGCCACTCAAACTTATGAATTTGCGGTTGAGGAAATGATCCCATTATCTGCTACATATTCTCTTGTAATTATTACATTAGGTAGTTTGATGTTATTAATTTTGAAAAATTTTATCGATAAACAGATTAATGTATCTTGAAGTAAAAAACCTTGCAAAGTATTTTGATAGTGATTATCCAATAATTAAGGATCTATCGTTTTCTATTAAAAAAGGCGAGATCATTTCATTTCTAGGAGAAAGCGGATCTGGGAAAACAACTTTTTTAAAATGTATTGCTGGATTAGAAAAAATTAATTCTGGATCTATATCACTTAACTCTGCCTGTCTTAATGATAAAGAAACATTTATAAACCCTCAAGATCGTAAAATTGGATTTGTATTTCAAGATTACCCATTATTTCCACATTTGAATTTAAAGGATAATATAACATTTAATCTTAGCAAAAAATATTTTTCAAATCTTGATTATATTTTAAAATTAACTAGTCTTAAATATCTATTAAATAGATATCCACATGAGCTATCAGGTGGTGAACAGCAAAGAGCTTGTATTGCAAGAGCATTAATAAGAGAACCCGAACTTCTTTTATTAGATGAACCATTTAGTAATCTTGATACAACAATTAAGGAAAGCATGAGAGAAGAAATTTATAAGATAATTAAAGAAACAAAAACCACTACCGTTTTGGTTACTCATGATATCAATGATGCAATGAATATATCTGATAGAATTTTAATTTTTAAGGCTGGGATTTTACAACAATATGATAATCCAGTTAAAATGTATTGTGAGCCGGCTAATTGTTATTGTGCTGAGATACTTGGCGATTTGAATAAACTTTTTGTTAACCAGGAAACTTATTATGTTAGGCCAGAAAAAGTTAAACTAGTAAATAAAAAGTCCAATTATAAGGTTTTAGTAGAAAAGTGTTTTTTTCAAGGAAAAGAATACAAAATAAAAGGTAGAAAAGATAATGAAGTTTGGCATTTCTTCTCTAAAGAGCCCTTAAAAGAGAAAGCAGATGTCTATGTAGACTTTGGAAAAAAAGATTTAATTTATTTTGATCCTGTTTGTAAGAACTTTTTTAAGTAATTAATTCTTTAAATATTTATATATTATTTTTTTTATTTCATTAACTAATTCTTTTTCATCAGATAAAGTCTCTTTAGTTTTCCCTTCCATTTTCTCACCCAATTCGAAAAATCCGCTGAACATAGGCCTTTTATCAACTGAAGTATGTAATGATATATCTTTCATTTTATAATAATATTCATCCCAGACTGCT
>CEVX01024908.1_pt1 | contig 13199 bp, 12 predicted proteins | sample 356561 | NCBI WGS metagenome assembly CEVX01 (sample SAMEA2623886, study PRJEB7988) | marine metagenome | biome: marine biome (ENVO:00000447); feature: surface water layer (ENVO:00002042); material: "saline water (ENVO:00002010), including plankton (ENVO:xxxxxxxx)" | depth 5 m | reverse complement strand
AAAGTAATCAATTATGATTATAAATATGAAGTAAAATATAACTTCTTGTTAAGATATAAACAGTATTATGAAGTTGAAATCTAGTATCATTTTTTTAATACTATTAACTATTTTTTCTTTTGAATTATCATCTCAAATAACCTCAAATAATAAATTGATAAAACCTAAATATTTAACACCGGGAGATACTGTAGCTATTGTTGCTCCGTCTGGAGTTTTAAAAAACTATAACAATTACATTAGTAAAGCAAAAGAATTATTGAAAGATTGGGATTTAAATGTAGTTGTAGGTGATAACGTGTATAATGATAATGGTCATTTTGCTGGAAGCGACTCGGAAAGAACATTAGATTTCCAAACAGCATTGGATGACAATTCAATAAGTGCAATTTGGTGTGCAAGAGGTGGCTATGGGGCAATGAGGGTTATCGATAATTTAAATTTTGAAAAGTATAAAGAAAATCCAAAATGGATTATTGGATATTCTGATATTACAGCCATTCATAATGACTTACATGTTCAAAAAAGTGAGTCAATACACGGTTTAATGTGTAAGAGCTTAGAAAAATTAGATATTAATAAAGATGAGTCTGTAAAATTACTTAAGAAAACATTATTTGGAAATAGTCTTTCATATCAAATTGCAGGAAACAGCTATAACGCTGAAGGAAAAGCAAGCGGTCAACTAGTTGGTGGCAATTTAACTCTTCTACATTGTCTGCTTGGTTCAAAATCTTCAATAGACACTAAAGGAAAAATTTTATTTATAGAAGATCTTGGAGAATATCTATATCACATTGATAGAATGTTATATTCACTTAAAAGAGCAGGCTATTTTGATAATCTTAACGGATTGATTGTTGGAGATTTTACGGACCTAAGAAAAAATACCACACCATATGGCAGAAACCTAAAAGAATTAATTCTTGACATTGTAAATGAATATAAAATTCCAGTTGTCTTTGGTTTTCCAGCAGGCCATGGAGAAAAAAATTTTCCTATGATTCTTGGTAGAGAAATAGAATTGATAGTATCAAAAGAACGTGCGGATATAAAATTTTATGACTAATCCTTAATTTCACTTAGTACTTGTATAGCTTTTGATATTGAATTTATCTTTTGAATTTTTACTATAAATTTTTCGCCATCATTCAATTTCTTTTGAGAAAAAGAAATTGAATTTTGATTATTTCTAGAATATTTAAATAACCTATCCAAATTTATCTTTTGTTCCTCTGAATTAAAATTCTTTATATATCCGATCAATATGTTTTTTTTCAATACAACTTTATCAAACCCTAATTCAGCAGAAAACCATCTTAATTCTATAGTTTTAAGTAATTCATCTACAATATTTGGTAAAGTACCAAACCTGTCAATTAGCTCAGATTTAAACGAATCTAATTCATCCTGAGAAATAATTTTGTTTAGTTTGGTGTAAAGATTTAGTCTTTCCTTACTGGAATTAATAAAATCATTTGGGAACATGAGTTCAAGATCAGTTTCAAATATCATGTTTAACTTTTTGGGAAATTGATTTTTTTCTAAATCAAGATTCTTAAAATCATTCTCCTTTAACTCATTAATAGCTTCATCTAGAATTTTTTGATAAGTTTCAAAACCCATCTCATTAATAAATCCACTTTGCTCACCACCTAGTAAATCTCCAGCGCCTCTAATTTCTAAATCTTTCATAGCAATATTGAAACCACTTCCAAGCTCAGAATAATAATCTAAAGCAGTAATTCTTTTTTTTGCTTCATCAGTCATTTTTGAATATTCAGGCGTTATTAAATAGCAAAATGCTTTTTTATTACTTCTTCCAACTCTACCTCTCATTTGATGTAAATCACTAAGTCCAAAATGATTAGCATTGTTTATAAAAATAGTATTAGCATTAGGAACGTCTAAGCCGCTTTCTATAATCGTTGTACTTACTAGGACATCATATTCCTTATTGATGAATTTAATCATCAAAGATTCTAGTGTTTTCCCGTTTAATCTACCATGAGCTACAGCAATACGTGATTCTGGAACCAAATTTTGAATCAAATTTGAGATATCTTCTATATTTTGAATTTTATTATTGACAAAAAAAACTTGCCCTCCACGATCCATTTCATATCTAATTGATTGTGAGATTATATTTGAATCAAATCTGATAACAGATGTTTCAATTGGGTGCCTATTTGGCGGAGGATTTGTGATTAGAGATAAATCTCTAGCAGCCATTAAACTGAATTGTAAAGTTCGTGGAATTGGTGTAGCTGATAAGGTTAGGACATCAACATTTTTTCTTATTGATTTCAATTTGTCTTTGACTGCAACACCAAATTTTTGTTCCTCATCAATAATTAACAAGCCTAAATCTTTATAATTAATCTTGTCATTTACAAGTTGATGAGTTCCAATAATTATATCAATTTTTCCGCTATTTAGTTTTTCAATTATTGACGATTTCTCCTTATTACTTTTAAACCTATTTAGATAATCGACTGTTACAGGTAAATGGTTTAGTCTAGATGAAAAGGTTTTATAATGTTGAAAAGCTAAAATCGTTGTTGGAACCAAAACAGCAACTTGTTTATTGTTGTCAACAGCTTTAAATGCAGCTCTGATGGCTAATTCAGTTTTCCCAAAACCAACATCTCCACATATTAATCTATCCATTGGCTGCTCACCTTCCATGTCATTTTTGATCTCTCTGGTTACTTTTAATTGATCATCAGTATCTTCATAAATAAATGATGCTTCTAACTCATTTTGTAGATAACTATCCCTTTCGTACTTAAATCCTTTTTTTTGTTTTCTCTCAGCATATAGCTTGATTAGATCATATGCTATTTTTTTAACATTTTTCTTGGTTTTTTGTTTTAATAATGCCCATGCTTTACTTCCAAGTTTATATAATTTGGGAGTCTTTCCATCCTTACCAGTATATTTTGAAATTTTATGGATTGCATGAATACTTAAAAATAAAACATCTCTTTCTCCATAAATTATTTTCATTGATTCTTGCATTTTTCCGTCAACTTCAATCTTTTGTAATCCTGCATATTTTCCTATCCCGTGATCTATGTGTGTGACGTAATCTCCTTTGCTCAAACCATTAATTTGTTTTAATGCAATAGATAATTTGTTTTTATATGTTTTACGAAATTTAAACTTGTGGTATCTTTCAAAAATCTGATGATCAGTGTAAAAAACTATTTTTTCATCGATATCAATAAAACCAGATGAAAGCGGTAATATAGCAGGATCCATTGCCTCTTCGTAATTTAAGTCTTCAAAAATCTGTGATAATCTTTTTTTCTGTTGATTATTTGTACAACATAGGCTTAAATTATACCCAGATAAACTTTTATCTTTTAAATCATCAATAAGAAGATTAAAGCTTTTGTTAAATGATGGTTGGGGCTGAATATTTAATTTGAAGTCAATTTTTGAGCTCATTGAATCAAATTCAACCAGCTTGAATTTTTTAAGTTGTTTTTTTAACGAATGTATATTAACAAATAAATTTTCTGGATTAACTAAATCCTCTTTGTTAGGGGAATTATCAAATTTTAATTTTGCGTTTTCAACAATTTTTTGAAGTTCAGAATTAAATAAATTTACGCATTGGAGGTATATTACAGTTTTATCGTTTATTACATCAAAAATATTTTGAATATTTCTTGATTTTTTTGACACTTGGATATTTGAAATAATTTTAATGCTTTGATGATTTTTTTCAGACCTCTGACTTTCAATATCAAATGAGCGAATTCTTGTTATTTCATCTCCAAAAAATTCAATTCTGTATGGTGTCTGACTTGAATAAGGAAATATATCTAAAATACCTCCTCTGACAGCAAATTCTCCTGGTTCAACCACAAAATCTTCTCTTCGAAAGTTTAACTCAAACAACTGTTCATTTAGTTTGTCGAATGAAATATTTTGATCTACTTTCAATTTGATTGAACTTTTTTTAAGTTCATTCTTATTTACTTGATTTTCTGAAATTGCATGTAAATGGGTTATTACAATAATTGAATTTTTATTTTTTGAAAAATTTAAATGCTCTATTAGTTCAGTTCGCTGTAACAAATTATAGTTGTTTGGTTCTTTGTCAGAATATGGCTCTTTTTTTGTTTCGGGAAAATAAAAAATTTGTTTGTCTGAATTTAAAGTTTCAATATCATTCAAAAAGTATAGAGAATCCTCCTTTGAATTGAAAATGAATAAATTTGGTTTTGACTGCCTGTTTACAATGGCTGAGAAATAGAAAGAAAGAGAAGATCCAGTGAAACCTTTAATTTTTGTAGATTGATTTTGGGAAATAAAATCCTCAAGTCTTTTTACAAATAAAGACCCTTCATAGTGTGAATAAAAGCTTTTATTTGTCACCAAATAAATTTTTCACAAATATATCAGAAAAACTAAAAATTAAAGAAAAGCTTAAATAAATTTTTTTAATTGTTGTACCATTTTTTTACTACCACAATAAAATGGTGTTCTAGTGTGGAGTTCTGTAGGAATAATATCTAAAATATTTTCTTTTCCATTTGTTGCTAATCCTCCTGCTTGTTCACAAATAAATGCAATAGGATTACATTCATATAATAATCTCAGTTTGCCATTTTGATTTTTTGAAGTCTGAGGATATAAAAATATACCTCCCTTAATCATATTTCTGTGAAAGTCTGAAACAAGTGAACCAATATATCTGGATGTGTAAGGTCTATCTTCTTTTTCTTCTTGACAAAATTTAATATATTTTTTTACGAATTCAGGAAACTGAAGATAATTTCCTTCATTTATGGAATATATGTTTCCATCTTTTGGAATTTTTATACTGGAATTAGAATGATAAAAAGTCCCAATAGCAGGGTTTAATGTAAATCCGTTCACACCACTTCCCGTTGTATAAACTAACATAGTAGAAGTTCCATAAATTATATATCCAGCTGCTACTTGATTTCTTCCCTTTTGAAGAAAATCATCAATTGACACCTCTGTACCAATCTTACTTTTTCTTCTATATACTGAAAAAATTGTTCCTACTGAAACATTAACATCTATATTAGATGACCCATCCAAAGGATCGATTAAAATAACATATTTATTTTGATTATTTCTGTCGTTACTATTAATGCTTATGAAATTTTCTTCTTCCTCGCTAGCTATACCACATACAATATTTCTGTTAATAAGAGTGCTTATAAATTTTTCATTAGCATATATGTCTAATTTTTGCTGTTTTTCTGACTGAATATTTTCATTTCCTGTAAATCCGATAATATCAACTAATCCTGCTTTATTTACTTCATGATTAACAACCTTAGCAGCTAAACGAATAGAATTTATCAAACTTGATAATTCACCAGAAGAATACTTAAACGATGCTTGATTCTTAATTATGAATTCACCTAAAGTCTGATTTTTGTTCAACATATTTGTGATAATATTTTTTCTTAGAAAGAAAATAATTACATTAAAGTTATGAAAATTAAAATAAGAGATGCTGTTAAAAAAGACATGCTTCAAGTACATAAATTGATTGTTGAACTTGCTGTTTTTGAAAAGGAACCTGATGAAGTTGATATTAATTCTAAGGATTTGGAAACAATGGGCTTTAAAAATAAAACTCCTATTTTCAAGTGTTTTGTCGCAGAATTTGAAAACAAAATAGTTGGAGCAGCAATAATCTATAATAGATTTTCAACATGGAAAGGAAAGACATTACACTTAGAGGATTTAATCGTAACAAAAAAAATGCGTGGTAAAGGAATCGGAAGTAAACTTTTTGATAAGGTGATTTTATATGGGAAAAAATTAGGTGCAAAAAGAATTTCTTGGAACGTCATAGATTGGAACAAAAATGCAATAAATTTTTATGAAAATCGAGGTGCTAAAATTGTTGATGGGTGGAGTATTGTTCACCTTTCAGGGGATAATCTTAAAAATTATAAGTGATAAATTCAATACAGAAATCCTTAATCTGATTCCTACAAAAAACATATTTCTCTATTTTTTCGTTTTCATTAGTAATTTTCAATTTTGACGGATCTTCAAAATTTTTATGTATTCTTAATGTAGAATCAGCTGGCATATAGGGGCAAGCCTCATTTGCGTGATCACAAACTGTAATGATAAAATCAAATTTGATGTGCATATAATCATCTATCAAATTAGAAGTATTATTAGAGATATCAATATCATCCATCTTCATTACTAAAACCGCGTTCTGATTAAGACCGTGGGTTTCAACACCAGCGCTATAAACTTTTGCTTTTCCGTATAATTTTTTAGACAAATACCCATGCGCCATTTGGCTTCTGCATGAATTACCAGTACATAACACTAAGATCTTTTTCACTTTTAAAAATTTAAAGAATTAATTTGGCAACCAGAAAGTAAATTAAGATTCCAAATATATCATTGCTAGTAGTGATAAAAGGACCTGTAGCTATAGCAGGATCTATACCTCTTTTATTCAAAAATAAAGGTATAAAAGTTCCGATAATTCCAGCAACAATTACCACTGCGACTAAAGCTACAGAAAGAGCAAGCGCAATATCTGTGTCACCTTTCCAAAAATAAATGAATAAAAATAATAAAATTGCCAAAATTACACCATTAAGAATAGATAGTAAAGTTTCTTTTAAAAGTCTATTATTAATACTTCCTCTTATATCATCGTTTGCTAATCCCTGTACTATTATTGCACTGGACTGAACACCAACATTACCTGCCATAGCAGCAATTAGAGGGGTGAAATAAAACAATATCTCATTCTGAATTAAAATTTCATCAAACCCTACCATTACAAAAGCTGCGCCTATACCCCCGATTAGGCCAACAATAAGCCAAGGCAGTCTTGCTTTGGTTAACTCAAAAATTGTGTCATCAACATCAACATCCTGTAAAATACCAGCTGCAAGTTGATAATCCTCCTCTGCCTCCTCTTTTATTAAATCAACAATATCATCAATAGTAATTCTCCCAAGTAACTTCTTTTTTTTATTTACAACTGGAATAGCTCCCAAATCATATTTTTGCATAGTACTAGCTACCGACTCTGCAGAATCTGTATCATAAACATGATCAACATTTTTTTTGTAGATAGATCTAATTTTAGATTTTGGATTTGAAACCAACAAGTCCTTCAAGGATAATCTTCCCAGAAGAATATCATCATTATCAACTACGTAAACAGAGTGAACACGAGTAACTTCGAAAGCCTGAGATCTCATTTCTTTAACACATCCTTTTACTGTCCAATTTTCATTTACCTTTATTAATTCCTTAGCCATAAGACCTCCAGCCGAATCTTCATCATATTTAAGTAATTCCTTAATATCTGCTTTGTGCTCAGCATCGATAATTTTAGAAATAACTTTCTTTTGCTTTTCTTCAGGCAGCTCAGAAATGATGTCGGTTGCATCATCGGAATCCAACTCTTCAACTTCCTCAGCAATTTCTTTAATTGAAAGATTTTTTAAAATTTTTTCTCTGTAATCATCGTCTAATTCCATTAAAACATCAGAGGTTTTTTCAGAGTCTAGTATTTTGATTATATATGTAGCTTCATCAGAATTTAACTCTTCAATAATCTCAGCAATATCAGCGTGATGGAAGTTTGAAAAAGTTTCTAAAATTGATTTATCGTCTGAAGAGTTGATAAAGTCTAAAATTTTAGAAATCAATTCATCTGTAAGAACAAATTTTATATGTTTTTCGTTTTTTTTCAATTCTAATTATTTAAATCATGACTAACCAAATTGGTTAAATCAATAAATTCATTCACAGATAATTGCTCGGGTCTTTTATCAAAGATAATATCTTCTCTTAAATTATCACTTAAATTAATTTGTTTTAAACTATTTCTTATAGTTTTTCTTCTTTGTTGAAAAGAAAGTTTGACTATTTTTAAAAATAATTTTTCATCACAATTTAATTTTAAATTTTCTTTCCTTTTCAAAGAGATTACAGCAGAGTTTACCTTAGGTGGAGGTATAAATAAATTATTTGGCACTTCAAAAAGTAAACTGGTGTTGTAATAAGCCTGGGTTATGACTGAAATTATACCATATTTTTTTGAGCCCTGATGCTCACAAATTCTTTCAGCAACTTCGTATTGAAACATACCACACATTTCTGGAATATATTTTCTATAGTCTATAATTTTAAACACAATCTGTGAGGATATATTATAAGGGAAATTTCCAATTATTGAGAAATTGTTTTTATTAAATACTTCAGCCAAATTCATCATCAAAAAATCCTGATTAAAAATTAGACTATCATTTATCTCGAGCTCATTGATTAGAAAATCAACTGACTCTTTATCAATTTCTACCAGCTTAAGGTCAATTTTTTTTTTAATTAAAATTTTAGTTAGGATTCCTGTTCCCGGACCGATTTCTAAAACATTTTGTGATGGTGATAAAGACTCAACAATTCTCTCCGCAACACTTATGTCATTTAAAAAATGTTGTCCTAGTCCTTTTTTTGGTTTTACAAATCGCAAAATAATTTTATTTGATCACAGAAAATCCTGTATATGTTTGTAATACTTTGGGTATTTTAATTCCATCTTCTGTTTGAAAATTTTCAATTATTGTCGCAAGGACCCTTGGTAATGCAAGAGAACTACCGTTTAATGTGTGAGCAAGATTAGTTTTTCCTTCTGAATTTCTGTATCTGATTTTCAAACGATTAGATTGAAATGTTTCAAAATTGGATACAGAAGAAACCTCAAGCCATTTGTCTTGAGCAGGTGAATATACTTCGAAATCGTATGTTAGTGCAGCTGTAAATCCCAAGTCCCCTCCACACAGGGTAATAATCCTAAAGGGCAACTCTAATTTTTTAATTATAGTCTTAATTTGATCTTTCATAATGTTTAGAGAATCATATGATTTTTCAGGATGTTCTACCCTAACTATTTCAACTTTATCAAATTGATGAAGCCTGTTTAAACCTCTTACATGAGCTCCATAGCTTCCAGCTTCTCTTCTAAAGCATGGACTATAACCAGTTTTCATAATAGGTAAATTAGATTCTTCAATTATTTCATCTCTAAATATATTTGTTATCGGTACCTCAGCGGTAGGGATAAGAAATAGATTATCTTGAGGGACTGAATACATCTGGCCCTCTTTATCTGGTAATTGGCCAGTCCCAAATGCTGAATCTTCATTTACCAAGTACGGCACTTGGACTTCATTATATCCAAAATCGATATTAGAATCCAAGAAAAAAGAAATAAGAGCTCTTTGAAGCTTTGCTCCTTTACCTTTATACACAGGAAAACCTGATCCGGTGATTTTAGTTCCAAGTTCAAAATCGATTAAGTCATATTTTTTTGCAAGAACCCAGTGAGGGGTTTTGGCATTTTCATTAATCTTAATTTTTGACTCAAAAATTACCACATTATCATTCTCTGAGTTACCTGCTGGTACACTTTTGTGAGGAATGTTTGGAATTTGATATAGAATATCAATTATTTCATTTTTTACATAGCTTAAATCATCTGATAAAACTTTTGTTGATTTTTTTATTTCAGAACTTCTTTGTTTAAGTTTAGGAATTACGTCTATATTTCCGCTTTTAAATAATTGACCTATTTCTTTTGAAATAGAATTTGATTCAGCAAGCATATTTTCATACTCAGTCTGAATTAATTTTCTTTTTTCATCAATGGATATTAGTCTTTCTATTAATTCATCAGAATTAAAATTTCTTTTACTTAAAGATTTTATTACTTCTTCTTTATTCTCGATTATGTAAGATGTTTTCAGCATTTTTAATATTATCTAAATTTAAATCGTTTTTTTAATAGTTCTGATCAAATGAAAACATTTTTTTTTGTCAGCCTCTAATTGCAATGAAAGCAATTCAGGTGTATCAAATTTAATTTCATCTCTTATTTTTTTAATTACTTTAATTGTTAATCGCTTTTCATATAAATTATTTTCAAAATAAAAAAAATTAACTTCAATCGAAAAGTCTTTATCAGTAAAAGTTGGGTTCTGTCCAATATTCATCATTCCGAAAAAAAATTCTCCATTTATTTCTGAATTTATAAAATATACACCATTTGCAGGTTTTATTTTATCAAAATCAACTACAATATTAGCAGTTGGAAAACCTAAATTTTTTCCTCTACCTAGTCCTTTAATTACTTTTCCCGTTAAAATAAACTCATATCCGAGTAGAGCATTTGCTTCTCTGATTCTTCCTTCAAAAACTAAATTTCTAACTTTTGTTGAACTAACTGAAATATTATCTTTTGTTAAAACATCAACTTCAGTCACCTTAAAATCGAATAAATCTGAAAATTCGTGTAATTTTTCAGAATTAGCTTTTCTATTCTTTCCAAAACGGTGATCATAACCTATCACAACATGTTTAGCATTAAGTTTTTCAACTAAAATTGTTTTTACATACTCTAGAGGAGTTAAACTTGAAAACTCTTTACTAAATTCTTGTATAATCAGATAATCTAAATTAATTGATTCTAAAAGACTGTTTTTTTCTTCTAGTGTTGTCAATAGAGAAATATTATTGTCATTATTCAATACGACTCTTGGGTGTGGATCAAAGGTTAGAACAATTGATCTCAGATTTTCACTTTTGGAAATATCTAATACTTTTTCAATTAATTTTCTGTGTCCAAGATGAATACCATCAAAAGTTCCGACGGTAATTACCGAGGGGACATTATCATTATAATCTTGAATGTTTAATGAAATCAAATTATAAACTTTTAATTATTAAAATTGTTCATAGTCTCACCAATTCCAGAAAATACAAATGACTTGACGGACTCATTTATCAAATCAAAATTTGAAAACATAATATCAAATTCTTCAGTTTCAAATAGTCCCAAAACAAAATCAACCTGATTAATCTTGTTTTGAGGATTTGAAATTCCAACCCTAAGACGTGAATATTTATTGGTATTTAGCCAATATTCAATATTCTCTAAGCCATTATGACCTCCACTACTTCCTTTAGCCCTAAATCTAATCTTTCCTAAAGGTAAATTAAGGTCATCACTAATAATTAATAGTCTATTAGTAATTATATTCTCTTGTTTCATCCAATACAGAACAGACTTACCGCTCAGATTCATGTAAGTATTTGGCTTAAGCAATAAAACTTTTCTTCCTTTGATAGAAATTTTTGCAATTTGTCCTAATCTTTCAGTTTCAAACTTAGACTCATATTTTTCACAAATAAAATCAAGAATTTCAAATCCGATATTGTGTCTCGTATTTCTGTATTTTTCATCTGGGTTTCCTAAACCTACGATTAAAAACTTATCCATAAAGTAGTATTGTTTTAGCAAAAATAAAAAAAGCATTCTGACTATTTACAGAATGCTTTTTTTACTTATTAAGTATAAATTAACTTAAGACTCTGCAGGAGCTTCTCCATCAGAGGAATTGTCATTTTTCTTAGCTTCTCCTCCACCTTCATTAGTTTCACCTTCTTCAGATGATTCTTCTCCTTCTTCATCATCTCCTTCTGCAGATTCAAGTTCCATAGCAGCTCTTGCTCTTCTTACTTGACAAACAACTGTGTTGTCTGGATGAAGGAATTCATATTTTTCATTTAACAACTCTGAAACATATACTCTATTTCCGATATTCAATTCTGAAATATCAATTTCTATGTAGTCAGGAAGATTTGTAGGTAAAGCTTTAACCCTAAGTTTTCTTTTATTTCTTTGTAGATTACCTCCAAGCTTTACGCCAATTGCATTTCCTACTAGTCTAACAGGAATGTCCATGGCTATTTTCTTGTCTTCAAATAATTGGTAAAAGTCTACATGTATAATTTTATCAGAGACAGGATGAAACTGAATATCCTGTAATACTGCTGAATAAGATTCATTATCGCTTAAGGCAATCACAACAGTGTATGCGTTTGCTGTATATACTAATTTTGAGAATGCCAATTCTGGTGCTGAGAAATGTATTGGGCCATCCCCTCCGTATAAAACGCAAGGAACCTGTCCAGCATTACGTAGTGCTTTTGAAGATGACTTACCTACGCTTTCTCTTTTAGATCCGTTGATTGTAATTGATTTCATTTAATTAAAAGTTTACATTATAAAATTCGAACTTATTGACTTATTGTTATGAACTTTGTGCATAACATCTGAAAATAAATCGGCGCAAGATAACACTTTTATTTTAGAATGAGGCTTAACATCAGGAACAGAATCAGTAACAATTAATTCTTCAAGTTTTGAGTTCTCAATTTTACTGTAAGCATCACCTGAAAGAATTGCGTGAGTACAGATAGCACGAACGCTTACAGCGCCTCTTTCGATTAATAAATCTGCAGCTTTAGAAAGGGTTCCAGCAGTATCAACCATGTCATCAACTAAAATTACATTTTTGCCTTCGACATTTCCGATAAGCTCCATATGGGATATAACATTAGCTTTAGATCTCTGTTTATAACAAACAACAACATCACAATTTAGATTTTTAGAATATGCATATGCTCTTTTTGAACCACCCATGTCAGGTGATGCAATACATAAATTATCTAATTTTAGATTTAGTACATGAGGAATAAAAATAGATGATGCATAAAGGTGATCTACGGGAATTTGAAAAAAGCCTTGAATTTGATCAGCATGCAAATCCATAGTAATTAATCTGGTTGCACCAGCAGATTCGATCATCTTTGCTATCATCTTTGCAGCGATTGGTACTCTTGGCTTGTCTTTTCTGTCCTGTCTGGCCCATCCAAAATATGGAATGACAGCAGTAATATGTCTTGCAGATGCCCTTTTTGCAGCGTCAATCATTAATAACATTTCCATTAGATTCTCTGGGCTTGGATTTGTAGAACCAATTATAAAGATTCTTGTTCCACGAATTGATTCTTCGTAGGATGGTTGAAATTCACCATCAGAAAATCTTGAGATAATTACATTTCCAAGATTTTCACCAAACGAATCAGATATTTTTTTTGCTAATTCAAGACTGTTGGTACAGTTAAAAATTTTTGCTTTTGTATTTACTACTGCCACTGTATTTAGTTGGTATTTAGTTGTTTATAAATAATTTTATAAGGGAGAACAAAAATAGAGATTTTAAATTAAGGAAAGTGTTTAATAATGATTATTTTTTACTTTTGTAAGAATGCTCAAGTGGCGGAATTGGTAGACGCGCTGGATTCAAAATCCA
>CEVX01007221.1_pt1 | contig 13220 bp, 12 predicted proteins | sample 356561 | NCBI WGS metagenome assembly CEVX01 (sample SAMEA2623886, study PRJEB7988) | marine metagenome | biome: marine biome (ENVO:00000447); feature: surface water layer (ENVO:00002042); material: "saline water (ENVO:00002010), including plankton (ENVO:xxxxxxxx)" | depth 5 m | reverse complement strand
ATGCCTGATTTTGATATAGATTTTTGTGAAGAAAAAAGAGATCTAGTCTTCGAGTATTTAACAAAAAAATATAAAGATAGTGTAGCCCACATCATTACCTTTGGTAAATTAAAAGCCAGAATGGTCATTAGAGATGTTGGTCGAGTGTTAGGCCTTCCATATGGTTTTATTGATAGTATATGTAAAATGATACCTTTTGATCCTTCTAGGCCAATGAAATTACAGGAATGTATTAATGTTGAACCAAGATTGCAGAAACTAATTGAAGAAGACAAAAGAGTTGAGCGTTTAATTAATTTATCTTTAAAACTTGAAGGATTAAATAGAAATATAGCTACACACGCGGCAGGTGTCGTTATTGCTGACAAAAAATTAACCGAAACAGTTCCTTTGTATAAAGACAACTCTGCAAGTTTACTTCTCCCATCTACTCAATTCGATATGTATTCCGCTGAGAGTGCTGGCCTTGTAAAATTTGATTTTCTTGGTTTAAAAACATTAACAGTTATAGATAAAACACAAAAACTCATCAAAAAAGTAGATCCTATTTTTAAAATAGAAAATATAAATTTTGAGGATCAAAAAGTTTACGATCTATTGTCTAGTGGAAAAACTGTTGGCCTATTCCAGCTTGAAAGTTCAGGAATGAAGGATGCATTGATAAATATGAAACCTAATATGCTTGAAGATATAATAGCTTTAGTTGCATTGTATAGACCGGGTCCAATGAGTAATATTCCTATTTATAATGACTGCAAACATGGAAGAAGAGAACCTGATTATCTTCATCCAAAGTTAGAAGAAATATTAAAACCAACTTATGGAGTAATTATTTATCAGGAACAAGTAATGCAAATTGCTCAGGCCTTATCTGGTTTTACAGCAGGTGAAGCAGATATTCTTAGAAGAGCTATGGGTAAAAAAAAGAGAACAGAATTAGAAAAACAAAAACAAAGATTTGTGGAAGGTGCTTTCAAAAATGGAATAAGCAAAGATGTAGCAGCAGGAATATTTTTAAAAATCGAACCATTTGCAGAATATGGTTTTAATAAAAGTCATGCTGCAGCGTATGCGGTGATTGCATACCAGACAGCTTTCTTAAAAACTTATTACCCCCATGAATTTTTTGCTGCTTCGATGACAATGGATATATCTAATCAAAATAAACTTAGTGAATTTTATGAAGAGCTTAAAAGATTAAATATTAATGTAATACGACCGAATATAAACACATGCTTTGCAGATTTTAACTCAAATGGACAAGACTTTTTATATGCATTAGGAGCAATTAAAAATGTAGGTTTTGAAGCTATATCAAACATAGTTAAAGAAAGGACAAAAAATGGAAAATATAAAAATATTTCAGATTTTATAAACAGAACTAATCCAAAAAATATTAACAAGCTACAATTAGAAGGGTTAGTGAGGGCGGGAGCCTTTGATGAAATTAATAACAATAGGCAATCATTGTTTAATTCTATTCCAAATATAATTCTAAAGTCTAAAAATAATTTTGAGAATAAAATGGATAACCAAATAAACTTATTTGATGATGAATCAAAAACTAACGACGATTTTTTAGAAAAAATTGATAATTGGGAAACTGAAAACAAATTATCAAAAGAATTCGAAACTTTAGGTTTTTTTATGTCAGATCATCCATTAAACCAATACAAACTATTATTTAATCAATATAATTTAATAAATTATGATCATTTTATTGATGATAAAAACATATTAAGTTCTAATATTGCATGCACTGTTCTCAAAGTTCAGGAAAAAAAAACACAGAAAGGAAACTCTTATGCAATTGTAAAATTATCTGATTTGAGTAGTGTTTTTGAAATATTTGTTTTCTCAGATATTTTTGAATTAAACAGAGAGAAATTAGTTGAAGGAAGCTCATTAATGATAACCCTTATAAAAAACTTTACTGATGACGCAAAAACTCAAAAAAAAATAAATGTAAAAAAAATAGTGACCTTGAAAGAGATGCTAAATAGAAGTTTTGATGAATTAAATTTTAAGCTAAATAATATTGATGAACTAGTAAAGTTAAAAAATTTAAGTAAAGAAAGTGGAAAAACAAAAATTACATTTCAGGTTTCAGATAATGAAAATAATTATACTTTTATTTTAAGAGATAAGAGAAATATTGATAATAATATAATAAATGAGCTAAAAATAAGAGAAAATATAATAATAGACTAATAAAAATACTTGTTTTTTTTAATTAAAATTTGTATTTAACGTTTAAATTAACACGCACACAATTTGTGGTTTTATACCTCCGGTCCTTAAGTGGAAATAATTGTGGTGGCATAACCGGGAAAAAATATGAATATACCTAACGTAACAATTGAACAATTATTAGAAGCAGGCGTACATCTGGGTCACAAAACTTTAAGATGGAATCCAAAAATGAAAAAATACATTTTTGGAAAAAGAGACTCAATTCACATAATAGATTTAACTCAAACTTTAGAATTAACAAAAGTTGCTTTAGAAAAAGTTTACTCTACAGTTGTTAATGGTGGAAAAGTATTATTTATATCTACAAAAAAACAAGCTTCCGAAGCAATATCTGAATTGGCAAAGAATACAGATCAATATTATGTTAATTATAGATGGCTAGGTGGTATGCTTACTAATTGGGGAACAATATCCAATTCAATAAAAAAACTAAAAAAAATTAATACTGATCTATCAACTGAAAATAGAGGGTTTACCAAAAAAGAATTGCTTAAAATGAATAGTCAAAGAGATAAATTGCAAAGATCTTTAGGAGGTATTGCTGATATGAAAAAGATCCCAGATCTTGTATTTATAATTGATACTAATTACGAATCATTGGCAATAAAAGAGTCAGTTAAATTAGGAATCCCTATTGTGGCTATTTTAGATAGCAATTCAAATCCTGAGGGCATTGATTATCCTATACCTGGAAACGACGATGCAAGAAGATCTATAGACTTGTATTGTAATTTACTTTTAGAAACAATCAACAATGCTAAAAAAGATTTACCTAAACAGGCTGAGTCACAATCAAATAAAACGGATGTTAGTCAAAAAAATAACGATATCCTTAAAAAAATTGATTCTGAAGAAGAAAATAAAGTAAATTAATTTTAATCAAATATTAAAGAGAATCTAATATGAGTGATATAGAAAAAATAAAAAAGCTAAGACAATCAACGGGAGCTGGTTTTAAAGATTGCAATTCAGCTTTAAAAGAATCTAATGGTGATCTAGATAAAGCAGTAGAAATTTTAAGAGTTAAAGGTGTAGCTAAAGCTTCTAAAAAAATGTCTAGAGATGCTAATGAAGGTGTTATTGTCTTATCAGAAGATGAAAATAAATCTTCATTATTAGAAGTTAATTGTGAAACTGATTTTGTAGCAAAAAATGAAGATTTTATAAGTTTCGTAAAAGAACTAGGTGATTTAAATAATAATTGTTTTTCAGATTTAGAAAAATTAGATAAATCAAAAATGTTAAATGAAAAAACTGTTAATGAAAATCTTGTAGCTTTAATCGCAAAAATAGGAGAAAAAATCACTATTGGTAGAGCAAAAACTATACCAATTAAAAGCTCAATAAATTTTTCTTACCAACATTCAATAATTAAAGACAATGTATCAAAGTTGGGGGTAATAGTTTCCCTAAATAATGAAGAAAAATCCGAAGAAATCAGTACATTTGGAAAACAACTTGCAATGCATATAGCTGCTTCAAACCCTATTTCTTTAACATCGGACCAAATAGAAAATAAAGTAATAGAAAAAGAGCAAGAACTTATAACAGAAGAGCTTAAAAATTCAGGAAAATCCGACGAGATTGCAAAAAAAATAAGTTTAGGTAAACTTAATAAGTTTAAAGAAGAAAATAGTTTGATGACACAAGACTGGGTTATGGAACCAAAGAAAAAAGTAAAAGATATAGTTTCTGAAATAACTACTGATAGCATTAATATAAAAAAATTTGTGAGGTTTAAAATAGGAGAATAATGTTCAAAGATATTCAGCATAAAGAGAAAATGTCAAAAACAATTGATGTTTTTATCAAAGAATTAGCTTCACTGAGAACAGGAAGGGCAAATGCTAGTATGTTAGACTTGGTAAAAGTCGATGTTTACGGACAAAAAATGCCAATTAACCAATTAGGCAGCATAACAATACCTGAACCTAGAACGATTAATATTCAAGTTTGGGACTTAAATAATGTTGCTCTGATAGATTCTGCAATAAAAAAATCAGAATTAGGTATGAATCCTCAAATAGATGGACAATTAATTAGGTTGCCAGTTCCTGATTTAAGTGAAGAACGTAGAAATGAAATGAAAAAAATCATTAAATCGATGGGCGAAAAGTGTAAAATTTCAATAAGGAATATAAGAAGAGAAGCAAATGACGAATTAAAAAAACTTTTAAAAAATAAAGATATATCTGAAGATGATGTTAAAAAAAATGAAAAAATAGTTCAAGAACATACAGATAATAGTATTAATCTAATAGATGAGAAAGTTATTTCAAAAGAAAAAGAAATAATGACAATATGAATTCACCCAAACATGTAGCCATAATAATGGATGGCAATGGCAGATGGGGTGTAAAAAATAAAAAATCAAGAAACTTAGGTCATAAATCTGGATTAGAAACAGTTGAAAAAATTATAGGATCATCAATAAAAAATAATATTAAATATTTAACACTGTATGCTTTTTCTACAGAAAATTGGAAACGCCCTATTTTAGAAATAAAATTTTTATTAAATTTATTAGAGTCTTTTTTAAAAGAGAAAATTGATGAATTAAATAAAAATGGAATAAGATTAAAAATTATTGGAAATATAAAAAAATTTCCAAAAAAGATTCAAATTAAAATAAAAGCAGCACAAACACTGACTGATAAGAATAAAAAATTACAGCTAATACTCGCTTTAAATTATGGATCAAAAAGTGAAATAGTTAATGCCATTAAATTAATGAAGTCAAAAAAGATTAGAGTCAATGAAGTTTCTGTTGATAAATTGCTTTATACAAATGGAATTCCAAATCCAGATATTCTAATTAGAACAGGTAATACAAATAGACTTAGTAATTTTTTGCTATGGCAACTGTCTTATTCTGAAATATTTTTTGTAAAAAAAATGTGGCCTGATTTTAACGAAAGAGATTATAAAAATATCTTAGATAAATTTAAAAAAATAAAAAGAAATTTTGGTAATATTTAATGTCTAAAAATTTAATAAGAAGAGTGTTTACATCTTTGATATTATTATCGATATTATTTATTTGCCTGTCCTTAAGCAAATATTTGTGGCTATTATTAACAATAACTGCATCGATTATTTGTTTTTTTGAATTTAATAATTTATCAAAAAAAATATGGAAAAAAAAAAAATCAGGTATTTATTTATCAAATATAATTAGTTTTATTTACATAATATTTTTAATTTTATCTTCTTATGAACTTTTTATATCAGGAACAAAAACTGATATAATTTTTATTTTACTTATTTGTATTTTCTCAGATATAGGAGGATATGTAGTGGGTAAATTGATAGGTGGAAAAAAGCTAACAAAAATCAGTCCAAATAAAACTATCTCTGGTAGCATCGGATCTTTTGTATTTTCATTATTTCCTATATTTATATTTTTTATTATCTACGATTTTACAAAAGATAGTTCTTTTAAAAATCAAAATTCGTTTATAAATTTAGTTTGTTTAACTTTATTTCTATCTTTCATATGTCAAATTGGCGATTTGTTTATTTCATACTTTAAAAGAAAAGCAAAAATTAAAGATACAGGTTCATTATTACCTGGTCACGGTGGTTTACTTGATAGAATTGATGGAATTATATTTGTAATTCCAGCATCTATGATTGTTTTTAAAATATTTTAATATGAAAAAAAAAGTTGCTATACTTGGCTCTACTGGTTCAATAGGAAAAACTACATTCAATATAATTAAAAATAACCCAAAAGATTTTGAAATAGTTTTGCTTTCAACTAATAAAAATTCATCCACAATATTGAAGCAGGCACAATTACTAAAGGTTAAAAATATTATTATATCGAATGAGTCTGAATATCTTAAGTTAAAGAATAAATTAAAAAATAGTAAGATAAAAGTTCATAACAATCTAGATAGATTGCAAAAGATTATTAAAAAAAAAATTGATTATACGATGTGTGCTATTTCTGGATTGGCAGGACTAAAATCGACAATTGATGCAGTAAAATTTAGCAAAACTATAGCCATAGCAAATAAAGAATCAATAATTTGTGGATGGCACATCATTGAAAGTGCATTACGTAAAAATAATACATGTTTTATTCCAGTTGACTCAGAGCATTTTTCTATTTGGACGTTAATCAAAAATCAAGATAAAAAAAATATTAAAAAAATTTATCTTACCGCATCTGGCGGACCTTTTTTAAATAAAAAAAATTCTTTAATATCAAATATTAAACCGAAATATGCCTTAAAACATCCTAATTGGAAGATGGGAAAAAAAATTTCGATAGATTCCGCAACATTGATGAATAAAATATTTGAGGTTATTGAAGCTAAAAAAATATTTAACTTAGATATAAGTAAATTTAAAATAATTATTCATCCCAAGTCTTACGTCCATGCTATAGTTCATTTTAAAAATGGATTAGTTAAACTATTAGCTCATGATACAAACATGGCAGTTCCAATAATGAATTCTCTATATAAAAATAAATCATTTAATTATAATGACAAACCCTTAAATTTTGAAATATTGAATGGTTTAAATTTCATAAATCCTGATAAAAAAAAATTCCCAGTTATAAAATTATTAAGCTTGCTGCCAGCAAAAACTTCTTATTATGAAACCATACTAATAACTATAAATGACTATCTGGTTGATAAGTATTTAATTGGTGAAATAAATTACAAATCTCTTAATTTTAACTTAATAAAATTGATTAAATCTCCTTATTTTAGTAGATATTATAAATTGGGCCCTAAAAATATTATTGATATAAAAAATATGGTAAATAGGGTTAATAACTATTTAAATAAAACAAAATTAAATTAAATTAAATGAAAATTTGTTATAAATTATTTATAAAATTATCATTTCTAACAATATTATTTTTAATAAATTCTTATAGCTTGGTTTATTCAGAGGTTATAAAAAATATTGATGTTACTGGTAATGATCGTTTAGCAAAAGAGACAATTATTTTATTTTCAGAACTAAATGTAAATGAAAATATTAATTCAGAAAATTTAAACTCAGCTTTAAATAAATTATATAAAACAGATTATTTTAAAGATATTAAAATTAGTATTAATAATGGAAATTTGAAAATTGTCGTAAAAGAAAATCCTTTAATACAATCTATAAACATAATAGGCATAAAAAATCAGTCGATTACAGAAGATTTATCTAAAATAACAAAAAAAATGGAAAAATATCCTTATTTAGAAAATAAAATTAATGATCAAAAAAATACCTTAATAAATATTATTAGAAATAGCGGTTTTTATTTTGCAGAAATTGAAACTACAATTGAAGATAATAATAATAATTCTGTAAATGTAATATATAACTTTAATCTTGGAGAGCGTGCAAAAATAAGTCAAATAAAATTTATTGGTAATAAAATATTTAAAAATAATAAATTAAGAAACATAATCGTCTCAGAAGAGTCCAAACCTTGGAAATTTATAACTACTAATAAATATTTAAATGAAAGTCGAATTAAACTAGATGTTAATTTATTAGAAAATTATTTTAGAAATAAGGGTTATTATAAAGTAGAAGTAAAATCCTCATCTGCAAAAGTAATTGATAAAAATAATTTTGTTCTAACATTTAACATTGATGCGGGAAAAAGATATTATTTTAATGATATTAAATTACAGGTTTCAGATGATTACAAGGAGGAAAATTTTTCAAATTTTCTTGAAATATTTGATGATTTAAAAGGTGAGCCTTATTCACTAAATTCTATAAAAAAAATTATTAATGAAATTGATAAAACTGCACTTCAAAAAGAGTTTATTTTTATTAATGCAAACTATCAGGAGAAAGTAGTTGATTTAAATAGAATTAATATCAAAATATTTTTTGAAGAAAGTGAAAAATTATATGTTGACCGAGTTAATATTTTCGGAAATTTTATCACTGAAGAAAAAGTAATAAGAAATTCTCTTATAGTTGATGAGGGTGATCCTTTTAATGAAATTTTATTTAATAAATCAATTAATGAAATTAAGTCTAAACAAATTTTTAAATCTGTTACATCAGAAGTTAATGACTCTAAGCAGAAAAAAAATAGTAAAATTATAAATATAACTGTTGAAGAAAAAGCCACTGGAGAAATCTTTGCGGGCGCTGGTACTGGTACTGATGGTTCAACAATTTCCGCAGGTATTAAAGAAAAGAATTATTTAGGGAAGGGTATCACCCTAGATACAGTTTTAACATTATCTGATGATGAAATTAAGGGTAAATTTAGCGTGTTAAATCCAAATTTTAGAAATAGCGATAGATCTATTAATACGACAGTTGAAAGTACTTCTTCAGATTTTATGACTTCTAGCGGTTATAAAACTTCAAGAACCGGATTAAAATTTGGTACTGGTTTTGAACAATACGATAATTTTTTAGTTAATATTGATATATCAAACTATTATGAAAGATTAGAAACTTCTGACTCAGCAAGTGCAATAAAAAAAAAACAAGAAGGCGACTATTTTGAAAATTTAATATCTTATGCAATAACATTAAATAAATTAGATCAAAATTTTCAACCTACAGATGGTTATCTAACAACGTTTAGTCAAACACTTCCTATCTACTCAGATGATTCTACTATTGAAAATTCTTTTAGTGCCTCAAAATATTATTCTTTAAACGATAGTTTAATTTTATCTGCAAAATTATATTTAAAATCAGTAAATTCTTTTGATGACAATGTAAGAGTTTCTAAGAGAATTTATATACCAGGTAATCGACTAAGAGGTTTTGAATCTGGAGGAATTGGCCCAAAAGATGGTAGTCAATTTATAGGTGGTAATTATGGTTCTGCAATAAATTTTAATTCAACCTTACCAAACCTTTTAAATGGTTATGAAAATATAGATTTCAATCTATTTTTAGATGCCGCTAATCTCTGGCATGTTGATTATGATAGCTCGTTAGATTCTGATAAAATAAGATCTTCAACAGGTATATCAATGAACTGGTTTACGCCTATAGGCCCTCTTTCTTTTTCATACGCTATACCAATTTCAGAGGCAAAATCTGATAAAACTGAAACTTTTAGATTTCAAATAGGAACTTCATTCTAAAATGAGAAAAATATTAATTTTTTTACTTTTTTTTTTTACTTTTGAAGCTTCTTATGCCGAGAACAAAATTGCTTATATCAACATAAATTATATATTGAATAATTCGATAGTAGGAAAATCAATTTCAGAACATCTACAAAATATCAAAGAAAATAAAATAAAAGAATTCCAATCAACAGAAAAACAATTAGCAAAAAAAGAAGAGAATATAATTAAGAAAAAAAACATAATAAGTGAAGATGAATTTATTAAAGAGGTTGATATTTTAAAAAAAGAAATTAATGAATATAAAAATGAAAAAAAAAAATTTGATACAAAAGTAGATAAAAAAAAAATTAAATATACCAAAATAGTTTTAAAAAGCTTAAACCCTATAATTTCTAAATATGTAGAGGAGAATTCAATTCAAATTGTTTTTTCAAAAAAAGATATAGTAATTGCTAAAAAAGATTTAGATATAACAGATCCTGTAATGAATTTACTTAATAACGAACTTGTTAAAATAGAATTTTAATATGAAATATATAAATCCTTTTTTTAAAAAAAGAAAAAAAGTCTATTTACACGATATATTAAAATGTTTGAATATAAAAAATAAAAAAAATTATCAAAATAGATTGATAAATGATATTAAAAATTTAGATCAAGCAGTTAAAAATGATATTACTTTTTATCATTCTGCGAAATATAAGGTCTTATTAAATACCTCAAAATCAAGAATAGTTATAACTAGCCCAAAATTATCAAAGTTTATACCCAAATCTAAAATAGTTCTTGTAGTTGATAATGTTTTAGTTTGTGTGGCCAAAGTTACAGAATTCCTTTATCCAAGTTCGCTAAACGACCAATTTGAAACTAAATATTTAGTTGAAGCAAATAAAAAAAAGTTCAAAAATGTTAAGTTTGGATTAAATGTTATATTGGGAGAAAATGTTAAAATTGGAAAAAATTCCACAATCGGTCATAATTCAATAATTGAAAGCAATGTTATAATTGGTGATGATTGTCATATAGGATCAAACGTTATTATTAAAAAAACATTAATGGGAAATAATGTATCTATATTGGATGGTGCCATAATAGGAAAAAAAGGATTTGGATTTTTTCCATATAAAAATAAAAATATTAAATATCCACATATTGGCATGGTAATAATCGGCAAGAATGTTGAAATTGGTTGTAATAATACAATTGATAGAGGATCTCTTTCAAATACTATAATTGGTGAAAATTCTTTCCTAGACAACCAGGTTCACATAGCTCACAATGTTCAAATAGGAAAAAACTGTATAATAACAGGCCAAGTCGGTTTTGCGGGAAGCTCCAAAGTTGGTAATAATGTTATGATTGGTGGACAAGCAGGAGTATCAGGTCACTTAACAATTGGTAATAATGTAAAAATTGGTGGCGGTAGCGGTGTTATCAAGAATATACCTGATAATACAAGGGTAATGGGTTACCCTGCAAAGGAAATTAAAAAATTTATTATGGAAAATAAGTAATTATGAGTGAAAAACTAAGTAAAGACGAAATTAAGAAGTTGCTACCACATAGAGAGCCTATGCTTTTAATTGAAGAACTTATAAATATTAAAAAGTTACACTCGGCTACAGCTATTGTTAATGTTAAAAAAGATAGTTTTTTTGTTCAAGGTCATTTTCCTGAAGAACCTGTTATGCCAGGAGTGCTTATAGTCGAAGCTTTTGGTCAAGCAGCTGCAGCTTTAACGGCATCTGGTATAGACAAATCTACTTATGAAAATAAATTAGTTTTTTTAATGACAATTGAAAAAGCAAGATTTAGAAACCCAGTTGTTCCAGATTGCAGACTAGAGCTTAATATTGAAGCTATTAGATCTCATGGTAGAGTTTGGAAATATAAAGGAGAAGCTTATGTTGATAATAAAAAGATGGCTGATGCACAGTGGGCTGCAACAATTGTTGATAGGAAATAATTAGCAATATTTATTGATAACTATAATTTAAAATTTTTGTTAATTATAGTTAATGATACACAAAACGGCAATAATATCAGAAGCATCAGAAATAGCAGATAATGTTGAAATAGGACCTTATTCAATTATTGGACCGAAAGTTAAAATTGATAGTAATACAAAAATACATTCTCATGTAAGTATAATTGGCGACACATCTATTGGTAAAGGAAATGAGATATTTCCTTTTGCATCAATAGGTACACCACCACAAGATTTAAAATATAAGGGTGAAAAAAATTCAATAGTAATAGGTGATAATAATAAACTAAGGGAATATGTAAATATTAATCCTGGAACCGAACAAGGTGGTGGTATAACTAAAATTGGTAATAATAATTTATTCATGGTTTACTGTCACGTTGCACATGATTGTAATGTTTTAAACAATATAGTTTTAGCAAATAGTGTCCAAGTCGGCGGACATGTTACCATACAAGATAATGCAATAATTGGTGGCAGTTGTGCTATACATCAATTTTCAAGAATTGGTGAGTCATCAATGGTAGGTGGAATGACAGGTGTATTAAGTGATGTTATTCCATTTGGTCTATCATTAGGAAATAGAAATAATCTAGTTGGAATAAATCTTATAGGATTAAGAAGAGCAAAAATATCAAATGAAAATATAAAAATAATTCAAGAAGCTTACAATATAATATTTAAAACTGAAAACTTTAGATCTAATATAGATAATTTAAGTTCAGATATCAAAAACAATCAATTTGTAAATATCATAATTAACTTTCTTAGTGCAGATAAAAAGAGGCCAATTTCTATCCCAGAAAATATTAAATGATAGGTTTGTTTCTAGGAGAAAAAAAACTACCAAATGAAATAATAAAAAAATTAAAAAAAAAGAAAATTAAATATTTTATTATTGATTTAACCAAAAATAATAAGTTCAAAAAGGATAAAGATTGTTTTTTTATAAGTATTGGAAAATTTGGAAAAATTTTAGAAATAATTAAATCTAAAAATTGCAAAAAGGTAATATTTGCTGGAAATATATCTAAACCTAAAATTTCAAAACTAAAATTAGATTTTAAAGGTATTTATTATTTTCCAAGAATTGTAAAGGCATTCAAATTAGGTGATGCTGCTATATTGAAAGAATTAATTAAAATATTAGCTGAGCATAAAATTAAAGTTATAAAGTTAAATTTTTTTAATCCTGAATTAACAATTTCTAAGGGAAATTATACTAGAATAAAACCTAATAAATTAGAATCTTTGGACATAAAAAAAGGTATTAAGTATTTAAATAAATTTAATGCTCATAATCACACGCAAGGATTAGTTATTAGACAAGGTCATTTAATTGCTAAAGAAACATATACAGGTACGCAGAAAATGTTGCAGAAGTTAAAAAAAGTAAAAAATACAAATGGAATACTGATTAAATTTCCAAAAAAAAAGCAAGATCTTAGAGCAGATTTACCAACGATTGGCCTAGATACGCTAAAAGATTGCAAAAAATCTAACATTAAAGGCATAGTATTAAAATCAAATCAAAACATTATTTTAGATAGAAAAAAATGCGTAAATTTTGCAAATAAAAATAAAATGTTTATCAGCATTAGATGAAGAAAATTTTTATTTTAACTGGAGAACCCTCAGGTGATAAATTAGCATCATCTGTTATTGCTAAATTAAAAAAGGTTAGTAGTGATATTCAATATTTAAGCGTAGGTGGAAAACATTTAAATTCATTGGGTGTAAAATCGATTTTCCAGCTTAAAGAAATAACCTATATAGCATTCACTGATGTATTGTTAAATATATTTAAAATTAAAAAAAAAATTAATCAAACAGTTGACAAAATATTGGAGTTTCAGCCTGATATATTATTTAGTGTGGACAGTCCTGATTTCACTCTTAGGGTAGCA
>CEVX01327873.1_pt1 | contig 13232 bp, 13 predicted proteins | sample 356561 | NCBI WGS metagenome assembly CEVX01 (sample SAMEA2623886, study PRJEB7988) | marine metagenome | biome: marine biome (ENVO:00000447); feature: surface water layer (ENVO:00002042); material: "saline water (ENVO:00002010), including plankton (ENVO:xxxxxxxx)" | depth 5 m | reverse complement strand
TTGTATATTTGAGATAGGTCTCGTGAAAGCGAGATTTTTCTTTTATAGGAGAAACAAAACAAAAAAACATTGATATGAGTAAAATTTCATATTACACTGCTGAAGGTCTACAAAAATTAAAAGAAGAATTAAATCATCTTAAAGATGTAGAAAGGCCAAATGCATCGAATGCTATTGCAGAAGCAAGAGATAAAGGAGATTTAAGTGAAAACGCTGAGTATGATGCTGCAAAAGAAGCTCAAGGTATGCTAGAAATGAGAATTTCAAAATTAGAAGAAACTCTTTCAAACGCTCGAGTTATTGACGAATCTCAACTTGATAATTCCAAAGTTCTAGTGTTATCTAAGGTTAAAATTAGGAATCAAGTTAATGGTGTGGTGATGGATTACACGCTTGTTGCTGATGGAGAAGCTGATTTGGCCAAGGGAAAAATTTCTGTAAACTCTCCGATTGGGAAAGGTTTATTAGGCAAATCAGTTGGAGAAATTGCTCAAATAAACGTTCCAAGCGGGATTATTAACTTTGAAATAGTTGAAATTAGTCGATAAATGTCTACAATTTTCAGTAAAATTATTGATGGCGAAATTCCTTGTTACAAAGTAGCAGAAAACGATGATTTTTTAGCCTTTCTCGATATCAATCCAAATTCTATAGGTCACACACTCTGTATTCCTAAAAGAGAGGTAGACGATATTCTTGATTTAGACGAGACAACTTATAAAAACTTAATGTTGTTTTCTAGAAAAGTTGCTAAATCCATAAAACAAGTTGTTGAATGTAAAAAGGTTTCTATTTCTATAATTGGTTTAGAAGTTCCCCACGTACACGTTCATCTAATTCCAATAAATGAAATGAAAGATGCTAATTTTTCAAATAAAGTAAGCTTATCACTTTCAGATTTTAAAGAAACCGCAAGATTAATTTCAAATTCATTCAATTCCCTTTAATTTAATCATCATTTTTGTTCCTTGACCGATTGTGGATTCTTCAACCTTTATTTCCCCATTATGATATTCCTCTATAATTCTTTTACTAAGCGATAGACCTAAACCCCAACCTCTTTCTTTTGTTGTGATCCCAGGGTTAAAAATTTTATTTCTTACAGATTTTTTTATTCCAACTCCGTTATCTACGATAAATATTTTCACGTATTCATTAACTTTTGACACTCTTACGTTAACTTTGCCTTTTTCTTTGATTGCGTCAATACTATTTTTAATGATATTTTCTAGACTCCAACTGAATAATTGTTTATTCAAATAAACATAGATTTCTTGTTTTGAATTATCAAATTCTAAATTGATCTTTTTACTTAATCTTGATCTTAAATAATCAATTGTTTTTTCAATTTCATCATATATGTTAGCCTTGTCTAATTTTGGTTTTGAACCAATCTTATTGAATCTTTCAGAAATAATATTTAGACGTTGTAAATCTTTTTCAACTTCTTTTAAATATTTTTTTTCACTAGGTTTATTTTTTAAAAGTTCTATCCAACCCATAAGTGAAGTAAGGGGAGTCCCAATTTGATGGGCGGTCTCTTTAGCCATACCAGACCATAATAAATTCATTTCTGCAATTTTTGAACTTCTAAAAAATAAAAAGGCAATAAAACCAAATAACCCAGCTATTATAAGAAGAGCAGCAGGATAAAATTTAAGTTTATTTAGCAAATTTGAATTTCCATAATACAAAGTTGAAATATGATTTCCAGACAAATAAATTTTTATAGGTTCATTTTCTAAGCTAAATTTTTTAATCAAATTATTTATTTGTAGGGAATCAGACCTATTTAAATTATCAATATTATTAATTTCAATATCACCATTATTATCGACTTTAATCATTGGTGTTGTTTTGTTTTTTTTAAGAACTTCTAATGTTAGATTTGAAATTTCCCCCTCAATATCAATAAGTTCTAATGTTGCTAATGACCACAACTCCATCTTATTTCTTTCCTCAGTTTTAAAGTTCTGAACAAAAACATAAGTATTCCATAAAATAAACGACACAATAATTGACGATAAAAGTATTATCAACCAATTATTATTGTTTTTATTATTTTTCATTGAAATTTAGACTTAGTGATATTAAATATAATTAGTTAATATATAAATTAAACTTCAATAATTCTTATTTATTATCTATCTTCATATTTACTATAAAAATTAATAAATATGGAAGTACAAGGGTCAATCAAGGTTATAGGAGAAGTTCAAGAAATCAGTGCGACATTTAAAAAAAGAGAATTAGTTGTTTCAACTGATGAACAATACCCTCAAACACTATCCATCGAATTTATCCAAGATAAAACTGATCTATTAAACAAATTTGAGATTGGTCAAAACGTTAAGGTTGGCATTAATTTAAGAGGAAGAGAATGGGAGAATCCACAAACAAAGGAAATAAAATATTTTAATTCAATTCAAGGGTGGAAAATTGAATTTTTAGAAAATTCTAATTCTGATGATGACTTACCCCCACTCGACAATTTAAGTCCATTTGAGCCTGCATCTGAAACAAATGATGAAGACTTGGATGATCTTCCCTTCTAAATTATGTTGTCATTTGAAGAATTAAACAAGCACAATGAAAGAGATAATTTTTTGTCTTTACTTAAAGAAAAGTTATCCGCGAAGCGCTACAATAAAATTTTTAAAAAAATTAATTACAATAAAACAATCGTTGACTTACAAACTGACCTAGTTAATCTTCAAAATGGGATTATTAATAACAACAAAAGGTTATGTGTAATTTTTGAGGGTCGAGATGCAGCTGGAAAAGGAGGTGCTATAAAAAGATTTGTCGAGCATTTAAACCCAAGAAATTCGCGTGTTGTGGCTTTGGCTGAACCAACCCATGTAGAAAAAGGTCAATGGTACTTTCAAAGATATCTAAAAGAGATGCCTAATCCCGGTGAGATGGTTTTCTTTGATAGAAGTTGGTATAATAGAGCCATTGTAGAGCCTGTAATGGGTTTTTGTAAAAAAAATGATTATGAATTATTTATGAATCAGGTTAATAATTTTGAAAAAATGATAGTTAACGATGGAGTCATATTATTGAAATTATGGTTTTCTATTTCAAAACAGGAACAAAGAAAAAGATTTATAAATCGATTATCTAATCCACTAAAAACCTGGAAGTTTAGTGATGTTGATATGGAAGGTCAGAAAAGATGGGATATTTATACTAAGTACAAAGAAAAAATGTTTTCTGAGACTAACCTGGAATACGCACCATGGAAAATTATAGACAGTAATGATAAGCTAGAGGCAAGAGTAGATTCAATAAAATATGTACTATCAAAATTTAAAAAATTCAAACAAACCAAAAATATTAAATTGAAACCCCGAGTTGTCAAAAATGAGAAAAAATTCAACTATTCATCCAAAGATTTAAAATTATTAAATAAGGATAAATCCTTAATTAATTTATTGTCAAGAGACGATGCATCTTTGATAAAAACACTTCGCTACATTAAGTTTGAAAGAAGATTAAAAAAGTTACAATTAGAAATGATCAAGCTTCAAAACTGGGTTTATAAAAAAAATAAAAAGGTGATAGTTATATTTGAGGGAAGAGATGCTGCAGGCAAGGGGGGAGCAATTAGAAGAGCAATTCAAAATCTAAATCCAAGAAAACTTAGGGTTGTTGCTTTACCAAAACCCTCTGAAACTGAACAAGGGCAATGGTATTTTCAAAGATATATTCATCATTTCCCTAAACATGGGGAAATAGTTTTTTTTGATAGATCATGGTATAATAGAGCAGTTGTTGAGCCAGTCAATGGTTTTTGCTCAAAAGAGCAGTATTCTAATTTTATGAATCATGTCAATGCCTTTGAAAAGATGATAATTGATGATGATATTATATTATTAAAAGTTTACTTTTCAATTTCTAAAAATACTCAACAAAAGAGATTTAGCGAGATAAAGGCTAGTCCATTAAAAAAATGGAAATTTACAGAGGTAGACAGTAAAGCACAAAAACTTTGGGATAAATACACTAAGTATAAAGATGAAATGTTTAAAAAAACAAATACTAAAATAGCTGCTTGGAATATTATTAGTGCAGACAGAAAGATTGATGCTAGAATTGAAGCCATAAGTTTAATATTGAAAAATATTTCTTACGATAAATCAACCCAGATACACTCTCAGGAAATTAAATTTTAAAATTATATGTTTCTGATAAAACTCGTCAATTTAGATGACTTATCAACTGAATATTCTCCTATGGAAGTTCTTCTAAGTTCTGAAAGATGTGCTCCAGACCCTAATTCTTTTCCAAAATCGTTTGCAAGAGATCTTATATAAGTTCCCTTACTACAGGAAACTGAAAACTCTATTTCTGGAAAATTTATTGATGTGATTGTAAAATCATGAATTGTTATTTCTCTTTTTTCAATTTTTACATTTACACCTTTTCTTGCAAGTTTATACAATCTTACTCCATCTTTTTTTACTGCCGAAAAAATGGGAGGTTTTTGTAAGGTTTTTCCGATAAATTTCTTTGCTGTATCTAGTATTAGTTCGTCATTTATGTGATTTATTGGGTAATATACATTAGGCTTAGTTTCAAGGTCGTAAGAGGGAGTTGAGGACCCAATCGTTATTTTTCCGGTATAAGCTTTATTTAAGCATGAAAATTCATCAATTCTTTTTGTCATTTTTCCTGTACATATAATAAGTAGTCCAGTTGCGAGAGGATCTAGAGTTCCTGCGTGACCAACCTTAATTTTTTTTAAATCAAGTTTCTTTTTTATTGAATTTCTAAGCTTACTTACAACATCAAATGAAGTCCAATTTAATTCTTTATCAATTAGAATTATTTCACCATTTTGAAAATCGAAGTTCATTTATTTTAAATTATAAAAATTGAAATAATTCCCAGAACAATACAATAGAAGCTAAAATATATCAAGTTGTTATTTGCTACTATTTTTAACATTATTTTGCATGCCAAGACTCCAGTTAAAAATGAGGATATAAACCCTATAATTAATATTGAGATTTTGATTTCATTGTCAAAAATATCTCCTGATAAAACATCTTTTAATATTGCTCCAAATATTACCGGGATAACAATTAAAAAAGAAAATTTAGCTGCCTCACTTTTATTATTACCTAAAAAAAGTGAGGCACAAATTGTAGCTCCAGATCTTGAAATACCGGGAATAACAGCAAATGCCTGAGATAGTCCAATAATAAGTGCATGAACTTTAGATATTTTTAAATTTTTGGTTTTCAAAATTTTTGTCAGAAAAAGTACTGTTCCAGTTATAATTAGCATTAGACCTACTAGGGTCATATTTCCTGAGAATAAAAACTCTATTTCATCACTTAATAAAAACCCTACAAGCCCCGCAGGTACTATGGCGATTAAAATCTTGACTACATATGATTTACTAGTTTTATTTTCCTTGTCAAACAATCCTATGATCAAATTAAAAATATCTTTTCTAAATACCAGAATTGTACTTAAGGCGGTAGCAAAATGCAATACAGACGTCATTAGTAAATTATCAGACGGTAGTTGATTTGTATTGAGTAATTCTCTTGTAATTTCAAGGTGGCCACTTGATGATACTGGTAAGAATTCTGTTAAACCTTGAATAACACCCAGGATAATAACATCTATTTCATTCATTTTTATTTTTTTGGAGATTTTAGAATGGCGTAAACTTGAATTCCAAATCCAATCAAAATAAAAGCAGGTGCAAGTCTAATTCTTTGAAAATTATAAATCTCCTCGGAGAATATATTTGGATCCTTACTTCCTCCACCAAGCATCAGTAAAAAACCAATAATAATAAATATAATTCCAATTATAACATACTTATAATTAGACTTGTCAAGCAAGAAATCTTTTTTCTTTTTCATATTAAACGTCCAAATTATCTGCTTTTATTTTCAAAATATTTTGAGTTGCAAAGAATGTGCTAATATAACTAATAAACAACCCAAGACTTAAAATGATTAAGAATAAAGTTATAACAGATTCAATACTTATGTTATCAACAAATGAGATATTTAAATCAATATAATAAATCAATAAAATTATTGTTGATATTGAAATAACGGATGAAATTAAACTTAAAAAAATATTGATTTTTATAAATGGCTTTCTAATAAATGACTTTGTTGCACCAACAAGTTGCATTGTTTTAATAATTTGCCTATTTGAATAAATTGACAGTCTAATTGAACTATTAATAACTAGAAATGTAATTATTAATAATATAATTATTGAAGGCATTAGCCATAAAGAAATTCTTTTGATATTATCGTTAATTATATTAATTAAATTCTTATCATAAACAATTTCATCAACATAATTTTTGTTTTCAATTAATCTAGAAATACTGTCTAGTGAAGTTTCTTCCACGTATTCGCTTTTCAAATTTAAATCAATCGAATTAACAAGAGGATTAAACCCCAATTCTTTTATAAAATCTTGACCATATTCTTCTTTCATAAGTAGTACAGCCTCATCTTTTGAAACATATTTTAGTTTTTCCACATAATCACTCATTAAAAGTTCATTTTGTAGTTGAGTGATTTCAATATTTTTGGCATCTTCCTTAAAAAAAATTGAAACAGAAAAATTTTCTTTGAATGAATTAGCTATTGAATTTGAGCTGATAAAGAAAACACCAAAAAAACCAAATAAAAATAAAACTACAGACATTATGATAGTTATTGAAATGTAGGATGTAAAAAGTCTTCTATTTTTAATATTTGCCATTAAATAGTTCTCGCTTTTGATTTCTTCATAAAAGTAATGAAGAAATCAATAATTAAAAAGATTTTCTATTGTTAGTAGAAAATGTAAATTTGTTTTTTTGGTCAATATAAATATCATGGAATATAATTTTATTAAAATAGAAGAAAAATGGCAAAGATATTGGCGTGAAAAAAAAGTATACAGTTCTTGTAATAACTCTGACTTACCAAAATATTATGTTCTTGATATGTTTCCTTACCCGTCAGGGTCAGGATTACATGTTGGTCATCCTCTAGGCTACATAGCTTCTGATATTATTTCAAGATATAAAAGGACAAAAGGCTTTAATGTCCTGCATCCCATGGGTTTTGATTCATTTGGACTACCTGCAGAGCAATATGCTATAAAAACCGGTCAACATCCTAAAATTACTACCGAAAAAAATATAGCAAGATTTAAAGAACAACTGGATAAACTAGGTTTATCATATGATTGGGATAGAGAAATTAAAACAAGTGACAGCAGTTACTACAAATGGACTCAATGGATTTTCTTAAAACTCTACAATTCATATTTTGATAAAGAAAAAAATAAAGCAGTCAATATTGATGATTTGAAAATTCCAAAAGGGCTTGAAAACGACCAAATAAATAAATTCATTGACAGTAAAAGATTAGCCTACATAGATACAATCGATGTTAACTGGTGTGAAGAATTGGGTACCGTTTTAGCAAATGAAGAAGTAATCGGAGGATTGAGTGAAAGAGGAGGTTATCCAGTTATAAGAAAACCAATGAAACAATGGGTAATGAGAATTACCGACTATGCGGATAGGTTATTAAAAGATTTAGAGGACATTGATTGGCCTGAATCAATCAAATCATCTCAAAGAAATTGGATTGGAAAATCAGAAGGTGCTGAAATTAGTTTTCAGGTTGACAACAATAATAAAATAGATGTATTTACTACAAGACCTGATACAATTTTTGGCGCTACTTATTTGGTTCTTGCTCCTGAACATCCAATACTTGATTCAATTATTGCTGAAAATCAAACAGAAGAAATAAATAAATATAAAGAAATTGCTTCTTCAAAAAGCGATTTAGAAAGACAGGAAAATCAAAAAAATAAGACAGGAGTTTTTACCGGATCTTATGCTATTAACCCAATGTCAAATAAAAAAATTCCAATATGGATTTCTGATTATGTTTTATATGGATACGGAACTGGAGCTATAATGGCAGTTCCTGCTCATGATGAAAGAGACTATGAGTTTGCCCATAAATTTGATCTTGAAATAACAAAGGTTATAAATAGTAAAGACGATTTTTATTCAGGCTCAGGTGAAATAATTAATTCAGGAAAATATGACGGAATTGATAGTTTAGAATTTAAGGCTGTCGTAACCGAGATTTTAGAAAAAAAAGGAATGGGTAAAAAGACAACGAATTATAAACTAAGGGATTGGATATTTACAAGACAAAGGTATTGGGGAGAACCTATACCAATTTTACATTCTGATAATGGAACTAAATCAGTTGATGAAAATAATTTACCTCTTGAACTTCCAGAAGTGGATTCATATTTACCAACAGCTGACGGTAGGTCACCATTAGCAAGAAATGATGAATGGAAATCTGTCTCAATAAACGGAAAAAAATATTTAAGGGAAACCAATACAATGCCTCAGTGGGCTGGTTCATGTTGGTATTATTTAAGATTTTTAGACCCTAAAAATGAATTTAACTTCGCATCTGAGAAAAGCATAAAATATTGGATGCCAGTCGATTTATATATTGGTGGAGCTGAACATGCAGTATTACATTTATTATACTCAAGATTTTGGCATAAGGTATTGTATGATTTGAATTTTGTTAATACTAAAGAACCGTTCAAAAAGCTAGTCAATCAGGGTATGATACTTGGTAACAGTGCATATATTTTTAGAAAAACTGATCAGACCGGATACGTTTCTGTTGAACTTGAAAAAAAATATTTTACACAAAAAATCCTGGTTGATATAAAATATGTTAATGAAAAAAATGAACTTAATATAGAATTATTGAGAAAAGAAAACTCACAATTTGAAAAAGCAGTTTTTGAGTTTGATAGTACTTTTAAAGTTCACAGGGAAGTAGAAAAAATGTCAAAATCGAAATATAATGTTGTAAATCCGGACGACATTTGTGAAAAATTCGGCACAGATACCTTAAGGATGTATGAAATGTTTCTTGGTCCACTAGAGCAATCAAAACCATGGAATACTGCTGGAATTTCTGGAGTTCACAATTTCTTAAAAAAGTTCTGGAAACTTTATTTTGACTCCAATCATCTCATAGTTGATGATTCTAAACCAAACGATAATAACCTAAAGGTTCTTCATAAATGTATTAAAAAGGTTTCTTCAGATATAGAGTCGTTTTCTTTCAATACAGCAGTTTCAACATTAATGATTACTGTGAATGAATTAACTGCACAAAAATGCAGAAGTAAAGAAATTTTAGAACCTCTATTGATAGTGTTATCCCCATTTGCTCCTCATATTTGCGAAGAAATTTGGGAAAGAATAGGTAATACTGAATCAATAGTTTACTCATCTTTTCCAGAATACACTGAATCTTATTTACAAGACAGTACAAAAGTATATCCTGTTTCAATAAATGGAAAATTAAAATTTAAAATTGAATTACCGTCTGATTTGTCTAAAGATGAGATAGAAGCAGCTATATTATCTGATGAAAATTTTATAAAAAAATTAGAAGGAAATAAGCCAAAACGAGTTATTGTTATCCCTGGAAAAATCATAAATTTTGTTATATGATGACATTTGCTGTGATTTTTACCTCTTTAATCATATCCCTTAGCGGGTATATTGTTAATGTAAAGAATGCAGATGTTTTATTGGCTGATTATAATACAATGTCAAAAGACGAAAAAAACAGATTTGATTTGATAAATTACCTGAAATTTTTTAGAAAATTTATGCTAAATGTTTCACTTTATACACTATTCACTTACTATATTTTTTAATATCGAAACCAGTGCAATAATTTATGCCATCGCTGTTTGTATTCCTTGGCCGTATTTTATAATTCTTTCAAATAATAAATTTTACAAATAAGCAGAAATATTAATACTCTGAATTATTTTAAATACTTATTTGTCTTTCAATTTGCTGTTCTAATGAAATATATGTTTCAGTTCTTGCCACTCCTTTAATGATTTGAATTTTTTTTGTCAAAATTTTCATCAAATCCTCATTGTCCTTACAGAGTAACTTGGCAAGTATGCTCCAGTCTCCAGTAGTGTAATGACATTCAATTATTTCAGGTATTTCTTTTAATTGATTTACAACAGTTTTGTTGATTGTTGCATTATCCAAAAAAATCCCGATAAATGCTAAAGTAGTAAAACCTAGTATTTTGGTGTTAAGTTTAATTCCTGAGCTAATTATTAAATTTTGAGCCTCAAGTTTTCTCAATCTTTGATGTATTGCTGCTCCAGAAATTCCAATATTTTTTGCTATTTCAAGAATTGGTCTTCTTGAATTTTCCATAAGCATTTTTAGAATTTTTTTATCTATACCGTCTATTTTCAAAATATCTTTTTTCAACTTATCATATTTCGTTAAATAAAATTCCAAAACTTTCTAGTTCTTTCAAAACTGGCTCGTAAATTTCTTTATTAACTGGTGTTTGAACACCTGGAGAATTTATTTGACCATTTAAAATCATTAAACATGAAATCGCAAGTGGTAAGCCTACAGTTTTAGCCATTGCTGTAAATGTACTATCCTCTCCGATACATCCCATTGTTGAAACAATAGTCTTTTCCTTATTTAAATTATCCCTGTATTTGAATTCGTGATACATCACTATCATATCTTTGTCATTATCCTCAAGCTGCCATGCCTCCTTCAATATATATTCTAAAATTTGTGCTGGAGAAGCTTTTTCAAAAGGAATTTTCTCTGAATTGCTAAATAGATTAATTTCATTGAGCTTAGCCCAATCAATATCTTTCTCATTTATATTTAATAAATTTTTAACCTTTTCTTCAACAGTTAAAGATTTATTATACGGAAGAAAACGATTCAAAAAATCTCTGTAAGACAAGTCTTTACAATCAAACATCTTAAAGCTATCATTGGTTAATCCTAACCTTATAAGCATATTCCATGAGTCTGGAAAACCTACTTTTCTGATAGTCCCCCTAATCATTGTTTCAATCTCAGTTAAACCATAAATTTCTCTGTACTTTAATGAATCTCTATTTGGATATACATCAAATTCTCCATATTCATTAATATTTATTCTTTCAGTATTTTCAAAAAGTCTATTGTATAGTAAATATTTATATTTTTTATTTTCAATGTATTTAGCAGGTGAGCCTTGACCAGCTAAAACAACATTTCTTGGATTCCATGTAAATTTGTAGTTCCATGAATTATTATCACTCTCAGGGGCAATTAAGCCACCTGTGTATGATTTAAAAGAGTATATAGAACAACTATTTTTCTTAAGTTTATCAATTATTTTTTTTGCACTCATATGATCAATCCCAGGGTCAAGACCCATCTCATTCAAAAAAATTAAATTTCTATCTTTAACGCTTTTATTGATGCTTCTCATTTCATCGCTAACATACGATGCAGTTATTAAGTTTTTTTTGAGTTTAAGACATGAGTTAGCAAGAATCATATGTAGTCTTGCGGGTAACATTGATATGATAATTTCATTCTTTAACAAATATCCTTCTCTCTCTTTATTGTCTAAAATATTTATTGTTGAAACAGTACATCTGTTGTTTTTTTTATAATGTAGTAAATGATCAATTGTAACATCAGTAATGTGCAAATAAAGATTTTGTTCTTGAGATTTATCTAATAAATATTTAATCAAATAAGGAGAAGATTTTCCTGCACCAACGATTAAAATATTTCTCATACAACACAATTTAAAATATAATATTAGTAAATTAATATAACTATTAATTAAATAATTTAGATTAATTTTAATCTTTCATTCTATTGAAAATTTATTTATGAATCGAAACTCAAACGATTTAGAAAAACATTTAATTTCATTAGAAGATTATGGAATTATAAATGCTAAAGTCAACTATAATCTTCCCGTTGAGTCTCTGTATGATATCTGTGTCAACAGTAAGCAAGGAGTTTTAACTAATAAGAATGTTTTAGCAATCAACACTGGGAAATTCACAGGCCGTTCTCCTAAAGATCGTTATATCGTTTTAGACAAAATAACAAAGGATAAAGTATGGTGGGGTGATATAAATAGACCGATTGAGTCAAATGTTTTTGACAAACTATTTACTAAGATGATTAATCATCTTAGTGGAAAAGAGCTATATGTTAGAGATTGCTATGCATGCGCATCTCAAAAAAATAAACTAAATCTTAGAACAATATGTGAATATGCTTGGAGTGATATTTTTTCACATAATATGTTTTTAAGGCCTGAAAATAATGAGAAATTCAAAATAGAGTGGACAGTAATATCAGCTCCAAATTTTTATTCAAACCCTAAAGAAGATGGTATAGATAATGAGAATTTTTCAATTATTAACTTCTCAAAGAAAATCATCATAATTGGTGGAACTGGATACACTGGCGAGATTAAAAAAGGAATTTTTTCTGTTTTAAATTTCACCTTGCCTGTTCAGAAAAATGTTTTACCGATGCATTGCAGTGCAAACTCAGGAGAGAATGGTGATACATCGATTTTCTTTGGTCTTTCTGGCACTGGAAAAACTACTTTGTCAACTGATTCTTCAAGAAAATTAATTGGGGACGATGAGCATGGTTGGGATCAAGATGATAATATCTTTAATTTTGAGGGTGGTTGCTATGCTAAAGTGTTAAATCTTTCAAAGGATAAAGAACCTGAAATTTTTGGTGCCATAAAGAGAGGTGCTTTACTGGAAAACGTTATTCTTGACAATAACGCTGAGGTTGATTTTAAAAATAAGACAATAACTCAAAACTCAAGGGTTAGTTACCCTATTTACTTTATCAATAATATCAAGCAACCCTCAGTAGGGAATAACCCAAAAAATATTTTCTTTTTAACTGCAGACGCTTTTGGTGTTTTACCGCCGATATCAAAACTAACTCCAAGTCAGTCTGCTTATCATTTTATTTCAGGCTACACTTCAAAATTAGCTGGAACTGAGGACGGAGTTGACGAGCCTGTCCCTTCATTTTCAGCATGCTTTGGAGCCCCTTTTATGCCACTTCACCCAACTGTTTATGCAAAAATGTTAATCAAAAAAATGAAAGAATCTGGAGTTGATGTTTGGTTAGTAAACACAGGCTGGACAGGTGGTCCATATGGTGTAGGTAAAAGAATGGAGCTAAAATATACCAGAGCGATGATAAATGCTGCTATGTCAGGCGAACTTGATAAATTAAATAATGGTAATTATCATATTCATTCGGTTTTTAATTTAATGCAGCCAAGAGTTTGTCCTAATGTACCAAC
>CEVX01014789.1_pt1 | contig 13264 bp, 1 predicted proteins | sample 356561 | NCBI WGS metagenome assembly CEVX01 (sample SAMEA2623886, study PRJEB7988) | marine metagenome | biome: marine biome (ENVO:00000447); feature: surface water layer (ENVO:00002042); material: "saline water (ENVO:00002010), including plankton (ENVO:xxxxxxxx)" | depth 5 m | reverse complement strand
CCAGCCGATCCATCGTTCGACGACGATGCTTCCTCAGCCGCTACAGTTGCCCCTAACGCCCACATATTTTGCTCTACTGACCAATTTCCTCCCTCTCCACTCGACGACGAACTACTCGATGCTTTTTGAATTCCATTCTCGTACACGTTGTGTTGTTCGTTGCCTCCTCTTTCTTGCAATACCCCGGCATCTTTCAACGCCTGCGTCTTTCTCCACGCCATCTCTTGACTGGACGCTAAATTCTTCGCAGCTAACCCGTAGTCATTCACCCCATCTCCGTTCGTATCGTTCGGATTCGCATCAATCCCATACGCGTCCTTCGCCTTATTCGGCAACGAAAATTCCGCCACCCGTCTTCGAATCGCGTGCAACGCCATCTCGCTTCTCAAAACTCTCTTCTCCAATCGCCTATTCTCCGCGCTCAGCGTCAACACCTCTTTCTCCAACGAAAAATCATCGACCATCAACTGCACTCGCTCCTTTTCCATCTCCGTGATTTTCTTCTCCAACTTCCTCGCGTACCTTCGACTCGGGAAGCCGAGAACGATATGCGCCACCGCCGTCCCGGTCGCCGCCGGTTTCACGAACGCTCGCGTCTGCGGACTCAAACCTAACCACGCCTCCCTCAACGGTCCAGTCACTGGTTTCGCGATTTCCACCGCGCGGTCCCAAGTCGGGCCGACAAAATCCACCGCCACTTCCATCTGCGGTTTAAACTGCTTGTTAAAGTCCGTTAACGCTTTGGAGAGCGAATTTGAACTCCCTTCCAAGGTTTTCGCGGACCAGGAGGACGCCGCGGTGGACCAACCGGAAAGTTTTTCTTTCCACCCGCCCCCAGCGCCACTACCAGAAGCGATTTCCTTTCCAGAAGACGACGACGAAACGGAAGAAGAAGAGTTTGCGTTTGAATTCGAATTCGCCGGTTTATTGCCGTTGTTCGGTTGCCTCGAGGAATTCGAATCCGATTTGATGACTTCTCTCCGAGTCTCGTTGTTGCTCTTCCCTCCTCCGCGCTTGCCGTTAAAGTTCCTGTTCCTCCCTCTAAAACTGTTGTTGTTCCGCCGGTTGTGGTGGTGAAATGGAAATTGGTTGTTAAACCCAACACCGCCTATCGGATTCGGTGGTGGTAACATTTTCTTTCGTTCTTCCCGAGAGACGAAACGCGTTCAAGCTTTAACTCTAGAGTAGTATTGTGTGGCGGTATGAACTCCCCACAATAATAACTCTCGTAACGTATCGATTCTTGAATGACACGTTTCTCGTCGATGGTTTTCGAACACTCGGAGAAATCAAAGAACGGCGTGTTATTCGTACGACTCGTCTTTACAGCGCTCGATAGATATTTATAGAAGTGACAACATGTGAGCAACAAACAAGAAAATTTCAAACCAAATCGATGCGTGCCCAAAAAGAAGCCAAAATGTGACTGATTTTGAACGAACGCTGCAAAGAAGAGATTGATTGTCCACAAAAGGAAGTGGGAATGAGATGGAAAAAGCGCTGTTTGCTTGTCGACCTTCGCTCTCGATATACATTCATATTTATACACGCATCATCTATATATTTATACACATACCGGTAGATATTATTTAGTATTACCACGACGCAAAACGACAACGCGTGAGTATGGTGTTAGAAGGCCAAATCGCGAAAGCGTTGAACCGCGCGCTCGGCGACCGCTTGCACGGTTTAGACAAGTCGAATTTGAAACTGTCTTTACTGAATGGAGAAGTCACGCTGAGAAACGTGCGAGTGAAATCAACCGCTTTGAAAGGGATATCGTCGATTAACTCGAACGTGAAAGTGAAAGCGGGATACGTCGGGGAGTTGAAGATTAAGATTCCGTGGAGAGAGTTAGGGAGGAAACCAGTGGAGGTTATATTTGATCGGTTGCACGTGTTGTGCGAATTTCGAGGAGAAGGTGATGGTGATGACTCCGAGGACGACGAGAGCGGACAAAAGGAAATGTCCGAAAACGAACGAAATGAGATGAAACGAGCGTTAGAGGAGAAGAAAGAGAAGAAGAGGAAGCAGGTGAACGCGAAGAAACGGAGAATTGCGGAGAGTTTGGAACGGAGTTGGTTGAGAGGAGATCCGACGCCGGGCGCGGAGGAGTTGAGACAAAAGTTTTGGGGCGATATCACGAAAGAAGAGAAAGAAGAGGAAGAAGAGGAAGAGGACGATGATGACGACGATGACAACGACGACGTCTCGTCTGTTTCATCTTTTGATGAGAGCGAGGACGACGTGGAAGGAGAAGAAGAATCCGCGAACGCTTCGAAACGACGACTGTTCTCTTCGCCGGATACCAGACGACGCGAGGAAATGTTCGCGACGCCAGAATATCAACCTCCGTTGCAAACTCCAGAAAATGATACCGATGTGATGTCATCTACTAGGAAGAGAAAGGAAGGCAATCGAGGCAGTACTCGGAAAAAAAGCAAGAGTAAGAAGAAGAAACCGGTCGGTTTCGGAGCGCTCTTGGACGTTGTTCTCGCAAACGCCGTAGTCACTGTGAAAAATATACACTTTCGCTTCGAAGGAGAAGGAGACGAGAATATGCCGAAATTTGCCGTCGGAGCTTCGCTTGAAAGCATCGCTTTAGAAACGACTAATGTTCTCGGTGATTCGAGAGCATTTATCGTCGATGCGTTTAAGGAAACGCTGCGTAAAAAACTCGAAATTAACAACGCCGTGGTGTATTGCGATTTGAACTCTGTGCATCTTCTCGAGAAAGTCAAGAACCGAGATTTGAAACCGCACGAAGACCCGATCCGATTTTGCAAGATTATGGAAGCGTGCGCAAAGTCAAAGAATCGAAATCGTATCATCGAGCCATTCGTAGTAACTGCAAGGTACGAACGAGCTGGTATGGAAGCCATCGAATCCGGGACGGCTTCTGCATTGCACGGGTTAACTCTGAATATTCCAAAAACCAGCGCGAATGTTTCTGCTGGTGCCGCAAGTTTGGCATATTGGGCGACGCAAATATTGAAAAAAAGCGTGCACGATAGACGGTTTGAACACTTACGACCGGGCGTTCCAGTCTTCGATGGATCTGAAAAAGTAGAAGAGAAATCACCCGCGGGAACAAAAACGAGGAGAACGAATAAAAACGCTCAATCTTGGTGGCAATATGCGTGCGAAGCGGTCAAAGAGGAAACTCGAGAACGGAGAGAACGACTCGGATTGGGCTTTAGCCTCGACTCGAAAGCTCTTAAAACTCTGCACGAACAAAGGAAAGCATATGTTAAAGTTTACATAGACGAGATTCTCCAAAAGTCTGCGCCGCCACCGCCGTCTTCGAAGCAAAACGTCAACTGGCCGATGAAGAAACCTTTTGGAAAGATACGTAAACTCGATGAGCTTGAAAGTGAGATTCCAAACGCTCGCATGATTGCTTTTTTTAGACAGCTCGCACACGTAGAGTGGAGGAAAAATGGAGGCTGCGAACGCGCGTTTCGCCGCGAAGCTGCCCGACGCGGCGGCGGGCCAATACCTATGAAGATTGTGAAGGGTGTTGCTGGCGTCGCGGGTAAAGGTTTACTTGTGGGAGTAAAAGTTATCAAGAATGTAGGGTTTAAACCTCTCGGCGCCGCGAAACGGTTCATTACGAACATCGGGAAGAACCAGCAGGAGAGAGATGAATTGGATGCGATCAAAAAGCTCGAAATCGAAGAAGCTCGAATTCGCGCAGAAGAAGACGAAGAGAATCTGAAGAGACAAATCAGGCAAATTCGAAAGAAGAACGCTGCGACGCCGGTCAAACATCTCTTCGCAACACCGAGTCGTCCGCCGAGAAACGCTCCGAACGAGTTCGATAATCGCGATGCTGCTATTTCAGACGATGAGTCGCAAATCGACTGGGATGAAATTGGAGACACTTTTGATATTAAAGAGAGACAAGAATATGCAGAGATCCAGAAGCGCGAGATGCAAAGTGTTGAGAAGAAGAGTAAGATTCCAATGTTTGCTACGTGCATCGCTTTTGAAGAAATTTCGATGAAAATTCTCGACGCTTCTTCGAACGAGCGCAATGACCACGACGATGCTTTCTCGGATAGCTTAGCACCGTCTTCGTCTACTTCTTTTTCGTCTTTTGCTGAAATACCAATCAAAGAATCTGAATTGTTCAGCGTGTCGATCAATAATTTCGTGATAGGAGCAAAAATGATGGGGATATCTTTCGTGAAAGATGCGATAGACGTTCGGTCGACTATAGATACTATTCGTTTCTCTGCGCCGGAGGGCGATTTACTGGCGCTCGGTGAAGATGAAACAGATTATTATTCATCGTATTCGACTCATGGCATGGGTATGTCGCTCCCAATAATGCTCGCTAAATTATTTAACGCAGATTTGAACGATGCAGAAGATACTATCTCGAATGGTCGCCCAAGATGCTTTAGCGGGAGTCCTGTATCTAAAGCTGTATCTTTCGCGGCTTCGAAAAAACGCAAGATAACGAACAAAAATACCGAGCTATCCATCTCGCTGGAAACTGATAGTGCGACTATTGCTGGTTCTTCACTCGCCACCAAGAAATGCGACTCAAATACAGAAGTAGAAAAGGCAGTTGGTTACTGTGCTCTGATCTTATCACCTATGTTCATCACAATTCTTCGCGGACCAATTGACCGCATTGTCGACGTTTTCACGAGGCGCATGAAGGGTAGTTGTATGCAATCTCGTTTCAATACTTCTGCGCAAATCACTCCTGAACTGGACGTCATTCCACGCGGATCTATCGAAGCGGGTTCTGGAGTTTCATCCTCTGGTGATTTGAGCTTACCAAAGATTGGATTAGCAGTATTCGTCGGAAAAGTTCATCTGGCGGTTCCATCCCAGCGTAAAAATAGGAAGAAGAAAGGAACAACCCTAATTGCAAGGTTTGGTCCTCTTACAGCGCGAACACTTAAAAGCGCCCAGAATGCACACGTTCAGGAACAAGATGCGAATGCGCGCAGTAGTTGGCGAAAGAGAACGATTGAAGGTAAGCTTTTGGACTGTTCTATTGGGTTTGCGGACAATTTTGCATGGACCTGTAACCAGTCGTGGCAGCTTCTCAGTGAAGCTGGAGAAAGTAATAGAGTCGAGACTCCTCTATTATCTCGCGTTCAGTGTACAATCCTCGCATCACATTACGTGCTATCTCCTCGAGAGGCGTTGAAGTATTCCCCGGTCGTCGTTGACGTCAATCTGCCATCTATTCAATTATCTGTGTCGCCAGAACGAATAAACATGGCCTTGCGCGTGGCCACACAGTTCACGGAATCGGCCAAGAAAGTTGCAGATGAGGCAAAGAGAATCAAAGAACAGAAGAAACAACGCAACGACATCGCGTCTTCGCAATCTGATAAAATCTTAAAGAGTGGCGACGACGACGACGAGAAGAAAATTACCTTTTCTTCGAGTTTACCTTCTTCTTTTTCGTCAGGGCGCAAGGATACCGATGATATTTTCGCTCGAGATATTGATGTTTTCAACTGCGAACGACTCGTGCCGGCTGATTTGTTCGGAGAATTACCATACTGGGAGTCGTGCGATGTCTTTGTTCGAGAGGGAACGTTGTCTGTCGTTGATAAACCAGCAGGTTCCGTTCATCACTTAGAACCGAGAGTCCTAAAATTGGCCGGAACGCGAGGAGCCGGAAACCCGTTGACGCGCACTCAAGAAAAAGTTGAAGTTTGTGTTCTCTCGATCGACGAAAAAAGGAAAACAATAAAAGTAAAATTACATGTATCAACCGATAGCGACGAGATTCTCAGGAAGATGAACGACAAAGACGATGCAAACAGAGAATACTCGGAATATGACCGTACTTTAATCGTTGGCGACGCTTTACTGGATCGTTCCATCGAGTCAAACTTTGAAAGGATGTGCGAACATCCAAATGGTTTTGTCTTCAGATTTTGGTCGAAAGATATCTGCGACGTTATAAAAAGTAGATTGAACATGGAAGCGAGGTTATTGCCGTTCCATGAAGAAGTCAGGCGAGTTCTAAAAGTTGACGAGCATAAAACGAAGAAAGCTTCCGTTACGTTCTCGATGGGTTTGTTTGGATTTCACCTAGCTGCTCCTTTGAGACATCACAATCATGAGACTGATTTATACGTCAATGACATGTCGAAAAGTTATTTTATTGACCAGCTGGCTGATGATGAAAAGATTAAGTACGTCGTTGACTGCTTCCAAGAGCGACCGTTGGCGAATGTCAAAATTACTGGACTAACGCTGAGTTGTGAAGCCACAAAAGGTAGCGTGACATTGGGCGCCGGTCTCCGAAGAGTTGCAATTAAGGACTGCTGGACTATCGAAGGCATTGGCAAGGATCATGATGCGGTATTCATAGAAAAACCTCTAAGAGATGAACTTTCAACCAAGTATCTCAAGTACAAAACTGATGCTATGAAGAAGTCCTGCGTCGGTTTCAGCCTCGAGGCGTTTTTACCTTCGCATCCTGAATATGGAACACAGGCTGCTGATTTACGAATGGCTGTCAGTTCAATCGAAACACACATTGCTAGAGAACCAATTGCGGCGTTCACCAGCTTCCGGTTCCTTTTTAAAAGCCCTGTGTCAGTTGGAAAGGGGTGGCCCTCGAGATATGACGACTCCGTCTTTGCACCTTCCCGTGAAGAATGGGAAAGTATGAGACAAAAGCTGCAAAAAGTGAAGATCATGGATGCGAGTAAACTCGCACACAAGATTAAGCTCAATTTCACATTTCATGGTGATTCGTTGGTCGCTAAACTTTACGACGATCCGAAGAAATCGGTATTGGCTGCTGATACTCGACGACAACCAATATTAGAGGCGACGGTGTCTAATTTCCATTCTCGTCTGTATATTCGCGCTAAACCAGTTGGTAAGCAAGGATGGGGCGGAGGCAAACAAGGCACGAAAGATTTGGAAATTTCGTGCGATAATTTGACGCTATCTGACCCCACATTACCTGTTGGTCACGCTAATCGCGATCTGATCGCGAAGGACAACGCTGCAAGCGACTTCTTGACATTTTTCTTGGAGGAGGAGAAATCAGCGCGTAAGAAAATTCGTAACATTCCGTTTCTGTGGATACGCCGTCAAACATGGCTGCCTCATGAGCATGAGGATGACATCGATATTGAACTCGAGGCAAAAGTTGCTCCTCTTCGAGTGCTTGCAAATCAAAATTGCATCATTAACATTGCAAATTGCTTGTTGCCAATTTTCAAGACTTTATCGCCGCCACACTTTCTACCAAACTTGCCACCATTCGTTTTCCCGCGTCCTGGCTTCGTGACGAAGAAAGTTAAGATTACGGCTAATGTAATGGGTTCTCGCGTGGTTTTACCGGGTAGTGTTCGAGATGAGATTGCGCCATCGCTTTCTCTCTGCGTCGGTGTTGTTGATAAAAATGCGAGCGAGTCGTTCAAAGGAATTGATGTCTCTACATCATTCACGATTGATGCAAATCGAGCGCATTGGGCCAAGTTTGACATCTTTATACACGGATTATCGGTTGCGTGTAAAGGGGATTCGACGCTCAAAGCAAAGAAGAACCGTTCATCTGCATTACTTCGTGCCTCTGGTCCACACATCAAAAGGTCCGACGCCCCGGTGGCTTTAAAAGCAACTTGCTGGAATCGATTAGATGCTCGAAGACAATTATCAAACGCTCCGAGCGTGGATATAAATGTTCAGTTGCCGGCAAATGATGTTCTCACAGTTGAGATTTCGGCTTCTGATGTGGAAACTTTGAATTCAGTTATCAAAGGATACACGCAGACATCGACGATGACCTATACGCAATCCCCATTTGCTTACTGCTATCTGACTCCAGCTAAGTATCCATTGGCACCGCCTCTACCGAAGAAGGATTTTTTGATACATCAGTGTTTCCAGGCGCGAATTGACCACATTCAACTTGGCATCTTTGCCGGGAAGGGAAGAGCCTCACAGGTTGTTGAGGCTGGAATTCGAGGCATTTCGTTTGCAAACGTGTCAAATCCACGAAATGAATTACGAAGTGAATTGGCAGTTGGAGTAGAGGGTTTATACGCGAGAGATTGCAGATTTAAGGGCTATAAGATTGATCTGATACGAGCAGGGTTTTGTGATGAAGCTGTTGTGAACACGCAAGACAAGAACTCTTCGAATGAAGTAAAAGCCTCTGCGGAAGGCGTTGAGGAACTTCAAATCGTTGAAGAGCAGGAAGATGAGTATTTACAGTCTATGTTCTTGAGCCTGGAACAAGTCACAACAAACGATATATCTGAGGTCAGCTGTCAGTGTGGTCGCGTAGCAGTGATAGCATCCGTGGATTCCTTACTGGAAGCTGCGCGAATCTTTCAGCCAAAACTCGGCGCTGGCGAAAATATACTCCCACAAGATATATTGTTTACGGAAGAAAGGAAAATGTTCAAATTAAGAGAAAATATGACATTAAGTCGCACCAGGAGAGTCTTAGCGGATTTTCCAACTTCTAGTAGTGGTGCGCAGGAATATGTTCTGGATGGTTGCGAACAAACCATTAATCTTGATTATTCCGATACAATTTACTTGGAACACAATCTGTCGAAAAAAGATAAAACGAAGAAAGAGGGCGACAGTGGGAAAAACTCTAAATCTGGCGATCGAGCTGTGCATTTAGCTGAAAGAGAGCTTCAATTCGCGCCTCGCATCATAATTGGTCCGAATCATAGACTAGTAATTAAAAATTGTCGCATCGTGTGTCCCGACAAGGAAACGTTTGACTTGTGTATTCGCATGGCGTCAGGAGGTTCATATTTCGTTGATCCTGAATCAGTTCAGTTCTTAAGTCGTCAAGAGATGATGCTCGAGAAAAAGAAAATAGTTCGCAGACAACGTACTCTCGGAAATGGGGATGGGGATTCATTTTCAGAGCAAGGCGTCGAAGAATTCCGCGATTCTCGTTTAACTGAAATAGAGATGAAGTACTTGATGAATTCCTGGCGTGGAAGGGTTAAAACCGTCGTTGCGGTGCTCCGAGAATTACGTAATAAGCCGGGTTACTCCATCTCTGCAAACAAACGCATCGAAGGAGCTAGAGCAGTGATTGGGCTCAAAGGAAAGGATAAACTAGGCGATGCTCTTTTAGAAGTGCAGAAAGAAGCTATTTTAAAAGTCGTTGATAAACAGAGAAAGAAATCTGCTTTGAAATGCGTTCTGAAGTTGCACTCGATCGATGTGGCAGTTTTCCCTTCCCGCGACCCAGATGAAGGGTTGTGCGCATCTTTCAGCGTGCACTCAAAAATTAACATTATTGGGAGCAGCGTAGAAAGCTCGTTTGAACTTGAGCACATGTGTGTCTCGTTCCCGGACAGTGCGAGGTTGAATCCATTAGTTGAACCTTGCAAAATCACGGCAACATTAGACAGTGATGAGTGCTATAATGAGACTGAGGGGAGCGACAACTCGCTTGAACCTTCCGCGCCAAGAAGAGAAACATCCATTGATGTCATGATATCGCCCATCGGGGTCGAGGTTTCCCCAGCCGCAGCAGGTCGAGTGATTCGACTGGCGCAACGCGTTTCTTCCATCGTAGCAACGCAGCCGTTGTTACCATGTAATCATTTTGCACTTGTCTATTCGTCATTCGAGGGTTCGGGATACGATGCCGACTTTGGAGCGTCGGCAGCTGATTTCTTCAGTACTGGTGAATTAATCCCACAAGAGAATGCTCTAGCTGTTGCAGCGACGGGCGCAAGGAGCACATCATTTTCCTTCTGGCGTCCGCGGCCAGTTATGGGATACTGCTCACTGGGAGATGTTCCTAACTTTGGCCCCGATTCGCCTACACGATCGGCAACATCTATTCGCGACTCGATGACCTACTGTTCACCGCCAAGTGGATTCAAGCGTATAAATCCGTCCAAAAAGTCTGATGCATCTTCTCGCTCTAATTTGGTGCTCTGGCAACCGGTTCCTAGAAAAGGTTACAGGGCGCTTGGTTTAATTGCGGCTTATGAAGAAGACGGAGAGCCAGATCCAAGCTGCGTGCGTTGCGTCAGAGAAAGTTTGCTGTGTGAATCTACGGGATCACTTTCAAGATTGTTTTCCATGTCTGACGAAGAGAGTAATAAACCTGATGACCGCAGGAGTGAAGTACATAATGCGCAGCGTCGTGGCCAGAGTAAAGTTTTGAATGTAGATGATGATAAATCTGTGCATAAGCGCGATATTTGGGGTAACTCAAGGAGTGGCAATCTGGTCCACGTTTGGGCTGTGGACTCCCCGACTGGGATACACATGGTGAGTTCAGCAGGCAAATCATCAGCATCGAACGCACTGATAGACCCACCTATATCTTTTGTTGATATTCGCACGCCACTCGGGCTCGCTATTGAAACCTTGGAGAACATTCAAGCCCGAAAACTTGAAAACAAACGCCGTCGCCGTCTCTTAAAGAAAGAAATTGCCCACGATAACGCAATAACTCTAGAAGATGAAGATTACGAAGGCAACATCGCGGATATCAAACTATGCGTAGTTACAGCGGTAGAATTTGAAAAGGTGTGGAACGCTGGGGAGATGTTGACAGGGTTCAGACCGCTGCCTCCGCCTGGTTTTGCATCGCTTGGAGATGTTGTAGTCGATGGCGTGGCGCATCCATCCATGACGCGTTGTGTGGAGGACCTCGAATATGTTTGTGTGAAACCAATTGATTTCGAACTGGTTTTCCAGAGTTCGAAAAAGCAGCTTCAAGCTGCGTTTTGGCGACCAGTTTCTCCATCAGAAGATTACGTCAGTTGCGGATTAGTGAGTACTTCATCAGCTAATGTAAAACCATCTCTGGATTCGGTCCGGTGTCTGAGTAGAACCCATTGCGGAGCGGTAGCACCTATGGATGTCACGTTATTAACGAAAGAATCTTCACTTCTTATCATTCATGGTGGTAAGTCTAGTACAAGCGAAATGTGCATGTGGCGTGTACCTGGTGGTTTTGGTACTTTCTGTATATCCAAAGCCGACATGCCGAATGATATTTACAAAGGTCCCACGCTTTTTGTACTACCGTCGATCTCATCTTTAGATTTTTCCGACGAAGGATCCAGGATTACTTCTTTTGCGTACGAAAAACCAAAGCCAATTGTCAAGATTTCGGCGTCGGTAGGTCTCGTAACCGTAACCGTTGCTGCGCCGCAGAGGATTGTCGCGAATGATGCAGATGCAAAGGAGGATACACCGATGGACGTCGGAGACGATTCTTCGTACAGAGAGAGCGCTGGTATTATGCATCAAAATGTTCCAGTGTTTGCAATATCACTCATGAGAACCGAAATCGTGACTAACGTTGTAGTCGGCGACGTTGCTTCCGTTGGTATTGATGCATCGTTAGGCGCTGCGCACTTAAATTGGCGCAAGTACGCGTGGGAACCACTCGTATCTCCGCAATGGGTATTTGGTGCAAATCTTGTTCCAATCAAACACGGAGAACGTTGCTTCAGTACTGGAAACTATGCTTCGATACAAGCTACAAAATTATGTATTACTTTGACCACAGATTTTGCTCTTGACATGGTTTCAATCGCACTGGAGACGAAGAAAGAAATCATGAGGAAGAGAGATAATTTTGATACGGACGCTGAAGGGGAGATTCAACTCGATCACCAATCGTCCATTGCCTACCCCGATAACGATGGATTTTCTCCAGCTACTTCTCATGTAGTGAGTGAACTCGAAGTAGCGACGAAAGAGCTTTTTCCAGATCGAAGTTCTGCGCTTTCTGAATCTTGGAAAGAGAAGCGGATGTTAATCAAACATGCGCAAAAACGCAGTAAATCCAGGGACTCTGTTCTTCGCTGCTTCTCTAATACGGGCTTGACTACGCACGCAACTTTGTCTTCGGTTAATCAAGAGGTTGAAAATGAAGTCATCCGTATGAAAAACGATACTGGGCGTACGTTATATACAGTGTCTCGAAAGAGTTTGCAACGTGGGAAGGACGAGGATGTTCGAGTCGTTCCTCCACATGGCAACTTTGATGTCAACTTTTGTATAGCGAAAGAAACAAGCCAGGCGAGGCAAAGAGTGGTGGATACGAATACTGCGGACGTCCAAGTTGCCCCCCCTCTAGAATCCCTGACCGCAAAGATGATGGTTGAAATCATTGATGTCGATGATCCCATGGAATCAATGAGAAACGATGTAAACCGTTCCTCTGGTGTTCCGGACACGTACTCGAGGATTTCATGCGTCCTGAAATCAAACTCAAGCATCACTCATCTACGATCTTTGGCCATTTCGAATAAAAATTATTCTTTTAGAAACAAGGTACGCATGCGATTAGCTAACAACGGTGATGAATCGCGCGTATCTCTCCCCTTCAACGCTAAATCGGGCTATATTACTATGGACGTACCTCATCCGGCTTCGAGATCGCGCGATTTTCAGAATTCTAGCCTGAGAGTGGATCTAGAGCGACCGTGTTCAACGCACGATTTTGTAGAGGATGCCAACGCTCGCTTTTCTGCGGAAGGGTTTGTCGCATCGAATCTGGCGCTTTTGGTTGGTGAAGAGAAACCTGTTTGGATTGATCTCCACGATGAAAACGGGATTCCCACGAAGGTTCGTATTTTGCTCCGAGCATCCATATTCCACAATATTAGTGTGAAGGTTCCGATACACATCAATAGGCATGGTCGCATCGACTCAGCGAAGAATGCAGGAGCATGCAACATAATATTCAAACGCATGCTATCGTCATCGTCTGCGTTGAGTGCCTTTAGGGATCACGACGATAGCGACAGTGACAGATCAGATGCAAGTAGCAGCTGTGAAGGAACGGTTGCAGAGTTTGACGACGACGAATTTGAAGAATTGAAGAATTTTACTCAAGAAGATAACGTAGACTCACGACGTAATAGAGACCAACATGAACGTTTGATTGAAGACTCGGAAAGTGTATCAGTAACACTAAAGAGTGACAATTTATTGTTTTCTGACAATTACTGCAATATCACAAAAACATACGAGTTCAAGCTTTTGTGGTGGTCGAAAGGCACGGGAGCGAAGTATGAATGTTCGGCGTGGATTCCTGTGGCCAAAATAGACTCTAGTGAAAGAAGTATAGATGGTTCTACTGAAGACGAAAGCATCGTTGAGATTCCATTTGGATGCATAGTTGTTCCTGGATTTAGTGCACCAAATACAGGCGGATATCTTGCACGTATGGTGATCGATGATCACGTTAAGAAGAAAATGCCTCGTGCTGGAGCACCATTCGCGCATCCTATTGGATACGAACTTCTTTGGAAGG
>CEVX01172131.1_pt1 | contig 13281 bp, 15 predicted proteins | sample 356561 | NCBI WGS metagenome assembly CEVX01 (sample SAMEA2623886, study PRJEB7988) | marine metagenome | biome: marine biome (ENVO:00000447); feature: surface water layer (ENVO:00002042); material: "saline water (ENVO:00002010), including plankton (ENVO:xxxxxxxx)" | depth 5 m | reverse complement strand
GTAAACAAGGTAAAGCAATTGCTCATGAATTATTAACAAGAGGGTATAAAGTTATTTACTTGCATTCATCCAATATCTTTCCTATACCTGGAGCAGAAAATTATTCTTACAACACCTCTGCGGAGCTATATAATCTTATGATTGAAGTAAGCATTGATACTGCTTATATATTTATGGTTGCTGCGGTGTCAGATTTTATCTTAGATAAAGAAAATGGTAAAATCTCAAGGGGTAATGGTGATATTAATTTAAATTTGAAAGAAAATACAGATTTGATTAAAGAATTTAAAGCAAAATATCCTGATATAGTAACAATTTCATTTTCTGCTCAAATTGATAACCTAAATAATTTTGAGAAATTACGATCTAAGAATTCTGATTACCTTGTTATTAATAATATTAAACAAAATAAATTTGGATCAAATGAAAATCAAGTCAAGGTAATAGATAAGAATAACGTCTTATTAAGTTCTGATGTAGCTTCAAAGAATACAATAGCTTCAGAGATTATTGATTTAGTTGTCTCTTAATGTTTGCCAGAATTGAAGTTATATCGAATAATACCTATAAATTTAATAATTTTACATACTCAATACCCAAATCTTTAAATCAAGATGTGAAAATTGGCTCAGTAGTAAATATTGAATTTCGAAATAGAAAATTAACAGGATTAGTAATAGCTTTAGAAAAAAAATCAAATATTAAGAATCTCAATAAAATACTATCTGTAATTATGACTTTAAATAATGAAAACTTCAAATATGTTAAATATCTAGCAACAGTAAATAGAATTAATATGGGTATGTTGCTATTTAATATGTTTGATATTAGAAAGTTTAATAAACAAAAAATAATTTCTCAAAAGAGTGTTCGAAATATTAGTTTTAATCAATTTAATAATGAAACTTTTACAAAAAAAAATATTTTCTTTGTTTCGTCACTAAAACAATCTAAAGATTTATTTGATAAATTAAAAGATACAATAGAAGTTGATTATTATCAGAAATTTGGTGGTAAAGATGAACTCAAAAAAATAATTAATGGTAAGAACTTATCTAATATTATTGTTTTAAGTAACAATTTTGAGAAATTTAACATTGAGAATGATATTAATTATTATTTTTATGATTCAAATGCTAATTCCTATAAATTACCTAAATTAAATGAATTGAATATCATTGAATCTGCATATCTTAAAAATATAATTTTTGGTGGTACGTTTATATTTGTATCAGAATTTCCTAATTTTGAATTTTTTAATAATCAATGGAAACCAACAGACTTATATGATTATTCAATTGAATATTTTGTATCGAACAATATAAAGGACAACATGGAACTTATTACCCATAAATATCCTAAAAAGATATTCAATTATTATTCAAATCAAGAATTACCCTATCATAAAAATTTTAATTTTATTGACTCTTTAGAAGATAGGAAAGTAAATACAATTCTCATACAGTATCCAAATATATCAAAAAATAAAATATTGAATTCATATAAATTAATCTACTTGTTGAAGTTATTAAATTTTGCAAAAAAGAATGAATTGAAGATAATTGTCTTCTCATCAAGTGTTTTGGACATTAATGCAACTTTGAATAGTAAAAGTATGTCATTATGGATCAAAAATGAATTAGATGTAAGGAAAAAATACGGTCCAAATAATCTATTTAAAATATATTCAATTTACTCACAGGTTTTGTTAGAAAATATAGATTCTGATTTTTTTCTTGGTCCTAAAATAACTAACGATATGTATATATATGAACTACAAATTAAAATTAACAATATGTTTAATTATGAATTATTTCAAAAGATTTTTAAAGTAATCAGTAATAGTGAAATTAAAAGAATTAGGCATATATCATGAGTCAAATTGTTACATTTGGGCATCCAGCTCTAATCACAAAGTCTGCAGATATCGTAATAATTGATGATTATATTGTAAATTTGTCCAAAAAAATGATAGATATAATGTATGAAGCACCTGGTGTGGGACTTGCAGCTCCACAAATTGGAATCAACAAGAACATTTTTGTTTTTGATGCTGGTGATGGGCCCTTTGTAGCTATTAATCCAAAAATAGAAAAAAAAGAAGGTGAAATTATCTTTATGGAGGGATGCTTATCGCTTCCTGGATATTACTGGGATATAGAAAGAGCAGAATATGCAAAAATGTCTTGTCTAAATGAACATGGTGAGGAAGTTATATATGAGGGTGATGAACTACTTGGAAGGGTATTGCAACACGAATATGATCATTTGAAAGGTCGATTGTTAATTAAAGCTATGAAAAGAAAAGCGAGAAAAGAAGCTCTTCGTGAAATATCAATTAAAGGATTTCCTGGTGATAGAACGTAAATATTTTTTTGGATCCGATGAAAGAAGTTTGCCTTTTTTATCGTCTTTAAATAATAAATATGAAAATTTAAATGTTATAACACTACCACCAAACAAAAAAGGGAGGGGTAGGAAGTTAATGATCAATCCAGTAGAAGAATTTTGTATTAAAAATAACCTACAGTTTTCCTACTTTGATGCAGATAAACATTATGAAGATATGGAGTTTGCTATAGTTGCTAGTTTCGCAAAAATATTCAGTAAAAAATTTATAGCAACTCATGCTCCTTTATTTAATATTCACTTAAGTCTTCTACCTAAACTAAGAGGACCAACACCTGTAGAAACTGCAATATTAAATAATGAAACTGAAACTGGGTATACAATATTTCAAATTAATGAAAATACAGATACAGGAAATATTATTTTTCAAAATAAAATCATGATTCAAAATAAATATGCAAGTGACGTATATCAAAATATTTATACATTATTTAATAACGATCTTCCTTCAATTAATTTTTTGTCAAATGGGATAGAGCAAGCTAACAATTACTCAACAACTTCCAAATTTATTAAAAAAGATTTTAATTTAACATCGTGTACTGTTGATGAAGCTAAAAATAAAATTAGAGCATTTGACATATTAGGCCCTGCTTTTATTTTATTTAATAATAAATATTTAAAGATTCACTCCTACAGTGATGAAGAAATTACGAGTAGAATTGAATTAATCGATGGTTTTTTGTATCCACTTCAGGTAACACCTGAAGGGAAACGTATGATGACATTTACAGACTATATAAGAGGGCTAAGATGAAAATTTCAGCAAGTATTCAAGCAGCTAATCAGCTAAATATTATCGAAGATATTAACAATAACAATACTAAATTTGATCAGATTCATGTTGATATTACTGATGGACACTTTACAAATAATATTTCCATGTCTTTTCAACATATTAAGGAAGTAAAAAATCAAACAAATTATAAAGTAGATGTTCAGTTGATGGTTCAAAACAATGTCAAATTAGCTCCTTTAGCTTTTGAACATGGAGCAGATCTTGTTTGTATTCACTGTGAATCAACAGATTTAAATGATTTTATTAGATTGAGTAACCAGCATAGTAATTTAGGAGTAGCAACATTGCCTGATACAAGTAATAAAGTAATTTCTGAATATATACAGTACTCAGACGCAGTTCTTCTATTAGGAGTTAATCCAGGATTTTCAAATCAAGGTCAATCAATAAATTTATTAGATAAAGTTAAAGACTTTAATAAATTATATCCAGATTTTAATGGACAATTAATTGCTGATGGTGGTATCAAAATTAATGATCTTGAAAATCTTAAAAAAAATAAAGTAGACATAGCTGTTCAAGGTGGAGCAATTTTTCGCTCAGATGCTTAATTTTTTAGATTACCCAGAAAGTATGTACTTAGCGGTTGTTGAAGCTTTGAAATGTGAAACTTATCCAAATCCAAAAGTCGGTGCTGTTTTGCTTGATAAAGAGAATAAGCTTAAAGCAATAGGGCATCATAAAGGAAAAGGTACTAATCATGCTGAAATTGAAATTTTAAATAATGCAAACATAGTTTCTGATGACACTTTATATGTAAGTTTAGAGCCATGTTTTCATACAGATACTTCTCCATCTTGTGCTGATGAAATATTAGATACAAATTTAAAGAATATTGTTATTGGAGATATAGATACTGATTTAAGAACTAACGGTAAAAGTATTAATAAATTACAAAAGGCTGGACTGAATATTACGATAATCAAAGATGTTAATAATTTTATTAATCCTAATTACAATAAAAAAAATTTAAATGATACTTCAATTACGTATATTGGAAAAATTGCAACAAGTATAAATAATAAAATAACTAACAATGACAATACAGATAGATACATAACAAATAGTAAATCATTACAACTAACACATTTATTAAGAGCAACGGTTGACGGCATATTGATTGGTAAAAATACATTGATAAACGATAATCCAAAATTAAATATACGTCATGCGAGTTTAAATAGTATTGATATTAAAAAATATATATTGTGGGGTAATGAAGAAACGGAAATTAGTAAATATGCTGAACAACACATAGATAAAATTTTTATTACTAATTTTGATAATAATATGGTAAATGTTCAAAATATAGATAATTTGTCTTTCTTAAATTTAGATAAGTTTTTAAAATCACAAAAAATTAATTCATTACTCGTAGAGGGAGGAAATACTTTGCATAAATATCTTATAAAGTCTAACTCTTACGATTATTTTTATAAATTTATTTCAGATAATCATATTAATAATGGGCTATCTTTTGATTTGGATATTGATAGTTATCTAGAAAATAATCTAAGTTTAATTAGAAAAATTAGACTTAATGATAATTCACTACACATTTATAATTAAAACATGTTTACAGGAATTGTAGAGTCAATTGGTACTGTTGTTGATTTAAAAAATGATACTCTAGAAATTAAAACTGATAACAGTAATTTTTTCAAATTAAAGACTGGTACGAGTATAGCAATTGATGGATGTTGTTTAACTTTGAAGTATTACGAAAATGATAATTTGTTTTTCCAAGTATCTGATGAAACTTTTTCACGTACGTCATTGAACGATTCTCATTGTGGATTTGTTAATATGGAGTTACCACTAACAATGGAATCATTATTAAGTGGTCACTTAGTTCAGGGTCATGTAGATGGCATTGTTAAATTATCTAAAATTGAAAAGTTAGAAAATGAATTATGGAATTTTACATTTAATAATGCCGTTGAAAAATATATTGTAGATAAAGGCTCAATTACAATTAATGGGATTTCATTAACTGTTGTAAATCCAGTTGAAGACAATTTTAGTGTTGCAATAATCGAAGAAACTTATAGTAATACAAATTTAAAACATCTAAATGTCGACGATTACGTAAATGTTGAATATGATATAGTCATAAAATATTTAGAAAAACTTAATTATGATTACTGATATTAAAACTATTATAGATCTTTTTTCAAAAGGCGAAATGATCATACTAGTTGATGACGAAGAAAGAGAAAACGAAGGTGACTTGGTAATATCATCTAAGTACCTTACAGCTGATCATATAAATTTTATGATCACATATGGAAAAGGTTTAGTATGTGCACCTATCTCTTCAACAGTTGCAAAAAAACTTAAGTTACCTCTAATGGAAGGTGTGCATAACGAGATGCAAACACCATATACGCACTCTGTTGATTTAAAAGGCGATGGAGTAACAACTGGTATTTCTGCAGAAGATAGATTTAAAACAATAAAAGGACTTGCTAATAGTGAGTCAACTAGAGATAGCTTTAATATTCCTGGACATATATTTCCACTCCAAGCTATGGATGGTGGTGTTCTTAGAAGAGCTGGGCATACTGAAGCAGCTGTAGATCTTTGTACGATTTCTCAACATGAAGAGGTCGCAGTAATTTGTGAAATTATAAATGAAGATGGAACAATGGCTAGATTTGAAGACTTAATTAAATTTTCCAAATCACACCAATTACCAATAGGGACAATAAAGGACTTGATACAATTCAGATTAGATACATCGAATCCTGTTGAATTTATTTCAAAATCAAAAATTCCTACAGATTATGGTGAATTTACTGCGCATGTGTACAAAGATAATGTTGATAATACAGAACATATTGCTCTTACTTTTGGCGATTATCTTTCAGGAGAAGACACAATGGTAAGAGTCCACTCAGAGTGCCTTACTGGAGATACCTTATTTTCAAATAAATGTGATTGTGGATCACAGTTATCAAATGCATTGAAAACTATATCTGAAAATGAAAGTGGTGTGCTTCTTTACATGCGTGGTCATGAAGGAAGGGGTATAGGATTAGGTAATAAAATAAAAGCGTACTCGTTACAAGAAGATGGTGATGATACTGTTGATGCAAATCTAAAATTAGGATTTAAAAATGATCAAAGAGATTATGGAACTGGAGCACTTATTTTGCGTAACTTAGGAATTTCTAATATGAACCTACTAACAAACAACCCTAGTAAAAGAGCGGGTCTTGAAGGATACGGATTAATCATTACTAAAAGAACTCCACTAATTGGACAAATCACTCCAGAAAACACTAAGTATTTAGAAACAAAAAAAGACAAAATGGGTCATAACTTTAATGAAGAATAAAATAGCTCTTGTTTATTCTGATTATTATCAAGACATAACTGATGGGCTAATTGATGGTTTTTATTCAACTATAAATAAGGAATTTCAAATTGATAAATATAGTGTCATTGGTGCTTGGGAAATCATTTATAAAATAAATTCTCTAACAAAAGATTATGATAAATTTGTTGCTGTGGGTGCAATAGTTAAAGGTGAAACTGACCATTATGAATATATATCCAGCGGAGTTACTAGCGGTTTAATTAATTTAACTATTTCAAAAAATGTATATATTTCAAATTGTGTACTCAATGTTCATAAAATAGAGGATGCAAAAGATAGGTCCTCAAATGACAATAAAAATAAAGGTTCTGAATCAGCGAATGCTTTAAATAATCTTTTTACTTATTAAATTCAATTACTAAGCTATACTTTTATCAAGCGAACAAAGTTCCACCTACTGTGAAAAATAGTCAGGTTGAGTGTAACGGCTTCGTGCCGTTTTTTTTATGAGAGGAGTTAACATACCGGAATTAAAAATAAATGACGGGATTAGATCGAAAGAGTTAAGAGTAATAGCACCAGACGGAGTCCAAGTAGGTGTTCTAGAGTTAAAGAAAGCTCTTATTATTGCTGAAGAACTTAATCTAGACCTTGTAGAAATATCTCCAGATAGTAAACCCCCAGTTGCAAGACTGATGGATTACGGAAAGTACAAGTATGAATTAGCTCAAAAGGCTAAAGAATCTAGGAAAAATCAAGTCAAAATTTCAGTAAAAGAAATACAACTTAAACCAAAAATTGATACAAACGATTATAAAATTAAGTTGAATAAATCAAGAAAATTTTTAAGTGATGGTGACAAAGTTAAATTTACTATGAGATTTAGAGGAAGAGAAGCTGAACATCCTGAATTTGGACAAAGAGTTCTAGACAATTATAAAGATGAATTGTCGGATATAGCTGAAGTTGAATCAACATCTAAGCCTGATGGTAGATCTTTGACAATGGTGTTAGCACCTATAGGAGGTAAAAAATGAAACATAAAACTCACAAGAGTGTTTCTAAGAGAGTACGTGTAACTGGTACAGGTAAGTATATGAGAAGTAGAGCCCATAGGTCACATTATAAGTTAGCTAAAGGTTCTGGTACCTGGTCAAGACTTAAAAGAGATGTGGAAGCATCTAAAGGTGATAGTAAAAAAATAAGAAAGTTGCTAGGTTAATTATGGTTCGTATTAAAAGATCTGTAAGTAGTAGGAAGTCAAGAAAAAAAGTACTTAAGAGTGCAAAGGGTTATACGGGTGCAAGAAGCAAGAGATTAAGAGCTGCTAAAGAACAAGTAATGCATGCTGGAGCTGATTCTTTTACTCATAGAAAAGATAAAAAAGCAGACTTTAGAAAACTATGGATATCAAGAATTAATGCTGCTTCAAGACAAAATGGACTAGCTTACTCTAAATTTATTAACGGTTTAACAAAAGCAGGAATTAAAGTTGATAGAAAAATTCTTGCTGATTTAGCTGTCAATGATCCCAAAGGTTTTAAAAAACTAGTTGAAGTTGCCAAAAAGAATATAGATGCCTGAATTAAATTTTGATAAAGTTTATGCATCATTAGATTTACGAATTAAAGAAATATCTAATGTTGATGAATTTGATGTTCTAACAAAAGAATTTCTAGGTAAAAATTCTTTAATATCTGAAGAACGTAAAAAATTATCATCTTTATCAAATGAAGATAAAAAAAGTTATGGGAAGAAGCTCACTGAAGCTACTGAGCTTATTACAAATAAAATAAAAGACAGTCGCAAATTATATTTAAGTTCTCAATTCTCAGACCAAGAAGATTCTGAAAATATTGATATATCTATTGATTGGGTGTTAAGAAGAGGTTCTTACAAACATGTACTATCTACGGTCATGGAAGAAGTAGTTTCTATATTTTCATCTATAGGTTATGAGGTTGCGTATGGACCTGAAGCAGAAACTTCATGGCATAATTTTGATGCACTAAACACTCCTGATTGGCATCCAGCAAGATACGAATCAGACACACTGTACCTTGATGATAAATTGAAAACCTTACTTCGTACCCAAACAAGTACTGTGCAAATTCGTCATATGGAAGAAAATGAACCACCAGTTTACATAGTTGCTCCTGGTAGAGTATTTCGTTCTGATCAATTAGATGCAACACATTCTCCTGTATTTCACCAACTCGAAGGTTTAGCAATCGATAAAAATTTAACCTTTACAGATTTAAAAGGAACTCTTGAGTACTTCGTTAAAGAATTTTTTGGTAATGATATTGAAACTAAATTTATTCCTCATTTTTTCCCTTTTACTGAACCATCTGCTGAAGTTTTAGTTAAGTGGCAAAACGGTGAATGGTTAGAGATTCTAGGTTGTGGAATGGTAGATCCAAATGTTCTTTCAAATGTAAATTATCCAGAGACTTATAAGGGTTTCGCATGGGGTGTTGGTATAGAACGATTAGCTATGTTGAGATACAAAATAGACCATATTAAAAATTTCTATGAAAATGATATAAGATTCTTGGAGCAATTTTAATGAAAATTCTAAGATCATGGCTTAATGATTGGATTAATGTAAATGACATTTCTGATGATGATTTATCAAATGCATTTGAATCGCTTGGTTTCGAAATAGATAATTTTAAACAGATTTCACCAAACTATAGCGATATTGTTGTGGGCAAGGTTATTGAAATATACCAGCATCCAAATGCAGATAAAGTGAGGGTAACAAAGGTCGATGTCGGAAGTAAGATTTATGAGATTGTTTGTGGTGCGTGGAATTTTGATGTTGAAGCTGTTGTTCCTGTTGCTTTACCTAAAAGTATTATTAAAGATAATTTTCAAATAGATAAGAGGGAAATTAGGGGAGTTCAATCGAATGGAATGATTTGTTCAGCCTCTGAACTTGATCTTTGGGATGACCAAGAAGGAATTTTATTACTAGATAGTAAAGAAAAGATTGGTTCAGATTTTTCATCTATATATGACTCCAATGATTCTATATGGGAAATTGGAGTTACTCCCAACAGGGGAGATTGCATGTCACATTATGGTGTTGCTAGAGAGCTATCAAATTATTTTGATTTAAAAATTAATGATAACTCAATAAATTTAAATCCTTCAATCGTTCCTGTACTTAAAATAAATAACGGTGAAGGTACCAAATGTTCTTCCTATCAAGCTATTGAAATTGAAAATATTAAAATTCAAGATTCTAGCCTTAAAATTAAGCACAGACTTTCATCTATTGATGTGAGAATTATTAATAATATAGTGGATTACACAAATTATGTTTTACATGACATTGGGCAACCGCTTCATGCTTTTGATAGAGATAAACTGTTTGGAACAATATCTGTAAGAAATGCAAAACAAAAAGAAGAATTGGTTACTCTAGACAACCAGAAAAGAATCCTAGATGAAACAGACTTAGTAATTACTGATAATGATAAACCAGTAGCGCTTGCTGGGGTGATGGGTGGGTTTGATAGTGAAGTTACACTTGATACAAAGAACTTACTTATTGAAAGTGCATATTTTGATAAAGTTTCAATTATGAAAACATCTAGAAAATTAAATTTAATTTCTGATGCATCAATTAGGTTCGAACGAGGAATTGATCGCCAGATTCAGACATTTGGCCTAGAAAGATTTATATCTTTATTTGATATGGATGATGATATTATTTACTCCGATATTCAAAATGATTCGACAGATTTAACCAAAAATCCTTTAATTAAATTTCATAAAAATTTGATAAATGAAATCTTAGGAATTGATATAGATGATACTTTTATATCAAAAACTCTAAATTCTTTAAAGATACCTCATACGATATCAGATGATTATTTAGAATTTTCATCCCCATCATGGAGATATGACTTAGAAAGACCTATTGATATTATAGAAGAGTTAGCAAAACATTATGGATTCAATAACTTTCCATCTACTTTACCAATAGGGAATAAATTAAATAATGTAGGTAATTATTGGAAAGTAAGATCTTACTTTATTGATAAACTTTCAAACCTAAATTATCACGAAATACAATCACTTTCTTTTGTTGATGATTCTCTAAACAATTTATTTAATCCTGAACTTGAAAGTGTTAAGGTTTTAAACCCAATTGACAAAACACAAGAAAGTATGAGAACAAATTTATTTTCTACTTTAATAAATACTTATTTATTTAATCAAGATAAGCACTCATATAGTGGTAAGTATTTTGAAATTAATAATACTTATAATAAAGCTAAACACAAGAAGTATGAATCGATACCAAATCAAAGCTATAACTTGGGGATATTGTTACCAAAATTATTATCAGATAAAGATAGCAAAAAAAATACGATTCAAGATTTATCATCTCTACTGAGGGTACTAGTTCCGAATATTGAATTTAAAAAATTATCTAAGCCAGGATTTCATAAGAATAATTCATATTTAGTAACACTAAATGGAAAACCGATAGGCCATATGGGGCAACTTTCATATTCGTCTCAAAATGAATTGAATATTAAAGATGAAATTTTCTTAGCTGAGATTAATCTAGAAAATTTAAACTATGAACACTTAAAGACAACTAATTATACTCCATTATCCCAATACCCATTTATCAAATTTGATCTATCTTTTAAAGTTTCTCAAGATTTACTTTCTCAAGATTTAATTACTGAAATTAAATCACTATTAAAAGATAACGAAAATCAAATTTCAATATTTGATGATTACACAAGCGAGAAATCTAGAAATTTAGGAATTAGAATAATAACTAGAAGTTATGAGAAAACTTACAATGACGATGAAGCAAATGAAATTTTGAATATGATTGTAAATAAATTGAGTAAAAAATTCGCAATAATATTGAATGAAAAAGGAATCTAAATGGATGGAACTGGTTTAAATAATAGAGTCTTAAAAATCCTATCACAAAGTTCTCACAAATCAGCAGTAGATTTATTGGGTATGCGAATTTCTACTAACATCAAGGATAAATTTGTCGAAATAATGATTACTGAAACTGAAGCATATGGTAGAAAGACAACAGACAAAATGTCATTATTCAATACCTATAAGAATATTCCTACATCTTTAACATTGGGGCCACCACATATATCTGTTTTAAAAACTTATGGAACAAATAAAAGTCTCTACTTTTTATCCGGTAAGAAAGGTTTCGGTGAAGCAGTTTTGATACGTTCAGGTGTTATTCTCATTGGAAAAAAACATGTCGAATCCAGAAGAAAAATTAAAATGAAAAATGATAAGTTAAGTGGTTCAGGGAATATTACTAAAGGTTTATCAATATCAGATTTAAATGATGGCGAGAGTATCATATCTGGTGCAATTGACATTTCCCCACGCATTCATCCAGTTGATAAAGCTATTGCAAAGCAGAGGAAAAATGCAAAAAAAAATGATAAAAATTTATGGAGATATACATTAATTCTAAAATGAAATATTTAATTGAAAGAGCGAGTGCAATAACTCCGAATGAAGACTTAGAAAAATTAATTAACTCTAAAAAAAAGTTACGTATAAAACTTGGTGTTGACCCAACAGCTCCAGATGTTACTTTAGGTTGGTATGCAATTCTAAGATCATTGAGAAAATTTCAAGAATTGGGACATACTGCAGTATTAATTTTAGGAGAATTTACTGCACAAGTGGGTGATCCTTCAGGCAAATCGGAAACAAGATCTATGCTTGGAGAAGATGATATTGGTAAAAATTCTGAAGGTGTCCTCCCAATAATAAAAAGTATTCTATTAGATACAAATATTGAAATTGTTTCAAATAAAGAATGGCTTTCACAATTAACCACTTCAGAATTAATAAACTTATCTTCTGCAACAACACTAGCTCAAATGCTTGAAAGAGATGATTTTTCGAAACGTTATAAAGACGGTAATCCTATTTCTCTAATGGAATTTTTCTATCCACTATTGCAAGGTTACGACTCAGTAGCTGTTAAATCAGATATTGAAATTGGTGGTCACGATCAATTATGGAATCTAATGTTAGGAAGAGAAGTTCAAAAATTTTATGGTTTGTCTCCTCAAGTTGCAATGACATTCCCATTACTAGTAGGTACTGATGGCAAAAAGAAAATGTCACAATCATTAAATAATTACATCTCTGTTACAGATACCCCTTCAAATATATACGGAAAAATTATGAGTATTCCTGATGAGGTTATGTGGGATTATTTTATGATGTTAACTGATTATCAACTTGATGAAATTCAAAAAATGAAAACGAATATAGAGAATGGTTCAATAAATCCCTTTAATATTAAAAAAATACTTGGTGAATTAATAGTAACTGAACTTTACAACGCAGACCTAGCTAAAGAAGCTTCGATATCTTTTGAAAATATTACGATAAATAAAGATATACCAGATTCAATTCCTAATTATGAATTACTTGACGAAGGTCCGGTCCATTTACCCAAATTATTTACTGAATTAAACTTAACTAAATCTAACTCAGATGCACGAAGATTAATTATTTCTGGAAGTTTTAAAATTGAAGGAGAAAAGTACACTGAATTAGATATTGAATTTAATGAAATACACAACAAAAACCTTCAGTTAGGTAAAAGAAAGTATTTCACAATAAATAAAAATAAATAACCACCTTAATCAAGAGTATGTTACTGTTATTAGTACGAAAAAAATTGGCTTTTTGACAACTGAGTAAAGTATGAACGCCG
>CEVX01030231.1_pt1 | contig 13287 bp, 7 predicted proteins | sample 356561 | NCBI WGS metagenome assembly CEVX01 (sample SAMEA2623886, study PRJEB7988) | marine metagenome | biome: marine biome (ENVO:00000447); feature: surface water layer (ENVO:00002042); material: "saline water (ENVO:00002010), including plankton (ENVO:xxxxxxxx)" | depth 5 m | reverse complement strand
CTTCCTCCAGGCAAACATACACTTCAGCTTGTGCTAGGAGATTGGATTCACCTACCGCACAGCCCTCCTGTTATGTCCGAAAAAATTACAATTACTGTAAAAAAATAGCCCTCAATAAATAAATTTTTAAACAACCCTAGCTTGCGACTAGGGTTTTTTTATATGCTTAATCAATCGCTTGGCTTGACCTCAAAGGCTTAGAGTCGCAAAAACCTTTGTATGATCTTCCGTTTTCTAACAGCCATTATCTTTTCCTTTGCAGCCCAACAAATGGCTGAATCCGAATACAAACTACGTATCGATGCAGGTGAATTTGAACGCATTAATACGCCTGTCACATTCATATTACCTGAATCTAGGAACCAGTATTGGCAGCTTGTTGGATCAGATAAAAAAACTTTAGCTATTCAAGTCAATGAGAACGGAGAGGGAACTTTCATAATTCCCAAATTAAACGCCTTCCAAACAGCAGTTTACAAACTCAGCCCAACCATTCAGTCGCGCCATTCAGCAACAGCAAAAGTGACAGAAAAGAATGGAAAACTTGAGCTCACTATAGAAGGAAATACTGTGCTTAATTATCAAGCAAAGAAAAGCGAGCTGCCTCGAGATGACCTAGAATCAATCTACCGTAGAGGCGGATATATTCATCCAGTTGTGACTCCAGATGGAACAATTATTACTGATGACTATCCATCCGACCATAAACACCATCACGGCATTTGGTTCCCATGGACCAAAACAATATTCGAGGGAAGAAATCCAGACTTTTGGAATATGGGAAATGGTACTGGCACAGTAGAATTTGATGGATTACTAAGTCAATGGGATGGCCCAGTGCATGCTGGGTTTAAAAGCTCACATCTTTTTGTAGACTTAATTGCCAAACCAAAAAAAGTTGCTTTGAACGAAACATGGCGCATACAGGTTTTTGCTATAAAAGACTTCAATCAAAAATCAAAAAAGAAACCGTCCTATTATCTCTTTGAAATGGAATCGATCCAGAGCTGTGCAGGAACCAATAAAATTCAATTGCCGCAATATCGCTATGGAGGATTAGGATTTCGAGGGCATGGAGAATGGAATGGAAAAGAAAACTCTTTTTTTCTGACATCGAATGGTGAAAGCGATCGAATTAAAGGCCATGCCACTAGAGCAAAATGGTGTCACATCAGCGGCAAAACCGATGGTAAATTAGGTGGAGTAGGCATTCTTTGCCATCCCTCTAATTTTCGATTTCCTCAACCTATGCGAATACACCCAACAGAACCGTTTTTTAATTTTGCTCCATCACAAACTGGTGACTGGGAAATTAAACCAGGCAAAGACTATGTATCACGATACCGATTTGTCGTTACTGATGGTAAGCCCGATACTCCTCTACTTGAACGCTTGTGGAATGATTATGCCTTCCCTCCAAGAGTTGAAATATATAATTTAAAAATTCGATAAACTAAAAGAGAGTTTTAACTAAAAACGGAATCAAGTTAGTTCTAAATAACTTCTGGAAGAGGCTGAGCATTGTTAGCTACCAAAAAACGAGGTCGTCCATTTAAGTCATTAACTGTTGCAGTATTCACATCAATCCCCAGAGAGTGATACAGAGTAGCATGCATCTCAGGGAACGAAACTGGCCGTTCAGTAGCTTCACCTCCTAGACGGTCGGTAGCGCCTATAACTTGACCATGCTTCAATCCTCCACATGCAAGCAATGCGGTTGAAACTCGGGGCCAGTGATCTCGTCCAGCATCCTTATTGATAGTAGGAGTTCGACCAAATTCACCCCAACATACTACAGCAACGTCCTTATCCAAACCCCGATTGTGCAAATCTTCTATTAAAGCAGTAACTCCCTGATCCAGCATCGGGAAATCCTCCCGAGCACGCCGAAAGTTGCCACCGTGCCAATCCCAACGACTAAAAGAAAGTGAAACACAACGAACACCAGCCTCCACCAAGCGACGGGCGAGCAAAAAATGATCGAGCAGTTTAGGAGCCCCATCAGCAACATGCTTTGCAGACCCTCGGCCATAACGATCTCGCAATTTTACATCCTCTTTCTCAATATCAAGTGCATCGGAAAGTTTACCAGATGTGAGTATGCCATATGCCTGCTGGTTATACGCATCCATACCTTCCATTAAACCAGAGCTATCTATATTTCGCCTAAACTGATCAAAACTTCTCAGCAACGCCTTACGATCCTGAAGCCGCTCCAAAGTGATGCCGCTAAGCGTCATGTCTTCTTTACCTTCAGCCGCCGGCCGAAAAGCCGAATGTGCTGGGCCTAAAAAACCTGCTTTACCGGGATCACTCCAGCGAATCTCACGAGTCTTAGGGCACAAACCAATAAAAGGAGGCGTGTCTGGATTAGTTGGGCCTTTTATTTTCGACAAGACAGAGCCGATACTAGGCCATCCACCGGGCGGCTCATTTTTCTTAGTGCGACCAGTCATGCACTGGTCCGCATCATGGGCTCCAGTTGCCCCCACAATGGAACGAATCAGAGTAAACTTATCCATCATCTTGGCCATGCGAGGGAAAAGCTCACAAATCTGGGTTCCGGGCACATTTGTAGGAATCGGCTTAAACTCTCCCCTTACTTCGCGAGGGGCATCCATCTTTAAATCCCACATATCTTGATGAGGAGGACCCCCAGGAAGAAAAAGGTTAATGACTGCCTTATGGGAAGATCCTACAGAAGAATTGGCCTCTAATTCTAATACATTAGCCATAGTCAGGCCGCCAATACCCATAGCACCGATACTTATGAAGTCACGCCTAGCGATGCCATCACAAAAATCAGCTTTACCAGCTTTACCGCCTGATCTGATCCTCAACATTTATTGATTATCCACTATTAAAATCACACCTTGTCAATCGTCGGAACCTCAAACCCAGGGCGGTTGAAATCCTTAAGCAAAGCATTTGCCGCATCAGCATGATCCCCAGTATGAATTTCATTTTCTGGATCAAAAGTTAGCCAAGGACCTACTGTGTAATTGGAGCCATCCTTAACTTTAACACCGTTATTCATAACATCATGCAACCTACCGAAATGCTCAAAAGCATCCTTATTATCTCCAAACTGACCAGCTTTTTTGTTGAACGGCACATTCTTACCCAGTCGATAAGAATTATTAATTAAGTGACCTACAACACAGCCATAATGTGCATCATGGACATTACCATTAGCCATCAAAGGATCGTTGGCACGAATCGCATTAATAAAACTCCCCCAGTTCCCTCCAGGGGTTATCTTTCCATCTGGAATGTTCAACTTTTCGCCAGTTTTACTTCCTTTCGCAAAGTACTCGTTGCGAATAATTTTACCGCCATCCTCAAAGTAATACTCATTTTCAACCTGACGCTGATATCCTTTGTAATTCACATTGCGAACATTAAAAAATAATTGTTGACCATTGGGATACTCAGCAATGCCAAACATACTGTTTGGAGTTTCACCCTGATCATCCCACTGAAACCTCCCACCAATTGCCATCACTCGAGTTGGATTTGTTAGTTTCGGATCCATTGCCCAACGAGCAACATCAAGTTGGTGTGTGCCTTGGTTATTAAGATCACCATTGCCAGTTTCCCAGAACCAATGCCAGTTGTAATGGACATAGTTTTGATGGAATGTATCTATTACAGCAGGGCCTCTCCATAGGTTCCAATCCAAGTTAGCAGGCGAAACTGAAGGGCTCTTAAACCCTATCCCACCACGAGGTTTGCAGCAGTAACCATAAGAAATCTTGAGTTTACCAAACTTACCTGCATTGATCATTTCATGTAATCCTGCAATTTTCGCGTTACTTCGGTTTTGAGTTCCATGCTGTATTACGACACCATATTTCCTCTGAGCCGCAACTGCTATCCTGCCTTCTCTAACATCATGACTCATTGGCTTCTCAACATAGACATGTTTACCTGCTTGAGCACCCCATATAGTCATCAAAGCGTGCCAATGGTTAGGGGCCGCAGTAGAGATTGCATCGACTGACTTATCTGCAAGTGCTTGACGAATATCGGCAGCTCCTTTTGGAGAGTAATTACCTTTACGTTTGACTTCATCAACACGCCGAGAGACGGCCTTTGAATCAGGATCAACAAGATAAGCAATCTCAACATTCTTTTGCGCCATAAAGCCACCAATGTGACTTCCCCCACGACCGTTCAATCCTGCAACTGCAATACGAACACGGTCGTTCGCGCCAATAATCTTAGCTCGACCTTTTGTTCCACTAATTACTGCTGCCGTTCCGGCAGCCAAAGACGCCTTTAAAAAGCTGCGTCGTGTTGTACTAGGTTTTTTCATGATAATTTGTTTATAGTCTAGACTGTTAAAAGTTTTTGGTTGAAAGAAATTTTTGCAGATTAGCATTAATTGTCAACAACTCCAGACAGCAAAATCAATGCCTTAACTTAGAGATAAAACCTTGGACATAATCGTTTAAAAGCCTTTATTTATCCAATAAATTATCATCAAACCAATCTAGAAATACTTTCAGCTCTCCTACGACCGGGTGTCGCCAGCCATGATCCTTACCCGTGGCAACAAACAATTTAGACGAAACACCAACCTCTTTTAATCTAGCATTAAAAATAAGTGACTGCTGAAACGGCACAAGTTTGTCTTTATCGCCATGAATCAACAATACCGGAGGATCATCTGAAGTCACATGCGAGATCGGCGAGAGCTTCTTAAAATATTCAAACCTGTCTTTCGCATTTTCAATACGCTCGAACCTTTTGGTGTTATCCGACCATTTATGAAAATCAAAAGTTGCATCCGCCTTAAAGCCAAGAGAGTGAAAATGTTGAAGGATCGTCCTATTCTCTTTGCCAAAATTCACCATATCTGTACCCGGAAAATAAACTGCAGCAGCCTGAATTCTAGAAGAGGTGCGATCAATTATATCACTAGCTGAGGCATTAGAATGCTTCGCCGCCGTTGCAAGAAACAAAGCTAATTGTCCGCCAGATGAACGACCTGTTACCCCTAGCATATTTCCATCAATACCAAACCTCTTGGAATGATAGCGAATATATCGGACCGCCCGAGGTAAATCTTCCACAATCTCATGGAGTGAAAATTTGGGTTGGCTTCCATGCATCACTGCAAAAACCGTATACCCATGATCAAGTAAAGTAGTAAAGTTAGGATCGTTGCTAAGCTGAGGAATAGAACTCCGACTCGAATTCATCCCTCCACTAACTACCCAGATCACACCTGCTCTATTTTGTTCCTCCGGCCTAAAAACGTCCATCAATAACCCAAGACCATGCTTATGCCCGTAAACGATGTTTTTTTCTTGGGTAAAACCAGCAGCGCTTAGTTTTGGAATGGCGACTGTCTCTAAAATTAAGATAGCAGCGAAAATTGTTTTAGATAAATCCCTCATTATTCCACTTCCAATGTCTTTGGCAAAAGGACTTGATGTGTCCACTTCCCGTCAAAACTCAGTTGATAAACTTCACTGTTTTCGCCTTGGTAAAGGTAGTGACGAGTGCCGTTTTTGGCATCGGCCCAACCAATAGGACTTCCCTTAGCTCGGGGAACATCAACCTCCTCGCTTAAATTTGTCGTGTTCCAATCTTTGCCTTTCAGCACACTTTCACTAATACCTCCAACAGAGCTGCAGAACGCCAAATAGTGACGGTTATTTTTCGTGTCGTGCAATAGCGTAAAATCATTACCCAACTGATCGGCAGTCTGGGGAATATTATACTGATTTTTGAATCGCTGTCCGATCTCCTTAGCGTAGACCAAGGCGTTGCGGTCACCCTCGTATGTAAAATAACCTGGGACACGACGACGCTCGTTCCAGTCGAAGACAAACGGCGGACGCCTTGGCCAATCGTGGGTAACATGAAAGACAGCATCGCGCCTGCCATTCACTGTCAGGCCAAGCGGTTGGCCCTTCGCGGGCAGACGATGAACCCCTTCTGTTCGCCATGAGCGATTTTTCGCCGTGGCTGATTCGAGATTGAGCGACTGTTCATATGGCACTCCAAACATTGAACGATAAATCACACGCAACGTTGAGCCATCCAGCGACGCCACTATTCCTCCCTCAGCCCTAGGCATGGCCGGCAGTGGAAACTGCCGCCACTGGCCATCGAACCAAAGCTCGCGGATCTCTCCAAGCTCATCGACATAAACCACGTGCGGCACGCTGTTTGCAACCATCACCGAGGGGTCGGCGGCGGCCTTGGGCAGGCCAAGCATCTCGGTTAGATTTTGCCGTTTCCAGTTCCCGTCCGCCCCGGAATTCGACGCGCTAGCATACTCGTAAATGTGTCCGTCTATACCACGACAGACAAGGCGGCGCTCATCTTTTTTTAAAGCAAATAATGCCGGGCGACCGGAGGCTGGCGGTGAGAGGGGCAGGGTGCAGATAGACCAGTCTTTGCTGTTAGGTTCGGCTACAAGTTCTATCCATTTGCCTGCAGCGTCTAGATGGACGATGTGCCGATAACCGGCTTTGTTTTCGAGTCGAGAAATACCGTGATTGGAAACCGGCTTGTTACGGAATGCAAAGTAGTCCTCTGTCCACTTACGGAACCTCTCCCCCGCGATACGGCTGAACTCCTCGACCTCTTCAATTTCACGATGCCAGACCTTGATGTCATATTTATTTGCACTATATTCGTACGCGATCTCTTTTGCGATGACATCCCTTAACTCCCGCGTTCGGCGCAAAACGTTCTCCTCAGACAACGCCCCGTTCAGATGTCGGTAGACCTCTGCCTGATAATACTTACGGTACTCTGGGTTGCCGAGCAGCGCGATAAACATTTTTCGCTGTGTGCTGAAGCCGTACGCGCCACCGCTATCAATAAAAGCGTAAGAGTCGTTTTCAGGCTTGTAGGGGCCACCGCGGAAGCCCCACTCAGAGTCCCAACACATAAATTGCCATTTTCCTTCCGGCAACTTGCGCGCGGCATACCAATTGTTGTGAGGCCAGTCATAGTTTTGCCCCCAAAGGTTCAATATTATGTAGTCTGTAAAGTCTTCGATATCGACACGCTTTTTAAGCAACTCGTAATTCTCTTTCCGTGATATATCGGTTGAGCCAATGAAGCGGCCCAGTTCCTCCCACGCATCACGAGTGCCGCTAAGGATTGTGTTCCCGGTTTTCATGATGTCATACTCCCCCTTGCCGATGTGCGACGCCAGAAACTCCTCGTCCATCCGTTCAGCAAGGTTGTAAACCCCGTAGTTATTGCCGTTGACATAAAGCAGGCACCACGTTCCGTTTGATACCAGCCCTCCCATGTCCTTGTGAAGGTCTCGCATCAACTGGTCTCGAATGTAGGCACCGCCGGGTGCGCGGTCATTGCCGTTGGCCCTTAGTATAAGCTTGTCGAAATCCTTTACGCCAGCCGTGGGGATGATGTTGTACTTCAACTTGGGCAAGCCGTATACGTCCCTGAAATAGGCACGGTACGACTTCTTCGCCTTGAAATCGCCTCGGCGAGAAAAGCCACCGTGCAAGCGTAGGCCGAATCCGGTCGACACCTTTCGTTTGCCCTTCGTGTTGAAAATTTCCATGTGTGAGGTGCGCTCGCTCCCCCGGCCGGTGGCACTGCTACGCATGTGTACCTCGTAAAAATCCTCTGGCTTCATCGAGATCGATATCACCGGCAACGTCGGTTGTCGACCGACAAGGTAGGTAGCCGATTTGATCGCCCCAACGCGCTCCTCACCCACGAATGCCGCCGCACGAAACAGTCCCGTCTTGTCCAGTTGAATCGGCCCATCCACCTGTTGACTCTTGGCAGTCGGCTCGGCTCCATCACGTGTGTAGCGGATGTCCACCGCTGTTGATTCCTCGGATGTGATCCTCACCTCAATCTCGGCCCCATGAACACCAGGTTTAGGCGAAAACTTCAGCTTTGGCTCGACCGGTTTGAACTGTTGCGGTCCGGCGTTGAGCGAACCCGGGGTGGGCATCAGGAAAAAGCCCCACTTGTGATCTCCGCCCGGCGCCCGGCCGTAAGACTGGTCGGGGACCTGTTCGCCGTAGCGGACGCTGTCCACGACCCGTCCGTCGGAGGCGCTCAGTTTTATTTCACCGCCCTTCTTGGCTAGTCGAAAGTTCGTATGCAGTGTCGTCGGCAAAAATCCCAGTCCGGCGATCAGGCTCATGTCGGAGCTGCCCCGGCCAGCATTCAGGCCCGCGATGGCCAGCACGTTCTTGCCCTTACGCAACAGATTGGAATGGGCCGATAGATCGAACCGATCCGCTGTGCCGGCTTCGCGTCCTTTAGTGGCCATGCTGTTTGCGTCCGGTTTTCCGCGAGGTGCGTTCACGGCCGCAACGCGCGTGCCGTTCAGGTAGGCGACAAAGCCGTCGTCAAAATCCACCTCCAGCACCAACGACTGCGACAGCGGCTGTTCCGGCAATTGAAACGTGTGTCGAAGCAAAACCATCCCGGTACCGACTGGCAACTGGGTGGCGTCGTCATCATCGCCGTAGCCAAAGCCCGCTTGGCCAAGCGCAAATTTGTTATCGTCAAACTCCACCGCTGTCCAGTCATCGGCCAATTCACCCCGGCGGGACGGCACGAGGTATTTCCACTTGGCATCGCTCGGGACGAGCGTCAACTCAAACGGCAGCGTCGCTGTCGATGTGCGCAGGGCCTCTGGGGAAAGGGACACTCGATCCAGCCCGGACATCCAGATGAGTTGATACCCGCCCGGTGCGATGGCGATATTGGGTAGCGCCCAAGCGCTAGGCTTGGCGCCGCCACTCCACAGCCGAAACTTGCCTAAGCGCAACATCTTGTCGCCAGCGTTGTGAAGCTCCACCCAGTCGCTAGTGTTACCTGTATCATCCAGAGCGCCACTTCGGTTTGAGGCAAGCAACTCATTGATTCGGAGCGATGCTTCCTCAGCGCTGGCTGCAAGCTTCACTCCTAAAAACAGTAATAAGGTAAGTCTTAATGACATGAACTTGATTAACGGTGAGAGAAGGAACCCTTGCTTAACCCTAAAAACCCAGCAAGAAGAATATTTATTTTCTCTATACTACAGTTTCAGACTAGAGAAAGTTACTGGAGTAACACTAACTGAGCCAGCGTACAAGTTTAGGACAAATAGCTGTCAGGTTCTTGTATGAAGCGATTTCAGGAGCCATTGTTTTAAGGGCTTCAAGGAGGCCGGATCGGGCACTTGGGTTAATCTTGAGATCTTTTAGCGGAAATGTTTCAAGTCGTATTCCAAAAAGAATGCCACTGGTATTAGGCAAAGCAATAAGGGCCTGTCTCTCTATTCTAAAGGTGATGGTTTCCGGGTCGGTTTCAGCTTTTAGCCCTGGAAGATTACGACTGGGATGTTGATTTAAATCATTTGTAGCAGTTAATCCCCAGTTTGTTCGTAACCAAGCCTGACCAATAGGCATTTTCTCAAGAAAACTTCGCGCCTTGTCACCAAGGGTTTCATTAAGCGTAGGCACAACCGCATGAATCCAATCAAGCGAACGGCCAATCTTTTTCTCAAATGCCCAAGAGGAAGGGAAACAGACGCAGCCTCCCATTAATATTGGCATCCCTGATTCATCAGCTTTGAGCAGTAAAAAATCCGGAGCAAGCGACTCACCAAGACAACGATTTGAAGCCGGAGCCTGAATAACTCCCCAAGCTTGCAAGAGGCTATTGAATTCCTCTAGCAAGGGCTCCCCTTCGGGCAAAAGAACACTGCATTGTTCCGGAAAATCAGTAAGAACTTCTTTACGTTTATTAATTAAATTTTCATCCCCGAAATGGTAACGAAAAAAAACATCCGGTTCTCCGCGCTTTAAACCCATTCTAAAAGCAAATGGGCCAGGATAAAAAACATCTTCCATCAGAACTATTTTAAAGTCTTCATAAAAGCAACCAAGTCTCTCAAGTCACGTGGAGCGAGAATTCCCATCATTGGAGGCATGGAAGATACTGACTTTGAGCTACTCTTTATATCAGCCGTTTTAATCAAAATACGAGCCCCCGATTGATCCTTAATTGAGAAAAAATTCGCTGATTTTTTCTCTATACTTCCTGTAAAAATTTCCCCGTTTTTCATTGTAAATGTCGTAAGCCCATAGCCATCTGCAATCTTAGCTTGTGGCTCAATAAGAGACTCCAGCATCGCCCTTTCATCGAGTCGAGAAGCGACGCCATTAAGGCTTGGCCCAACATCACCTCCAACCTGTCCAAGCTTGTGACAACGAATGCATTGAGCCGTATAGCTTGTTCGAAAAATAGACTCTCCAACCATAGCATCTCCACCATCCAGCAACTCGGGAAAACGATCTACTGATGCACTTTCAGCTCGGCTTGCCTCATAGTCGAGAGTCATTTGAGCAAGCTTTCCTGATTTATTTGCTTTAGCAGCCTCTAAGATATCAAGCTGTAATAATGGATTAGCAGTACCGTTTATCAATTGCTGAGTTTGCATCTCTAACAAGGTAATTGTCTCTTTTGATTTTAGAGATCCAAGAACATCAAGCGCATTTTGCTGCTCGCGAAGATTCGTTCCGTTAATGGCCTTAGTTAGAGCAGGGAAAAGCTCTTTAGACTCAGCATTTCTTTTAGCCAAAACTCTAACTGCTGCTGAACGTAGCAATGGAGATTTGGTTTTTATAGCCATAGCAACAACTACATCAACTTCGTTCGCATCTATTGAATAGAGTGCTTCGACAGCAGAAGCCCGAAGTTTTGCAGACAAAGATTTATCATTAGCCAAACGACTTAAACGCTCTGCTGCATTACCATAATTTAGTCTACTTATAGCCTCGGCTGTGGCTTCTCGAACAGCATCTGATTTACTGGAAAGAAGATTGCCAATATGCTGATCAAAAATATCGTAAATCTGCTCAACTGGGCGGCTCCCCAAATCTCGAAAACGACCTTCAACCCTATCAAGTTTGGAAGGGCTTACCCATGAGGCTAAAGATCTGATAGCCTCAACCCTCATTGACTCAGGTGAAGTTTCACGAATAGCAAATTTGGCTAATCTCTGAGCGTTCTGTGGAAGACCAAGGCGAAGATTCGCATTGATTGCTCGACGTAGTATGGGCTCACTTGCCATTAGCCCCACATCCAGCATCCCTGCCAAACTGGGCATAGCAGCTGGAATTGAAAATTCATCATGAATTGCATGTGCCGCCTCATTAACGACCTTCTCACTAGAGTCGTTCAAGAACATTGCAACACCTGAATTCCCAACTCTACGAAGCGCAACAACCGCAGCCAAACGTACTGACTCAGATGGATGCCGAGTTAGTAACAAAACACTGCGTGGAGATTCTTCTGCTGCTCTCGCCAAGGCTACTACTCCTGCATGGCGAAGGAAAACATCCTCATTATTGTTTGCCTCCAAAAAATCAGTGATTACCGGAACATTTTTTGCTGAGCCTATTTTCCCTAGAGCCAACCCTGCGAACAACTGGACACGAGGATGAGGTGAGCTCAATAAATCCGAAGCTTCCTCAGAAAAATCATTATGATATGCATCACTAATAACGCGAAGCAACTGCGCCTGAATTTCCGGATCACGATCATTCAACAATGGACGCAAAGGAATAATGGCATCTTGTTCTTTACGACCAAGCTGGCCGATTCCCCAAATTGCATGAATACGAGCTAATTGTGAGTCATTTTCTTTTGCAACTGTCAACAAGGCATTAGAGGCATTGCGTTTAACTAATTCAAACTGAGACTCGAGCCGAACTCGTTGATCGGCATGAGCAAGTAGCCGGCTCAGTTCTGTATCGTCACGCATCGCAAAACCATCACCTAGAAGTTTTCTAGTTTGTATACGAAGCGGGCGATCAATTGCCCTAGGTGAATCAAGCTTCATAATACGGCCCTTCTCGTGCGGCGCCCAACCGTTATTACCCCAATCAGCAAGGTAAAGCGCACCATCTGGACCAAAATTTATACCAGTAGTCATCAAACCGTGATGAGCTACGTGTTCATCTACCATCTTAAAACCCGCACCTTCCGGCTTAGTTCGAAAAGCTCTAATATTTTTGCCAGGAAACTCAGTCACAAAAAAATAATTGCGGTACTTTTCACTTAACGCAGTTCCTGGATTATAAGCAAAACCGCATGGCCCGTTTGAATAATTTATAATTGCTGGGGTTAAATAGGCTGGTTGGCCTTCAAAGTGAGGCTTCCACAATCCATCGGCCATCCATGGATTGTAACCTCCATGTTCACTAAATTTACCATTAGTTCGATACTGCCATGTTGCTCGCCATCCAGCGTCTGTTCCCTCAACAAGAAAATGGAAACGCTCGCGGTCACCAAAGTCACCGTCATTATCAACAATGAACCAATTACCAAATTCATCAAATGCAAGCTCTTGAGGATTTCTCAACCCATGAGCAAAGACCTCAAAATTTGATCCATCTGGCTCACATCGAAACATCCCACCGTGATAGGGATAGTGAAAAACCTCACCCTCACGACTACGAACACTGAATCCCTTATCTCCAATCGTCCAATAGATCCGGCCATCGTACCCCATGGTTGGACCATGCATATCATGGCCGCCATATCCAACGTGTATTCCAAAACCTGTAACTAGCACCTCAGTTTTATCCGCCTTTCCATCCCCATTAACATCACTGATCTTTAGCATGTCCGGAATGCAAGTTACATAGGCTGTATTGTCTCGAAATAATATTCCTCCAGCTAATCCTGTTACCTCGGTATTAAGGCCTTCGAAGAAAAGTGATTTTTTGTCATAGTGGCCATCATTATTCGGATCCTCAAAGCGCCAAATTTTTTCCTTCCATTTGAAAAGTGATTTCCAGTCAGACTTACGACCACGAATCATAGCCCGCTTATCTGTAATACTACTACTGGCTAGAGACTGAATAACCCAATCTGGGTGCCGCCTAATATCCAAGGCTCCATTATTTCTTCGGGAAGTATGCGTAACATGCACCCGGTTTTTGTAATCAACATGTATCCCTACCATACTGCCCACAGAACCAACTGGACTATATTCAGATGCTTCGAGTTTAATGACTTTTTCATTTGCAAGAGGCGCTATACCAAAGACCAAAAGACTTAAAGTGATCAAAAAACGGTGCATGCTGCCGGTAAAGTGCCAAATTACTCTCCACTTGACCAACTAAAGAAGGTTGCCAAATTTTAGTTCAGCGCTAGTCTCTGCCAGCCAAGAGTAACTATTGGATGAAACAATAGTTTGAACTCATATATTTCTCGTGGAAAAGATTGAGCCCAATTACAAGAGAGACGGTATTTTCATCGTCATACTTATCACGG
>CEVX01004091.1_pt1 | contig 13317 bp, 6 predicted proteins | sample 356561 | NCBI WGS metagenome assembly CEVX01 (sample SAMEA2623886, study PRJEB7988) | marine metagenome | biome: marine biome (ENVO:00000447); feature: surface water layer (ENVO:00002042); material: "saline water (ENVO:00002010), including plankton (ENVO:xxxxxxxx)" | depth 5 m | reverse complement strand
CAATATTCAATAACGGTAATATCGGTATTAACCAAACAAACCCTCAACACAAATTAGACGTTGATGGTGATATAAACTTAACGGGTGATTTAAGAATTAACGGAATCATACAATCGGTTGGAGGTGGTGGGAGTGGAGGTTCGAGTCCTTGGGCAACATCAGGTAATGACGTTTATAGATCCTCGGGTAAGGTTGGTATAGGAAAAACGAATCCAACACACACGGTAGATGTTAATGGTACAGTAAACGCAACTTCATATTTAGGCGATGGTTCCAATTTAACAGGTGTGACTGCATCAGCAATTACAACTGAAGCATCCCGAACTATAACAATTTCAACCATTAAAGCCCAGGGTGGAAGTTGGGACGTCAGATAAATATAAAATTAATATAACTAAACTATAGTAACAATGCCCCCCACCACTCTACAATGGTACATAGACGAAGCAGACACAGAACCGACCTCTGGTAGTAGTACAAGTCATAATGCAACCGTCAGACGCTCACACGACTGGATGTATCATGAAGCAGTGGATGAAGGTCAAAATTTAAGATATTGGATACCTTCCGCCTCCAAATTATCACGTGGTAAAAAGGGTACAATTCAGAGAATGTTTACGGGCGAACCACTAAAGAATTCGTGTAACGTATACGTTTATAACCAAACATCACAAGATTGGAAACAGGAATACCAGCTTCAAGGTGACCCAAACCGCAGGGGATCTGTTATTTACCCATCAAGTACTTTAACTGGTTCACCTCAAACGGTTAATGGTTTAACGTATACTGCGACGCATTCCCTTAGCAGTGGTGACGCATACCCAGTATTTAGACCTTATGGTACGAATGGTGGGGGTGGCTGGCAAGTTAATTCTTACTATGACAACAATGGTAATGAGTTACCTTTTTATCCACATAACCAACCTAGTGGTTGGTCTGGTGGTACTTGGGTTGCTGGTTCATACGCTGGTTCGAATAGTTTAGGAGGCGTATCCGGTGAATGGATAAAATTACAGGTATCAACTGGAATACAACCTACAAAATGGAAAATGGACAATCTCGATAATGTCATGGATGAGTATGTTACCGTCGAAACATTCACTATATTAGGAAGTAATGACGATACAAACTGGACGAATTTAGGTAGTTTTACTAATACTAGAGAGATGGGGATTACAGGGTTTATTGAAGGTACTCTTACAATAAGTACCACGTATACATATTTTGCATGTGTACTTACAGCAAGAAAAACTGACAGTTGGTCCTCGGGTGACGATGAATATATAGAGGTACCCGCTTTGACTCTTTTCGTCGATAATCCAAATGAAGATTTTGGTAGATCTCTCGACGGAACGGATAATGCAGATATGGTAGCTGTAGGCGCACCGGGAACATTTTTTGGGACTATATCACATATTGATGGTTATGCTTACGTATTCACTAAAGATAGTACTGGTAATGGATGGACACAGAGAGGTACTGAAGTATCACAACAGGGAGGGTTTGGACACTCCGTCGCTTTATCCCAATACGACGGTAACATATTAGTTGTTGGCGCACCTTTCTATAGAACATTCGAAGATGCTGGTGTTATCGGCCTCCCCCTATCTGAAGGTAGAGTTTATATATACAAATGGAATGGTTCTAATTATATTTTACAACAAACCTTAAATTCACCTTCGGGAACTTTAGATATACAGGACTTTGGGAATACGCCCTTCTCACAATGGGCCACATGGAAAAACTTTTATTTTGGATACTCCTTAGGTATAACAGATATAGGCGATAAGATAATTGTAGGAGAACCATCAATAAGAAATATTTGGAGTCAAGAAGATCAGATGCAGGGGAAGCAAGGAACATTTGAATTTACCGGTAACGCACACGTTTACGATAATTTTACCGTTTCATCTGGTGGTACGAACTGGACAAGTAACGTTTCTATGACATCTGTTATAGGTGTAACTGGTATAGGTTTGACAAGTGATACACACCCTACAAAAGTTAGGTGGTTGGATGCACTTGGTCATTCTGTAGATATAAATAGAGCGGGTACACGTATATTAGCAGGTGCACCTGGAAGTTACGGTACATCAAATACGGCGCCACATGCCATGTCAGGGAGAATATATACACTCGATTGGGATCCGATAGATGGTGAATGGAAAGAAATGGGACAAGATGCTAAACATATAGCTGCACCCCAAGGTAACATGATGCTTGGATGGTCTACACGTTTTGATGGTTCGGGTAGGCGTATAGTTACTGGTGCTGTGGGTTTCATAGAATCACAAGAAACTATTAAGGGTAACGTTATCATATTCGATTGGAATGGAGATCAGTGGGTAAGTTTTCCAAATGAAATGGTTGATATAAGAAGTTGGAACGTGAATAGTAATTACCATACGAATTATCAACATAAGTTAGGTGAATCCATATCTGTTGATGGTGAGGGTGAAATGGTATCTATAGGGAAACACGAAGCCCATAAAGCTCACGGAGGGGTTCCTAGTGGTGGAATTAGACCAAATGCTTGGTATGTACCTGATATATCATACATAGGAGGTGCAACTACAACAGTAGCTAGTTCGGATAGCCAAGTTGATACAGGTGCATCAAATATTTGGGTATACAATATCACTCAGTCTATGGTTGTTAAAGGTAACGTAACTGTAGGAGGGTATATTCAAGGAACGGGTATGTCTATAGGTACAAACGACGATTCGAGTACGAGTAATAAAAGTTTATACTTCGGTGGTTCAAAATCAGATAATGCGTATGAACTTACAGTTATAGAAAACCGCGTTTATGAAAGTGAGGAAAAGGCCGAACTACTTTTATTTAAAGGTAATGATAACGCGGATGCAACTGGTGGTGGTACATACGGTCCAGATAGAATACGGTTAAAAGGTGGTCAAATAGCATTTGATTTAAATGCGGGGTACGATAGAACACAAGAAGATATAAAGATTGTCATGCACAGAAACGCCAATAATAAAGCTATGTTAGGTATAAATACCCGGTCACCATCTGAATGTTTACACGTATATGGAAATATTAAGAGTAATCTTGGGCAGTTTTTAGGTGACGGTAGAGGATTAACAGGTGTGACTACTAATTTTGTAAATCAAATGGCATACGATTATAAATTTAATCAAGTTGGAGCAACACGATCATCTACAGAATGGGGAGAACTAGCAATAAGTGCAGCGTCAGCGTATCCTACAGTTGCATTAACGACTAATACTTCATCTGGATATATAGTGACCGCATCATCGGATGTATCAAATGCATGGAAAGTGTTTGGGTCTAGTAGTTCTGGTAGTTGGGGAGGTTTGACCAATAATTATAGTATGATGACAACTTGGCCTGGATGGTATATAGGTTCAGTCGAAAGAATTCCCGAGTATAAAGGTGAATGGATAGAACTCCAATTACCAGGGACAAATAGAATTTACCTCACTGAATTAAAAGTAAATGCCGTTCTTGACCACTACCAACCACGATTATCACATGTATTCGGTAGTAACAATGGTATAGACTACGATCTTATACATAGTACTGGTGATGTTTTAGTTGCTTCTGGTAATCAAACCATATTCACTAGAACACCAGATTACCTTCACGATGATCCATATAATAGAATTTTAATTATTGTAGAAAGGCTTAGAGGGCCTGTTTCATCTCAGCGTTGGGATGGTGTTACTTTTTATGGTACCGATGGTACGTTTAATACTAAAGTAAAAATCGATAATACTGGTAAAATAGGTATATTAAACACTACTCCATCTTATCCGTTAGACGTTACGGGTGATATAAACTTAACGGGTGATTTAAGAATTGGTGGGGTCGCACAAACGTTTAGTGGAGGTGGAGGTCTATGGACCGCAGGTACTGGTTCATATAGTACAACTATAAATAGGGATTCGAATGTTGGTATATCGAACACAGTCCCCGATCATAAATTGTCGGTCTCAGGCGATATTTTCAGTTCATCGTCTAGCGGTTTCATAGGATATGGGGGTAATCTTTCAGGTATATCTATTCAAGGGGAAAGAAATAATACGATTATAAATTTTGGTATAGGTAGTAACACAAAAAGTGCGTACGCTGATCCAGACTAATTAAAATGGATTAATATACTATAATGTCTGAAGAACTTGTACCTCAACTTTACCCTTCAGAATATGATAATCAAGCTGCGTGTGGTGTGAATCCAGTATTCACGGACGGTTCTTTTGGTCAGTGTTCAGCCATAAATAATGCGGGTACTGTATTTGCAATTGCTGGTAATAGAAGAGTGTATGTATATACATCCAATAAAACAAGTACTCAATTTCGAACAGTGATACAGGACCCCGAGGGAAACCCTAACGCTACAACATATTTTGGATGTTCAATTGCTATAGATGCAACGGGTGATACTTTGGTAATAGGTTCGTATGGAAATAACAGGGTTTATGTTTTCGATGCGACTAATAATAATAGAACAGCTTGGTCACAACGTAAAGAAAGCGCCTCCGGAAACCCGACTTATATTTCAGGTACTGATATGTTTGGCTGGTCCGTAGATATAGCTGATGACGACGATTCTAGATTTGTCATTGGAGATCCAAGTACTTACCCCAAAGTTTATATGTATAGTTGGCCCAAAGATTCCGCAATACAATGGTTAAAAACGGAAGGTGGTCCTCAAAATTCCGGGCATGGGTATTCGTGTAAAATATCCGGAGACGGCAAAGTTGTTATAATTGGTGCACCCGGATCGGTTAACCCATCGGTGGCACAAAATTCTACTGATGCGTATGAAAATGGTGAGGTACGCGTATATGAAGAATCCGGAACACCCGGACAAGGAGGGTATACATGGACTTCACGTGCCATGCCATGGGGGACAACAAATATAGGATTTCCTACATATACAGAAACGTTTTCAGCCGAATTTTCAAATGTTAAGAGAGTTACCAATCATCTGGTAGAAAACGGACAACAAAAAATACACACATTGCCTGCATTTGGACACCATGTTGGTATAAATAGGGATGGTAGTATAATAGCAGCTTCAGCTCCAGGTAGGCAATGTTTTTTTAGTGCAAAATGGGAACAAGACCCAGCGACTTCATCAATACCACAATATATTTATATGACCAATAAACCAATAGTAAATACATCAATAGGGTTCGGGGCTACCTTACACATGAATCACGACGGTACGCGTATTGTAATTGGTAATGGGTTTGTAGAAAATACCGTGTATTGGGACTATAATCCCCAACCAGGTCAGCCTACAACTCAGTGGCAAAGCATCAGTCAAGGATCCATCGGGAATGGGGATGGTGCAGGTCCAAATACGTATAATTTAATGGATTGGAACGGTAAAAACTGGGTTAATTACTACGAAGAATCAGAAAGTAAAGAGTTCGGTGGTTTGCCTACATCGATATCAAAAAATGGTGAATTTGTAATCTTTTCAGGTTCATACTATGATGGAAAATTATACGGAAACGAAGATAGAACAACGGGTTCAGATCAGAGTTGGGGAACTGGTTCGACCGTATTTACATTTAAACGTTTCACACCAACGATAAAAATGATTGGAAAAACAAGTTTAGGAGGGAATCTAGACTGTGCAAGTTTAACAGTAGGTGGGGATACGTCTTATCTAGATTCAACTACCAAACCCGGAAAACTCATTTTTGGTAACCCAGTCATGGAAAATGGTTTATTCGAAACGTATATACAAAACACGGCACAGTATACGGGTGATATTCATAAAACTGAATTGTTAATATACAAATCGGGACATGTAAGAGGGTCTAATACACACGGTCCAGATAGAATACGGATAAAAGCACCATCAATATGTTTAGAGGGTATGGTATTTGAAAATAATCCCATACCAGCGGACTCAAATAGAAAAGTATGGTCTAAAAACGGTGAAGATTTTTCTAAAACGTTAGAAGAAGCGAGTGCAATTTATAATAGATTAACATTAACGGGTTTAGGTAACGTTGGTATAGGCGTACCCGAATTCGATGATACTGATATCAAAGAAAATTATGGATTGGACATGACTACAGCTTACCCCAATCAAAGATTGGATAAAACTCACGAAAGTCCAAATACACCGGCAAATCCTCTCATCAATCATAGGCTTGTCGTTGCAGGCTCACAAGATATACAGGGTGGAAAACTTTTTATAAACAATCATGAAGCATCTAATGTAATAGTTGATGGTTTATCTATACATTATAATACCATGTCTAAACACTGTTTCTTTGAAGATGGGGATTGGTATTGTAAAAATGATGCACACGAAAGAAACCCGTGGTGGCAATTTTATTGGAAACAACCCAGTCTTACAACGACACAACATAGATACCAGTTAAAATTAATATTAAATTCAGGGGGTTCGGCTTATAGTGATACACATAACGCTTTAGTTTTTGGTCAAAATAACATTAATTATGCAAATGGTAGGATCATGGATGTATTTTGTCCTATAACTGGCGATCAATTAACATCTAGTAATCATGGCATAATTACAACGTCGTATTGGTTTATGCCACTAAAACCACAGAATAATTTCAATAATACTATATTCGGAGTGAAAGACAACCTCGCACAAAATAATGATAGTGTTTCACATATAGTTACAAGTTCAGGTTTTATTATAGACTATAAAAACGTTCCGGCTAATATGAGATATATAACATCCTATACATTTGATGAAGATAAATGGTATCATATATGCGTTAAATACGATAATACACCGAGTGCTAATCCTAATACTGGTACGGCAACTACACAATTATGGATAAACGGTGTATCACAAACCCTTCAAACACAATCAACAGGGGGTAATAGTACTGATCTATGGGAAACTAACACGTATGGTAGTGTAACTGTGAGAACCGTATCTTTTCAGGACGATGCATATTTTGGTAACATACCACAAGGGGCGGGTTTTCAAACAGGGTATCCAGGTACGGACGGTTATGCAATTGGTAACTTCAAACGTTTTATAGCTACCGATGGTACCAATTATGCAGGTAAAAGAGTTGTACCAGATCATAACTCGGCCACTGATCTGTATAATGAAGGCGCACCAGATCAAGCCATAATAACCAATGGTTTTATAAAATCACGAGGTTTATCAGAAATAGGTAGTAATAATCTTGTCTTTAGTACATCAGATACAGAAAGATTAACAATACTCAGTAATGGTAATGTTGGTATCGGAACCGATAATCCATTTTCTACACTTCATGTTAATGGCAACATTACAAAATCCAGTGGTTCATTTACAATTGATCACCCACTTACAAGTATGAGTAATACACACAATCTTTACCACTCTTTCATAGAAGGTCCAAAAGCCGATCTCATATACAGAGGTAAAGTTGATCTAGTAAATGGAAGTGCTTCTATAAACTTAGATACCGTTTCTAAAATGACAAGTGGTACATTTGAAGCACTGAATAGAAACACTCAGTGTTTTACAACGAACGAATCCGATTGGGACGCAGTAAAAGGGTCAGTATCTGGAAACACTCTTACAATATCGTGTCAAAACACATCTTCTACCGCAAATGTTAGTTGGTTAGTTATAGGCGAAAGAAAAGATCAACACATGTACGATACAAATTGGACTGACAGTGACGGATACGTCGTACCCGAACAATTAAAATAAAATTAAGTAAAATCACATTTACCATGCTGGAACAAACAGGATGGTAGATGGTTTAACCCACTACTTTTTTAGTGGAAGTGAATCCATAATCGCGAGTGTAATAACACCCACGATAAAAAACATAACGAGAAAATTACATTCGGTATCGTCCTCACCTAGGAAAGACGTTATCTCGCGACGACGTCTTGCTACCCTTGGTTGAGGTATCGATTCCTCCTGACTCCATGAAGGTCTCTCAATAGGTTCCTCGTCTAAAGGACAATATCCTATCATTTATATATTACTTACAAATTAATTTCGACCGATTTTTTCTTCTTACCACCACCGCGTTTAGACTTGGTCTGAGTAACCTTAACTTCCCTCACTTCACTTTCATCGTCACCCTTAGTCCCCTTACTATCGTCTGCTGGTGGTTCGGCTATATCCGAAATGTCGTCTTCAAAATCGACCATATCATCGTCTGGTTTATTCAAATGTGTTGTGCTCATGGAAGGTTGTGGTGGCATCATGATATTACCCATAAGACTCGAAATGTCTAAGCCCGGACCTTGCATTTCACGTCTTCCGTTTGCGTCTACCTTATCATCACCCTGTTGTTGCGACTTAGGGACCGTATTTTGAACGGCCGACATCATATTTTGTACCAATTCGGGGTTCTGTTTAATCACGTCGTTCATGTTCGGCATGACTGATTTAAACATACTATTTGTTAAGTGGAACATCATAGCTGATCCACCAAGCATCATTATAAGTTTAACTTCTGGGGCGACGTGCATTTTCGTTCTATACTTCACGTAAAGTTCCTCGAAAACTTCATCGTAATCATCGACGTTCTCCATCACATTCTCGGACCAACCGTCGAGTTGAATTTCGAATGGGTTATATTTTTTATTCAAAAACTCGAGACCTGTCGTACATGCAATAAGCATACGTCTCGAAAACTTTATCGATTTATCTACGTCTATGCTATACGTAATTCTCTTAACTTCGGTTCTAAGTTCATCTATAGGTGAATATGCATTCAAACGCTTATTCACCGTAAAACCTTTTTTTTCTAACCGACCAAGTTTGTTTACGAGATCGGCCTTCTCCTCGTCGATAGTTTTAAAACCAGGTGATGGTTTATCCTCTTCCATACCACCGTCAGGTACGCCATAATCATATGGATACCCCGGTTCTGGTTCAACTTCGTACTCACCATAATCAACGGGTTCCTCGGTTGGTGGAACTGAGGGTCGGTTTTGTTTATCGGGATTTGCAAAAGAATCAATGTCTTCCTGGAAAGTCTGTACTGATGGTGGCGTGAACTGAGTATGCATATGTTTTGGCATTTGCTTTTTCACAGGCTGAGGTCTAGGAACTTCGATTTCAATCTCATTCATCAGAGCCTGTTCGTTATCATCTAATTTCATAACGTTTGTGTCATTACGATTAAGTATAATCTCTCCGTCCATTAATCTTTATATTGAAACTATTCTAATTTCTTTAACGCACTTTATAAAAAAATATTATATCATTATAAATGATTAAACTTAATACCACCAACAGAAATACTCTCAAGGCAATTGTGATCGTCTTCGGCCTCATCTGCATTCTCCAATTTTTGAGAACGAGCGGATACAGCCCAGTCACGATCGAAACGACAGATGAAGGTTCGCTCTTCGACCTCGAATCCAAGGAAGAATGTCTCAATAACTCCTACTACTCCGACAGTAGAGGTGGTGTTTGTGGTGGCCAAAAATTGGTCGCGGCACAAGCGGGCTATAAGATGAAGTAAAATCTCCAGTATATATAAATGGCTTTAGTGACTAGTCAGTCCACTTTACCCGATTTCGAATACGAACATCATACGGTTATACTCGATAACTTAGATCATGGTTCAGACAATACAGATTTTACACTCCATTTACCAACACCACTCGAAAATGTCGTCCAAGTACAATTACTTGCGGCAGCTATTAATACAACGGGTGATGCTCAAAGGTGCATACACATTGGTATAGAAGAACTCAAAACAAATTTTACCCAAAGAGGTAAAAAGGATCTCGATGATGCTGATAATCACCTTAACGGTGTTTTCGGAACAGTTATATGCGAACACACAATGCACGGTACGGGTAGCTCCCAAAAGGCTGTATTATTCAGAAACGAGTACCCAATTATCCAACAATATTATAACCCAATTCGAACACTCGATAGATTAACTTTTAATTTAGATAAACAGGATGGTGCCGCAGCTGCATGTGGTGACGCTGTTTTCGTTTTTAAATTCGTTTGCAAAAAAAGAAATTTACCCTACAAAAAATAATTTTCAGGGCGTCTCGTAGGTATAATTTAAACCTTTTATTATTATAAATGTCTTCTGGTGTTATACAACTAATCGCTATTGGTGCTCAAGATAAGCACATAATGGGCGAACCAGAAATTTCATTCTTTAGTTCCAGTTATAAGCGACACTCTAATTTTTCACAATCCATAGAAGAGCAAACGATACAGGGATCTGTGAAAAATAACGCTATGTCATCGGTCAAATTCCCAAGATCAGGTGACCTTTTAGGATACACGTATCTAACTATACACAATTCTACACAAGCACTCGACGTTCAAAGGTGGGATTATCTCATAGATAAAGTCGAATTACTCATAGGCGGTCAGGTTATAGATACTCAAGACGCTGTTTTTACAGAGAAAATCGCCATTGATACATTCTCATCCAATATTTCTAAAAGCGCATTAGGTACGCACCCAGGTATAAGTGCTCGTTCGTATTTTTACCCTTTACGATTCTTCTTTTGTGAAGGTGCGCAATGTGCTTTACCCATGATAGCATTACAATACCACGAAGTTGAATTAAGAATTCACTGGGGTTCGCAAGCTGAAAACTACGAATTTGACTGTTATTCGAACTATTACTATTTGGATAACGAAGAACGTGGTAATATCGCCTCGAGAAACCATAACATGCTCATCACACAAGTCCAGAAAAGCTTACCATCGAACGAACTTGTACAGGAACTCGTATTTAACCACCCAATAAAGTATCTCGCGTGTTCAGATACAACCACGGGAGGTGCATTAACATCAGATACCAATAAAGTCAAAATAGAAATTAACGGTCAAGATATATGCAATTTTAAATACGGAAAACCCCATTTCATGGAAGTACCAAATTATTATCACACGACGTTCGTAACGTCACCCGATTTCTTTTTACACTGTTTTTGTATTTCAACGAGTTCGCTCCAGCCGACAGGAACTCTCAATTTTAGTCGTTTAGATTCAGCTAAGGTAATTAGCCAAACCATGAACATAACCGATCCGATATACGCGGTTAATTACAATATACTCAGAATTGAAAATGGTATGGCCGGTCTTATCTACGCAAATTAAAATACACACTTATATTAAAATGGTTAAAAACATACCTACCATTGAGCGGTCTACCAAAATCCGGTTTGGTAAACATGCTTTGGATAATCAGGCTGAAAACACAATCGTGTTCAATGCTTCAGATAGTGCCATTGATGCACCCATACCAAATTCTATATATATGACACCTTTACGGGTCGCAGAAATAGCAGGTTCTAACCTCGTAGGTTACTCGGCGTCCACAAAAGAAGTTGTTGATTCGAGTGTTCCTACATCCCTCCTAGGTGGTGTAGATTTAGCATCAGCAATTGATTTAGGTAATACGTCATCTAACACAGCGATTTTTACAAATACAAACGAAACTATCATTTCGTCGGGTACGATCAGATCAGACAACTTCAAAACAACAGCAGATGAAGTTTCTATAGATGGAAATAAAACAAACAAAGTCCAAGTTTCTGGAATCATACATACGGGAGATTTACAAGCAACAGATCACGTTGCCATTGCAAACACGAACCCCCAAAACAAAATAACTATAGGTCCCTTAGGTCAAACTGTATTCAATGTACCAACTGGTTCGAAATTCGCGTTAGATACGGTCGGTAACGTCAATGCGCAAAATTACCGAGGCGATTCGTATTACCTTTCAAATCTTACGATGGAAAATATAACAAATCAAGGTAATATCACGTCAAATACAATCATATTTTCAAATGCTCATAATAGTATTTTTACAACGAGTAACGTCGATATCGGTGGTAACGTCTTTGTAAGAAACCCAAACGATAACGCAATATTCGGTAACATTGCAGGTTCAAATACAATAACAGCAAGTAAAATAACGGCAGGTGAAATAATAGGAACTACATCTATCGAAGGCCAAAATATTATTGCGTCAGCAGGAGGTACGTTTCAAGGTGATGGTACAAATATAACAAATATAAGCGCCGAAAATATAGATACAGGGATACTTGATGTTGATCGTGGTGGTACCAACATTGGTACATACAACACAGGTGATATGCTTTACGCATCGGGATCAACAACATTAGCAACAATAACATCATCGGGAGCGAACGATAAATTTTTAAAATTTGATTCAGGATCGGGCGCACCCGCGTGGATGGACGTTGCATCTACCCTAGATGAGATCGTCGGTGGTGGTCCCATAGGTTCGAATACAACATCCAATGTCATAGAAACAGGGGGTCTCGTTACCGGATTCGTAGAAGCTACTACACTGGAAGGTAATGGTGCAAAAATATCGGGTATTAACGCAGCGAATGTAGTACAATACAATAATAACACGCTCAGTGATGCCGTTTTACCCGTAGTACCCGAAACCAAAGGTGGTACGGGTCAAAGTGCGTATGCACAAGGTGATATATTATATTCAGATAATGCTAATTCATTAAACAGACTCGCTAAAGGGACTGATAAACAAATTTTACATATGAATGGAAATGTACCTCAATGGACAACAACAATATCAGACGCAACTTTGAATACATCAATACTAACCGGTTCGATTACAACACAAGCTTTAGATGCTAACCGTATTCCGTTTATAAATGGGGGTCAAGTATTATCAACGAACCCAAAACTCCAATTCGATGGAGACGATCTCGTGACACTAGGTTCAAATGTTGAAATTACAGGTAATTTACACGTCGTAGGAAACATCACTGCTCGTCATGAAAACAGTCTAACGATTAACGATCCAATTATAGAGGTCGGTAACAATAACTCGAGTGATAACATTGATTTGGGTATGGTCATGACCATGAGTACTTCAAATGTTGTTCATGGTTTTAGAGGTAATGAGAAGGAGTATACGATCGCATACACACACAGTGATCCAGTTGGTCCAGATATCGTACCAACATTAGCAAGTGGTATAACTAACCACCCGTATATTACCGCAAACGTTTGGGGTAACGTCTTATCGGGTAACGTCACGACGACGGGTAAAGTAACCGCAGGTACTTTTCATGGTGATGGTTCATCTATAACACATTTAAATTTAGGTGACGCTAATAATACCGGTCAAGTTGCTACTGCACGTGGAGGTACGGGTGTAACCACAGGTCTTACTGTACTTGACCCCGCTAATTTGAGCTCACAAGTCTTACTCGCCAAGGGTGGTACGGGTTTAACTACAGTAGCAGAAAACGAACTGTTATTAGGCCCATCGTCTGGAACTGCGTTATCTAAACTTTCTCCTCACACAACAACAAGTAAAAAATTCCTTA
>CEVX01018259.1_pt1 | contig 13345 bp, 12 predicted proteins | sample 356561 | NCBI WGS metagenome assembly CEVX01 (sample SAMEA2623886, study PRJEB7988) | marine metagenome | biome: marine biome (ENVO:00000447); feature: surface water layer (ENVO:00002042); material: "saline water (ENVO:00002010), including plankton (ENVO:xxxxxxxx)" | depth 5 m | reverse complement strand
GTTTGTTAACGCTTCTACTACTAGGGGAATTTCAATATTTTTATCTTTAGATTTGAACCACGGCGAAGCATCTCCTAAACGCCAAGACTTTGGACGTGGAATTACTTGCATACCACCACGTGGGTTTTTTTGCGGTTCCATCAGTCAAGACTACCTTCGCTGTAAAACACTTCTGGCCGGGCATATGCCCGGCCAGAAGTAAAACAGTAATAAAAACTGTTACATCATGCCGCCCATGCCGCCCATGCCGCCCATGGGATCCATTCCACCACCAGGCATTGCTGACTCTGGTTCTGGTTTATCAGCAACTAAGGCTTCAGTTGTTAATAGAAGTGCTGCGATCGAAGCAGCATTCTGCAAAGCTGCTCGAGTGACCTTTGCTGGATCAATTACTCCTGCTTCAACTAGATCAACTAATTCTCCAGTTGCCGCATTCAAGCCCGTTGAACCCGAAGCCATCTCAATTTCTCTAACCTTGACAGCGCCTTCAAAACCAGCGTTGTCGGCTATAAGCCTTGCTGGAGCTTCAAGAGCAACATGTACAATTCTTGCTCCCGTTTCTTCATCTCCTTCAAGGTCACCTATTACAGATTCAATAGATGAACGTGCGCGAAGTAAAGCAGTACCGCCTCCGGCTACAACTCCTTCTTCTATGGCTGCACGTGTTGCTGAAAGAGCATCTTCTATTCTGTGCTTCTTTTCTTTAAGCTCCACTTCAGTTGCAGCTCCAACCTGAACGACTGCTACGCCGCCAGCTAATTTAGCTAAGCGTTCCTGCAGTTTTTCTTTGTCCCAATCGGAATCAGACTCATCAATTTCACGTTTTATCTGAGTGATTCTTCCTTCTACAGCTGATGCTTCACCTGCACCTTCAATAAGCGTTGTGTCATCTTTAGTGATTACGACTTTTCTAGCTGTGCCCAACATGTCAAGACTTACGCCTTCTATTTTTAAGCCAACTTCTTCGCTTACAACCTGTCCTCCGGTGAGAACAGCCATGTCTTCTAACATTGCTTTGCGCCTCTCGCCGAAACCAGGAGCTTTAACTGCTACTGAGTTGAAGGTTCCGCGAATCTTGTTGACTACGAGAGTCGCCAATGCTTCACCTTCAACATCTTCAGCAATTATCAACAGAGTCTTTCCGGTTTGCATGACTTTTTCAAGTAAGGGTAGAAGGTCTTGAACGGAAGAAATCTTCCCTTGGTTGAATAGCAAATAAGGATCTTCCAAAATTGCTTCTTGCCTTTCAGGGTCACTTACGAAATATGGTGACAGGTACCCTTTATCGAACTGCATACCTTCAACGAAATCGAGATCCATACCAAAGGTGTTTGACTCTTCAACAGTTACAACACCGTCTTTACCTACTTTGTCAATGGCTTCAGCTATGACTTCTCCAATAGCAGCATCGGCAGCTGAAATAGCCGCAACATTTGCGATCTGATCTTTTGAATCGTCGACTCGGACTGACTGGTCAGCTATGGCTTCTACTGCTGCAGATACTGCTTTTTCAATACCCTTTTTTAAGCTCATTGGGTTGGCTCCTGCAGCAACATTTCTCAAGCCTTCACGAACAAGGGCTTGCGCTAGAACAGTAGCTGTGGTCGTACCGTCTCCTGCAATATCATTTGTCTTCGTCGCAACTTCTTTTACTAACTGAGCGCCCATATTTTCGAAGCTGTCTTCAAGTTCAACTTCTCTAGCAATGGAAACTCCGTCGTTGGTAATGGTAGGTGCGCCGAATTTTTTGTCAAGAACTACGTTTCGTCCTTTTGGCCCAAGTGTTACTTTTACAGCATCAGCTAACTTATTAACACCTGCTTCAAGACCACGGCGGGCCTCTTCATCAAACTTTAAAATTTTTGACATCTTTTGACCTACTTCACAACCGCAAGAACGTCGCGAGCGTTAAGAATCAAAAGATCCTCACCCTCTGCAGCGATCTCGGTTCCGCCATATTTGCTGTAAACAACTGTGTCACCCACACCAACATCCATTGGTATTAGTTCCCCACTCTGTTCACTGCGTCTACCAGGCCCTATTGCTAGCACTTCACCAGTTTGTGGTTTTTCCTTTGCTGTATCAGGTATTACAAGACCACTTGCAGTGGTCTCTTCTGATTCGCCAGGACGGACCACAATACGATCCTCAAGAGGCTGAAGGTTCATAAAAAACTCCGATTCTTTGTTTTTAGTGCCAAAATTCATTGATTTTAAAACAATTCTTTTTGGCACTCTCTTTATTCGACTGCTAACGATACGTCTTAAATGTGTGTAATTCCAACTTTTTTGCCTGTTTATCGCGCGAAACTTACGTATCAGGCTTAAACCAAGCCTAAATTCGGGTTCACGCCCGTATTTAGAGGACTTGGACCCATTTTTTTGAGCCTCCAGTACCCGGCAGCCGCAACCATAGCAGCATTGTCTGTACACATAGCTTTTGAAGGGAGACAGCCTTTTACTCCATTTGAATCACAAACTTCCATAAATCTCTCTCGCAAACGTGAATTGGCTGCCACTCCGCCGCCAAGACAAGCTGCTTCAACTCCTGTCGAATCAAGTGCCCATTTAAGTTTCGTGACCAACGCATCTACAACTGCTTCTTGAAAAGATGCCACAACGTCTTCAGTAGCAACATCAGGATTTGAATTAACATGATTTACTACGGCCGTTTTTAAGCCACTAAAAGAAAAAGCGAACCTTCTGTCATCTGGCAAAGTTGCAGGATTTTCTTGTACTAAAGAACGTGGATATTTAAAAGCAGATCTATCGCCTTCTAAAGCTAAATTATCAATAGCAGGGCCACCAGGATAACCAAGTCCTAAATATCGGGCAACCTTGTCGAAAGCTTCCCCAGCTGCATCATCAAGTGTCGATCCCAACACGCGATATTTGCCTTGTTCTTCCATCAAAACAAGTAACGTATGACCTCCAGAAACAAGTAAAAAAACAAGTGGTAATTGAAGATCTGGATCTTCTAAAAAAGATGCATACAAATGAGCTTCTAGGTGGTTAACTGCAATAAATGGAACATCCCAAACTGTTGCTAGTGCTTTAGCCGAGCTAACTCCCACCAATAATGAACCCACAAGACCTGGGCCTGCTGTTGCAGCAACTGCTTCAATTTGACTCCCCTCTAATCCTGAAGCAACCAAGGCTTCTGCCACTACAGGAACTATCAAATCAACATGAGCTCTACTAGCTATTTCAGGTACCACACCACCAAATCTTTCATGTAAATGAACCTGACTACTTACTATTGAAGAACGGATCAACTTAGAAGATTCCACAACTGCTGCTGCTGTCTCGTCACAGGAGGTTTCGATACCCAATATAAGATCAGCCATTTTTCACTCCCGTTAATAAAAACTTTTCCTTAGTTTCTTGAATAGTTTGTTGAACTTTCTCATCAAATAGATCACTTAACCACATAATCAAAGCATCTTCACTTGTGTCACTGTAATAATTAGGTCGAACCCCAGCGGGTACGAAACCAAATTTTTGGTACAGATTCTGAGCTTTCAAATTGCCAACTCTTACCTCAAGAGTGATTGTTGCGAGATTTAAATCAATTGCTGAACTGCAAAGATCTGCTAGTAACAAACTCCCTAATCCAAACCCTTGATTTTTAGGACTCACTGCCATTGTGGTTACATGCCCTTCATCATGAAGTCGAATCAAACCAGAATGCCCTATTATTGTGTCAGTTTTCTCTATCACTCGGTGTGAACACTTTTCAGAACATAGTTGTTGGCGTAAAAAACTGGGAGACCATGCAGTTGAAAAAACTGTGTTGTCAATTGATAATATTTTTCCGACATCGTCATTGGTTGCGTTCCTGATTTCTATTTCCCCGACCATACGATCACTTAGAATTATTTCTGGTTGACCAATTAATTTCTGCATCAGGTTTACGTAAATAAATTGGTTCAAGGTCCCAAGGTTGAACAAACTCTTCACGCATTGCACGAGCATGAGCAAGCTGAACCATCGCTCTTGCACTGGGGTGGGCCAATCCTTGTTCTGCTAATTCAACTCTTCCAAGACTTTCGAAAACCTCCGCGTAACGAAGTGCTCCATCGCCCACCAATAAAATTGACTCATCAAAAGTTTGTATTTCAGCAGCTAAGTCTTCTGCCGTGCAAACATTTGCGTCACGTACTCTTTGAATTCCTCCCGGAACTCGTCGAAACAGAGCGGTAAATAATTCTCCCCTTCTTGCATCCATGGCCGAAACAATCAATCGGCTCGTCCATCTAGCCGGAAAGGCAAGTAAGTCTAAACTTGAAATTCCTATTACCGGAAGAGTTAAAGCGTGTGCAATAGAGACCGCTGTTGCTACACCCACTCTCAATCCTGTAAATAGGCCAGGTCCGATATCGACCGCAATAGCGCCAAGTTCAGAATAATTAATTCCAGCTTGTTCTTTAATAAACGCTATTTGTGGAGAAATATTCTCTGCGTGCCGTCCGTTAATACCACTGTGTGCTGATGCTAACACCCCCTCATGGCCACCAATTGCGCAACCTGCTTGAGAACTCGCAGTTTCAATAGCAAGAATCAACATTTTTATCCTCTAATTTCCATTGAGAACGAAGACACGAGAGCAATTAGTTCAGCCTCTCTATCTAACCATTGCTGTCCTATTAGAAAAAACTCGATAATGCGGTCATCTAGACTCGTGCCGAGGCTTAAACTAATTTCCAAATACCCTTCTGTCAAAACTGAAGAGATCACATCACCCCATTCAATGACGGTCAACGAATTACTATCTATCAACTCCGATAGACCTAATTCTTCAACTTCTTGAAAGTGCTCGAGTCGGTAAACATCAAGATGGTTCAGAGTAAGTTCTCCATCATATTTGTTGGCAAGAGTGAAGGTTGGGGAAGTAATCGGGTGTTCAATTCCTAAAGCCACACCTAAACCTTGAGTAAAGGCAGTTTTTCCAGCACCTAAATCACCAGACAAAACGACTACGTCGCCTGCTTGAAAAACTTTTTTCAATAAGGACGCTAAGTGACGTGTTTCTTCTACTGAAGATGTTTTAGCTGAAATAGCAGACGTAAAATTTGCCTCTTCTTCAACCATTGATTATTTCCTTTGCTTTGCAGAGATCAGCTCTCATATTTTCTATGACACCTGCTCGTCCTCTAAGGGCAGCTGCGGGGTGAAAAGTAGGAATAAGAGTACACCCCAAGTATTCATATGTTTTTCCCCGTAATTTTGTTATTCCAATTTTTGTATCCAGAAGAAGTCTGGTAGCAAAATTTCCGAGAGTAACTATCACTTTTGGTTTAATTATCTCTACTTGTTTTTCAAGATAAGGGCGACACGAGTCGATTTCCTCTAATTTGGGATCCCTGTTTCCGGGTGGTCGACATTTCACGACGTTAGATATATAACACAATGACCGATTCATATTCATTTCTTCTAATAAAAGAGTGTCCAAAAGTTTTCCAGAACGTCCTACAAAAGGGACTCCCAAACGATCTTCTTCTGCACCTGGACCTTCACCGATGAACATCAAATCTGCATTAACAGAACCAGTTCCAAAAACAGGTTGCTTTCTATGAGTAGCTAGAGAACACTTCGTGCATTCTGAAACCTCTTTTGAAATAAGATTTAATGTTTTAGACACAACAAAAGACTACCTATATTTAAAGCACTACAAAATGCAATTAAACACAGGCTTGCCTAATAGCTTTCTCGGTCACAAATATGCTTAGTGCTCTTGCTATGTCGAATTTACGAGAATCGGCATCCAATTGTTTTGTAGATATCGCTACTACAGCATCACCGTCCATTCTGGTATGGGATGGAAAGATAGACCGTGCTATACCGTCGTGACTTGATTGAGAGAGAAGAAAACATTCAGACTTTGTAAGAGATAAATTTGTCATTACTACTCCAAGAGTCGTATTCATCAGTTCAGTTGCTACTGAGGCTCCCTCTTTTGTTGATAATTCGAAACTTTCTTTAATAAGATGCTCTGAAATGTTTCCATCAGTTACATCACCTGCAGCATTAACAGCAAACAAAGAACAAACAACCACACCTTCAAGTTCCGCCGAAGCGATACCTATACCCCCATTACTTAAATTCTCTTGACCGCGCCAATTTCCTGTAGTCGCTCCGGTCCCAGCACCAATATTGCCAGTTTCTATTTCATCATTTTCACCGTCTAAGCAAGCAATTCTTCCTTCATTAACTCCAGGGCGAATTGATGGACTTCCCACTCCTAGGTCATATAAAGACATCCCTACAACAATCGGTACAACTCCCTGCGTGGTGGGAAAACCAATATCTAATTCTTCTAAGAATTCAACAACACCGATAGAAGACGCAAGACCAAAAGCGGAACCGCCTGAGATTACTACAGCATCAATATTTTCAACTGTTCGTTCGGGAGCCAATAACTCGAACTCTCGGGTGGCGGGTGCCCCACCTCGAACTTCACCAGAGGCAACAACACTCTTTGGAAATCTAATAACAGTGCACCCTGTTTTAGCCTCTGTATCAGTCCAATGACCTATTTTTATATCTTGAATTGGCAACTTCATTAAATCGACGGTACATGCCATTTGATTTAGTCAGCTAATTTGCTTGAACGTTTTTACTTACTATTTTCTAAAAGTAACTCTTTAATAAATTCAAAACCCGTCGCTGACAATCTCTTCCAACCTGTCATCATAAACCTTGATTACTTCTCCCCAATCAAAACGTCTCATTGCTTTTCCCAAGCCTGAAATATTTTTTTTATAATTCTCTAAATCTTTCAATACTTCTCGTAAGTAATCTGTCATTGCATCATCCGAGTAAAAGACGAAATCATGCCACTGTTCTGGCACAATTTCGGGGTAACTGAGACGCTTTGGCAAAACTGGAATAGCTCCTGCTGACAGTGCCTCAACTATAGAAATTCCAAAAAACTCGTGTATTGAGGAGCTAACCACTACGTCTGTTTTAGATAGTAAAGAAATGTATTCCGTCCTAGGTAAATAACCTGAACTGACTATAAATTCACTTAATTTTCCAAATTGTGACTTTATTGCTTCAGAGTCTTTAGGAGAATTTTCTCCAGTAACTGCAAAATTAAATTGAGCCCCTTCTTCATAAAGCTTTTTTAAAGATGCAATAAAAGCTTCAGGGTTCTTGTCATATTCCCACCGATGGTTCCACAAAATCAAAGGAGGGTCTCCAATACTGTCTGAATATTCTATTTCTGATAATTCAACGCCTACAGGTACAACACGCATTTTGTCGATTGTTTGCTTTAAAAGGTGCGAATGCGACATGTCAGGAACATTTTTAAGAAATTCTGGTAAAGCTCCTAAAAGACTTTCTTTGTGAAAATCAGAATTGAACCAAATTTGATCAGCAATGGCCATATTCTTCCAATTAACGAACTTCATTGAACCATCTGGAGGCTGACCTGAGGGCACAGGATATGTAAGTTGGTTTTCATGTTGATACAGAACTACTGGTGGATCTCCAATAAAACGTTTCGTGAAACCCAACCATGCTGCTAAATCAATCATCCCACTTGCTAATACAACATCTGGTTTGCCATTCTTATTAACTATCTCTTGAGCTTTCTCAGCCATGGTTAAAGCAGACCCTCTTACTCTCCACCTCCAATAAGAACCAGGATGTGAAATGAGAGAAATATCATGCCGAGTGTGCTTTGTAAGACCCTCTGCCCATGCTTGATGTGAACCACTATGGAATGGTTCTAGAAGTAGGACTTTTAATTTTTTTCCCATCAGGCTTAATACCTTCGAGGAATTCTAGCTCCTAGTGAAGTGAGGATTTCATATCCTATTGTTCCTAATAATTCTGCTACATCAGAGACTGCTAGGACACTGTCCCCCTGTGCTCCTAATAAAACCACCTCGTCACCAACTTTTATTGATTTGTCGACTTCAACAATTAGTGAATCCATTGTCACCACACCACGTATTGGCCAATGATTTCCCCCTATAAGGACTTCGCCACCATCCCACCAACCTCTAAAAATTCCATCAGCATAACCGATTGGAATCGTTGCTATTCGAGTATTTTTACTTGCCCTCCATCGATGTCCGTATCCAACTCCTTCTCCACTTTCCACTGTTTGCAAATGACTCACTTCGCTACGCAACCAAACAGCGGGTTCTAATCCAAGTTCTTTAAATTTCTTGGAAAAAAAATTTGATGGTTCAGTCCCGTAAAGACCTATGCCCACTCGAACCATTGAACGATGAGTTTCAGGCCATTCTAAAGTGGCAGCAGTGTTAGCCTGATGAACTATCTGCGGAGTGTGCCCAGCGTCCGCAAGATCTCCTAATACCCGATCAAAAAGTTCAATCTGACTCCTATTAAAAGAATCCGTCGGGGTGCTAGCTAATGCGAAATGAGTAAAAACACCTTCTAATTGGAGTCCTGATTCGACGATATAACTAGCTAATTCAATTATTTCGTTGGGTCTAGCCCCAACTCGATGCATCCCAGTGTCAACTTTGAGATGTACTGGGGCTCCTTCATGAGTAACGGAAGAAAACGCATCAACTCCTGCTCTCGTATATATAGCTGGACGAACACCGCCAAGTTCTACAACTTCTCTCATTTCATTTGGCCGTGGTTCTGAGAGTAGGAGAATCGGAGCTTCTATACCTTCACTTCGTAGGGCAGCTGCTTCTTCAACAAAAGCTACTGCAAGCCATGTAGCCCCTGAAGCCAAAACTTGTCTGGCAACTTCAACACCACCATGTCCATATCCGTCAGCTTTGACAACAGCGCAAAGTTCGACCGAATCATCTAATAACTCATAGAAAATAGAAGTATTACTCGAAATTATTTCTAAATCAATTTCAGCCCAAGTTGGTCTCATCATAAACTCCAAGCTCTCTATCCACCCCTATATCAACAAGGGTTTCGATTAAACAAGTAACTAGATCATTTGCAACAACTCCTGTTGAAGGCAAACGATTTAAAAGTTGACCATGAACATAAGCTCCGGAAGAAGCCGCTTCGAGAAGTCCTGCTCCTCTTGCTAAAAAAGCCCCAATGATTCCCGTTAGAACATCTCCTGAACCAGCAGTAGCCAACCTTTGATCTCCAGAATTTATAATTCGAGTTTTTCCTTCTGGATCAGAAACAACTGTTGTGGGTCCCTTAAGAAGAACAACACAACCAGTTTCTTCTGCACACTTCCTGACTGAGGATACGCGATCTAGTGTTGGTTTTTTACCCATAATTTTTTCAAATTCGCCTTCGTGCGGTGTAATAATTATTTGAGATTTATCAGGAAAGTCATTTTTATCAAATGCGTAAAGCGCGTCTCCGTCAAGCACTACCGGGCATCTTAATCTGCTAACCAAACCTTTTATCCCTTCAAGTAAATCCGGATTCCTTCCAAGACCCGGACCAATTACAAATGATTTGAAGCGACTTATCTCATTTTCTTCTATCGACAAATCAGTTTTCACAGGAAATATGACTGCTTCTAATGGAACTTCTGGAATTTCAACTTCAGGTGAGGAAAAGCGAATATAGCCAGCTCCTGACCTCTGCGCTGCACTCACTGTCAGTATCGCCGCCCCTTCCATTCCTTCCGAGCCGGCAATCACCCAACAAGCTGATTTCCATTTATGTGACTCCTCGGAACGCGATGGAACCCATCTAGACACATCGTCAATAGTTACTAAGCCACAGGACAAAGAAGAAGTGTCTAGACCAATATCCACAATCTCCAACTCTCCACTCAAATAAGCGCCATCTGAAAAAATATGCCCTGGTTTAAGCGCATTAAAGGTCAAAGTTTTTTTTGCTTTAAAAGGTCTCCCAATTGAAGAACCTGTATCCCCATCGACCCCTGAAGGAATGTCAACAGATAACACAGTCGAGTTCGTTTTAGGAGATTTATACGGTCTCTTTAAACCAGTTCCATATGCAGCATCTACAACCAAATCAACATCTGGTAACTCTTTTGGAGCTTCGTCGGCATTAATAAGTTGGACACGCACACCTCTCCGTTCCAATCTTTTTGCTGCTACCTTGCCGTCTTCTCCATTGAAACCTTTTCCTGAAACGACTACTACCCTGCGCCCATAAGAGCCCCCAAGTTCCCTTAAAGCTGATCGCGCCACGGCTGCTCCAGCTCTTTCAATCAAAACCTCCATGGAAAATTGTGCAGATCTATCAATCGCTCGTATCTCCTCTACGCTCGCAATTGGAATCAAAACAGAATTACTTTCACAGTCATAAAACTCATAAAGCAACTACTGTTGCGAGAGTTGAATTATCAGTATGAGTAATTGAAAGTTCCCAACGAGTCACACCTGCTTCTTCAGATAGCAAAAAAGCTTTACCATGCAAAAACAAAGTTGGTTTACCTGAAGATTCACGGACTACCTCAATGTCATACATCGGCATTGACCCCAAACCCAAACCCAAAGATTTAAGTGTTGCTTCTTTAGCGGCAAACCTAGCTGCATAACGTTCTGCTGGATCGTTGGCTTTTTCGGCATACTCACGTTCTGAAGGTCTGAAAAGTCTAGAAACAATCCCAGGAGTACGGGAAATAACCCGACGGAATCTCTCCACATCAACCAAATCAACTCCGATTCCTATCACAACAAAATCCTATTCTTGATCATCAGTCAAACCGTCTTAGTCTTTCAGCAACAGAGTCAACCGAATCAATCAACAATTGTTCAACACTTTGCTCAGCAAGAAAATCGTCTCTAAAAGATGGTTCGGTTTCTCGAACCGCATCCTGAATAGCTCCATAACGGTTGTAATACCCATTTAAAACTGTTCTTATCTCTTGAATACCCAAATTTTCATGCAACGAAATATGAAGTAAATTGATTCCGGTAGTCTCACCATCTTTAACTTCTGGAATCAATAAAATCGTTCTTTCATCTCTAAGACCTTTGGTTAACAAAACTTTTTTGTTTATTGCAACCCAATGTTTAGTTCCTCTTAACTCCAGGTCTCGCTCTACTCTTGATTGAATTCCTACCGAAACACCAGCTCTATCGAGAATTGTCAAAGTCGGTTTATCTCCATCCAACCCACTAATCCGATAACGGGTATGTCCGATAACCTCATCAATTGCTAGATCTAAACTAACCAATAGTTTCAATGTCTCGTAGCTAATGGAATCGCGTGAAGTCCCTGTCTCCAAAACTCTTTTAACCAAAGAAATGTTTAACAAATTTTCATCGCTTCGGGAAATTCCAACAGTTACAGTTTTAGCTTGGTGTTTTATAGCATCAACCGGTCTTGTTAACTCTTCAATAGCTAATACAAGAGCTTTAGCTAATTCATCTATAACTAAAGACGGTGTACCAACTCTTCCAAACTCAATTTGATACAAGTCCAGCGGTATCTCTCCCAGCGAATAACGTAAAAGGGAAGCTAGGCGTACAGAAGTCGATGCCTCTAAATGACCGTTTAAACGACCATTTCGCAACTCATCGAAAAAGAAATTTGAAACCTTACGAATATCTTCACGCAAATAATCGAATACTTCATCATTTGGAGTAACAATATTTGCTGTAAGGCGATCGTTTGTAAGATTTTCAATCACTGCATGCGCAACACGCAAGGGCTGAGCTTGACTATCAATAGAACAAGCGGCTTCATACCCGAAAAGATGCCCGGCCATAGTAGCAAGAATAAAAGCTAAATCAGGGTGGGTTGGAGGAATAGGAATAACATCAAGAGCGTCGGGAAATTTATTCGGTTCAGAGTCAGTTATAACAATAGGTGCTGCTTTATGAGCTCTAAATATTGCTACCTCTTTAGCAATATCATCAACTGTTGAGCCTGTAATTCCATTGGCACATACTAAAATCATTGGTTCGGAAGACAAATCAATATGTTTTTTATCTTCAATCACATCTGAAGCAATTGACTTATAACAGAGCTCAGAAAGTTTTATTCTTATCTCTTCAGCCGCTATGACGTTCCCGCCACTTCCAACTATCGCCCAATGACGACGTGGCGGTGCGAATTGATTAGCTAGTTTTGAAATATGTCCACGAATACCCAACAACTCTTCCATTGCTTCTGGTAGAGAATTAAGAGCTTCAAGAATCTCTTCTTTACCAGCATTTTCACTTGCTGAAACAACTTCAGACATAGCAAAGGCTAAAAGGTGCCCTGCTACTACTTGGCTGTAAAAAGCTTTTGTAGATGCAACACTCATCTCTATGTCACGTCCGTCAGACGTGTACAAAACTCCATCGGCACGATCAGCTAAATCACTGTTTCGGCGATTTACTATGGCAATAACTTTTGCGCCTCTATCTCTAACCAGTTGAACGGTCCTGTTGGTATCCGTCGTGGTGCCTGACTGGCTAATGGCAACTACTAACGTATCTGACATGTCAGACACTAAATCGAAAGCCGAAAGTTCAGTTGCAGGCTTAGCTTTAACACTGATTGCTATTCCAGTTAATTGAGTTGAAATTGCAATTTCAACTGCTTTTGCAGCTACAGCTGCAGTTCCTTGCCCAATAACAAAAATTTTTCTTATTTTTCCCGATTTTAGATCCAGTTTCAATTGATCCGAAAGCGTTTCGATGCCTATTCTGACATCAAATTCCCCGTTCTCTTTTTTGACCAGACGTCCTCTAAGAGTGGATCGAACTGACGAGGGCGACTCTTCTATTTCCTTTAACAAATAATGTTTATAGGAACCTCGATCTATATCTCTTGTACTTATTTCAGTCTGTGATAGATCTTTTTCACACACTTTTGAAGTATCAGATGCAAAAGTTTTTCTAACCAGGCCTTCAAGAGTTCCAGCTAAATTCATATCTAATCTAATTACCTGGCCTTTTTCACCGGATTTGCTTATCAGTTCCTCACCGTCAACTTTTAGATATCTATTTGTTATTTCAACCAAACCATAGGGCTCACTTGCAACTAGATATGCGTCTTCAGTTAGTCCAACGTAAAGAGCTTGGCCGCTTCCTTTAACTGACAAAAAAATATTCTCCGGTTGAGAAACATCTACTCCAGCAATGGCAACTGAACCTTCAAAATTTCTAACTGCACTCATAAAAGCCTTTTCGGTACTGATACCGCTAATCTTATTTTTCTGCCAAAGTTCAGGACCCACTCTTGCATCTGTAGTAATGCCGTTTGGAATCTTTAATTCAAAACTTGCTATTAAGTCTGCATAATTGTCAATATCGCCGTTTTGAACTGTAGTTATTGACTCTTGATCCCCAATACTTGATTCCACGGGATGTGCATTCGATTCAGAAATTAAACCAACACTAGCCCATCGTGTATGACCAACTATATTTGCTTTAACATTTTCGCCAGATAGGGCTTTAGCCAGTAAA
>CEVX01061021.1_pt1 | contig 13442 bp, 8 predicted proteins | sample 356561 | NCBI WGS metagenome assembly CEVX01 (sample SAMEA2623886, study PRJEB7988) | marine metagenome | biome: marine biome (ENVO:00000447); feature: surface water layer (ENVO:00002042); material: "saline water (ENVO:00002010), including plankton (ENVO:xxxxxxxx)" | depth 5 m | reverse complement strand
CTTACTGCTTCTGCCCAAGTTAACCCGCCAGTGTTTCCTGATTGAGCAGAAAGAAAATACCCATTAGTAGGAGAGTTACTAACTTGTAATCTAGCCTCATTGACTGCATCATCCGCAATAGCTGCTTGAACCACAGCATCATCTGCTATAAGTGCAGAAGTAATCGCATCATCTGCAATAAGTGCTGAAGTAATCGCATCGTCAGCTATAAGTGCTGAAGTAATCGCATCGTCAGCTATCTTAGCTGAAGTAACTGCATCATCGGCTAAGTCAGCAGTTACGATAGTACCATCTACAATTTTTGCTGATGTAACCGTGTTATCCCCTGGAGTTACACCACTTGAACCGTCTAATAATAAATTTGTAGGACGATAAGGATAAACAAATATTACACTTGCACTTTCTACATAAACAATTGGCTGTGATATTGTAGGCTCAGTGGCAGTTAAACCTCCTGCAGAAGAAGAGCTTAAATAATACCATTGTCCGACTGTCAACCCATGAGAAGATATTGTAAATCTTCCTGCTTGTGCAACAGTAAAAGTATTTGAATCTGCTACTGCTGTTACAATTCCAAGTGCAAGAGTTGAATTATCATCTGCTTGTGCTTTTACCCAACTAGATCCATTGTGTCTTATTGCATCTTTTGCTGCGAGTCCATGACTTGATTGAGTAATATCAGTTGTGTTTCCAGTCGAAGAACCTCCTCCGCCTGATACTGTAATTGTTTTAGTTGCACCAGTTCCACTAGCTGCTACTCCTGATCCTACAAAATTTAAAGTAGTGGCTGCTGTTGATAAAGATGAGCCTTCCTCTTGTACTGTAAGAGAGCTACCTGCTGAAGCATCAACGTATGCTTTAACTGATTGCTGTGATGGAACTTTAGTAGCACTATCACTAGCCATGTTATCTTCGTCTACTAATGCATTTGTAATTCTAGCATCTGCTCTTGCGTTAGTAAAGTAAAGGTTAGTTGAGCCCTCTGTAATTTCATCAGAGTTATCTTTTGTAGCTACTTGTGCATCCACATAAGCTTTTACTGATTGTTGTGAAGCTACATGAGTTGCACTATTTGAAGCCATATTGTCTTCATCTTTTAGTGCATTTGTTATTCTCGCATCAGCTCTCGCATTTGTAAAGTATAAATTACTTGATCCTTCACTAATGTCATCTGTATCTACACCTGTATAATTTCTTGTATTTGTAACAATTTGATTTCCCATTAAACCGTGGGAAGAGCATTGATAGTGTAATACTAACGGTGTGGCGTCAGATACTACAATTTGTGTATATGCTCCCGATGACCCAGGAGTGCCACTAGTTGTTACTCCAGTAGAGTAAGCAGTAGTTTTTGCAGATTCATAGTAAAAAAGAAGTGGATGACCACTATTTGAACTATCTGCTTGATCAAACTTATATGTATTTCCAGGAGCAAGTATAAGTGTTGGAGAAAATGATCCGTCTATCTTATATCCAGAACTTGAACCAGAGCCATTATATCTATGAGTCGCATCTTTTGTAGCTACTGTAACTTTAAAAGTAACCGCAGAACTTTCATGACGAATTCCTCCGGCTTCTCCAATAGTAATAATATCTCCATTGGCATCACGGACAAAAATTCGTTGGTCTTTCGCATTAAGTGCAATTTCGCCTACAGCTATATCACTTGACGTAGGCTTAGAAAGAGCTGTTTCACTCTTTTTTACTTTAATTACTACTGGCATAGTATTGTCCTATTAGCTATAAGTGCCGCCGTCTATAGTATTTGTCCAAGAAACAGTATCTGAAGATGCTGTATATAATAATACTTTATCTGTTGATCCACCGCCATCAACAGCTGTAAGTACGTTTGCGGTATTTGCTGCAAGTATAGATCCTTTGGCAACTGCTGACAGTCCTGTTCCACCGTCTGCAACTGCTAAATCTGTAATTCCTGTAATTGATCCGCCAGTAATAGTAGTACTGCTATCTTCAAGATGTGCGACAAGTGTTGCTACAGCATACCCTGTTCCACTTGTATTTACAGTAGTGCTTGGCTCTGCCTGTAAGTTTTTAAATAATTTCCATTTTTGATCTCCAGCGTCACGAAAAAAACCTGTATACTCATCTTGAGAACCAGAATCATCATATAAACCATAAAAACCAATGTCTATTGCGTCAGATGAATTATTTCCAGTTGCAAGAGATAGCATGGAATCTGCTGCAGTAATTGTTGTAGAAGAAATTGTAGTAGTAGTACCAGATACTGTAAGATTTCCAGAGATTGTTACATTATTTGGAAGTCCAATCGTAATTTTATTATTTGATACAGCAGTTTCAATTTCATTTGTTGTACCTTCAAAAGTAAGAGTATCAGTTCCAACAGTAACAGTATCATTTGAGCCACTATCTGCTGCAACAACTAACCCTGCTGCATTATCTATCCAACTCAATACTCCTGAACCGTTAGTAGATAAGACATAACCATTAGTAACATCTGCTGGAAGAGTATAAGTTAAATCACTGCCTACTGATGCAGGAGACTTTAATGCTATGTAGTTAGTACCGTTAGCAGTCGCTTCAAAAAGTTTTAGTTCTCCTTGTGCTTTTAGTTTAAGTTCATCAATAAAAGATCCAGAATCAACAAGTAAAGCACTGCTTGCAGTTAATGTTCCAGCAGTATGATCAAGCATGTCCGTGAAATGTTTACCACCAATAATTTCTGGAGTATCACCGCCGCCATTAACATTTCCTATAGCAAGTCGTTTACCATAAGTGCCCCCACTTCCATAAGCATAGAAGAGTTCTCCTTGCGCTACTGAAGTAGGTTTTCCTGTTCCCGTACTTCTTTTGATTTTCATTGTCTGAGACATTTATTATTGCTCCGAATATCCTAATAGGATCCTGCGTCTATTGTGTCTGAATCTGATGATATGTTTCCAACCATTATTGGAACCCATGCAAAATTTCCAGAACTTGTTTCTCTATAGACTTTAAGTTGGTCATCGTCGGTATCATACCATGTATCACCCTCTGAAACTGTTGAACCTGTAGGAGCACTTGCACCGCGAAAATCTTGATCTGCTAATCCTTGTAATACTGTCTGTAAATTTGTGGATGCAATAGTATTATAGGGAGTAACAATTACATTCTCTGCCGCTAACTGACCTGGAACACTAATAGGTACTGCAAGGGTATAGGCTTGAACGGTTGTAACATCATCAGTAATTGAAACAGTTGTAGAAGTACCGGTTGCAGTAACTTCTGTAACGCTTTCCGTTATTTCTAGTGTGGTCTGAGTACTCATCGTGTTACTTCTGGTGTAAGAGTTACATCTCCTTGTAAAATTCTTTTTACAACTGCGTCGTTTGCGGTAAAAATTTCTAAATCATAAACATACTGTCCGGCCGCTAGACTCGCACTAGTTGTCGCTGCAAGTTCCATTTTTAAAACGCCTTCTGCCGCATTTGTTTTTGTTACAGTAAAGGTAGCAGAAACAGAACTAGCAGTAACAGTAGTTCTCAGCTGTGCTCGACCTGTGTAGTTAGTCAAGTTTAAAGCTACTCCTCCTTCCTTAATCACCAAGTCTAGCGCAAAGCTAGAGCCTTGATCGATCACTAAGTTATATGTTCCTGCACTCATTTATATTTCTCCATGCTGAAATTATATCTCAAAGGACATAAATAGTCAAGTTTTATTTTTAGGGTGGTTACTAATCAGTGAGTTTACCAAGTCTAACTCGAGTATTACTTCCATCTGTTATCAGAATTCGTTGGTTACTGCCATCAATAGTTATTTGACCGTCCGCTCCTACTGTTAAAATATTGTTAGTTCCTTCAATTGTAGAAGTGCCTGTAAAATTACTTGCATTTATAGTGCCTGACAGTGTTAAATTTCCTTCTTTTGTAACTTTAAACTTAGAAGTAGTTCCACTTGTGACATCTATAACTGCATCCGTATTACCGATAGATGCTGTATCTAACACAATTTTAGCTCCAGATGCTCCATTGCCAGTACTATTATAGCCCGGCCCTGCTATAGATCCGGTAGTAATTCTTGATCCATGAATAACTGTACTTCCACTTGAAGCACTTAAATCTGTAAAAGCTACAACTCCATTAAAAGAATGCACTGCATGTACATCTGTAAAAGTAAGATTTCCTCCTGTAGCAGTACCATTTAAACTTGTTTCTTCTATTGCTTTAATTGTGCATGCGTACCAAACTAGTTGATTATCACTGCCATCGTACGGATCGAAAGTAGGGGCAGCAAAAGACCATGCAGTAGTGCTTAAAGAGTTAGATAAACCACTACCCCCACTAAACGCTTTAGTAGCAAAAGTAAAAGTTCCTCCGCTTGGGGCTCCGGGAGCTGCTTGACCAGAGATTATACCTCCACCATAAAACAAAGTACCTACAAAATTTTGTCTTCCTGCCGATCCTTCTGCACCATATTGAGCAGAAATAATTGCAGTAGACCATTCTGTATCTCCTATAACATCAGTATCAGTATTTGCAACGGCTGCTGCAGTTCTTTTCCATACATACTGAGCACTTTGAATAGGACTACTTGCAGCTGTTGACCAACCATTTGGATTTGCAAAACTCACATCTACAGGGTCAAAAGTATACGTTGTATTTCCTATTGGTTTTGTACTTTCACTAGTAGAATTTGTACGTTTATAAATTTCAACGGTTGCTGAATTAAGTCCTGCAACACCTTGTACACCATCTGATCCTGTAAACTGTATAGGATCTGACCATTCTGTATATCCAATATCATCACTAGTTCCACTACCATTTGCTGTTGCTGCAACTACCCATGTTAGTGCATTGCCAGGATCTTGAGGAGTTTTAAACCATCCAGTACTTGCAATTTGTCCCGCTCCTGAGATTGAGCCTGCTGATATACCTGTAATTGTTCCAGCATTAGTTCCCGAAAGTGTAACGGTAACAGTAGGAAAATTACTATCAATATCGCTTGCTCCTGGATTGTTTGCAGAAGTTTTATATAAATATATTAAAGCCGTTGAATTTCCTTGTGATCCTTCTCGTATTTTTCCAAGATTAAAAGTTGCTGTTGCTTGACGATTTACATTATTTGGAAATTCTTTTTCACGAGCAGTAATTGTAAAAGGAAGAATAGCTGCATTATCATAGTCTATTGTTGCTTGATCATCTGTTTCATGTATTTTAACAGTAGCTGTGTTATTTGTAACGGTTATATCTGCAAATTCAGTAGCAGTAGCAGCAGTACTTACCTCAGCAAATCCTGCTCCTGTAATTTGAAATTGAGCGCTCTGAAATCCTACAGCTCTTAAAGTAAGATTTATATCACTAGCATTTTGTTGAACACTGCTAGAATTATACTCAAGAAACTGAACATCTGATTCTATAACTATTGATCGACCCTGTTTTTCTAACTCAGGCATAAGGGAGATATAAGAGTTTCCTCCGTTTCCTCCGCCTATTCTATAACTACCAGCATTACCATCATCATCAGTTCCTGATGCATTAAAAGCGACCGAAGCAATAACAAAATCATTTCTATAATCAATATCTAATTCTTGCTTAGATAATGCTTGACTTGTAGCACTTGTTGCTAACCAAGGCCTATCTAAATATAAAACTGTTCCGCTTTCTACATAAGCTACTTTTCCGGCAAAAGAAGAACCTATTTTTATAGTTTCAGGAATTTTTAATCCCGAAAAGATACTTGAACTAGCAGTAACTTTTACAGAGCCTTTTGTAACATTAACGTTACCTACGCTTGTCCAAATACTATCAGCATCTGCTAAAAACTTTATTACATCATACCAGTAAGTAATATTTTCTTGGTAAGTAGTTGTATCTGATTTATAAGCAATAAGTTTTAAAGGATTAGCATTAGGACTAGAAGCATCTAGTAAACTAAAGTCCATAAAGACGTAGCCCCAATCAATAGTTGTACCTGTAACTTGTTGAGGATAACTTCCACTAGCAAGTGCTGTGAGAACAATACTAGTTGTATCTGCATCTGCAGTTGTATTTCGTTTTGCTATTTTTACATCTCTGAAAGGAGCAGCTACATAATCATTTATATTAAATTTAAAAGTTCCTTTATCTGAGCCAGCGTTAGAAATACTAACATCTGAACTCACGTATCCTCCTTTTATAATTCCGCCCCATACTCGGTTATATTTAGCATTAAAAATATCATCAACTTGTATCTCAACATATGCACGAGCAGATCTACGCCCTTTTCCACTTATAGCTCTAACACCTATATTATGTAGTCCGTTGGGTACTTGAGCAAAAGAATAACTACGCTGTTCTGAACTAACGGTAATAGGACTCTCTGCTGTATTTTTACCAAAAGTGTGAGAAATTTCATACTCAGCTAAATGTTCATAAGTTGTTGAAACTCCTGAACTTCCTGCAGGATCCGGTGCATCCCAAACTAAACTTAATTCTTCACCTGAGAACCTGAAGTCGGGCTCTCTTAGTATATGTAAATTTTTAGGCATTGGTACTTCTTGAATAGGTTCAGGAGGATATAACGGGTCTTCTGCATCTAAAACAAACTCTACATCATCTACAGCACTAAATTTACCTTCATAATACTCTACGGCTACCATTGCAAACTCTGATTTATTTAGCTCTGCTATACTAAGTATTTTATATTCTTTATAAGAGGAGGCTGTAGTGGCTGCTGTACTTGTAGAAATTTGTTTTATTGCCCAAATAGCTCCCGCTGTAGCAGCAACCGAAAAAGCAGAACTTAAAGGAATTGTATTTCTACCTGCGGAAGTAGTAGTGCTACCAGTAGTAAGTCTTCGCTCCTCTACAATAGTACTTTCTTCATATTGTAAATTTAAAAAAGCACCGGAAGAATCAACAGCACTGGAAATATTTAATCGAGTAGTATCAGAATTTTCAAATGTAAGTGTTGCATCATCGGCAATAGTCTGTGCAATACTTAAAGTTAAACTTGTTCCACTTATATTTGCTACTGTTATGGTTCTAGTAATTCCTAGACCTGTTACTGTATCTCCAATAGTAATTAAAGAATTTGATGAATCTAAAGTAACATTTACAGAATTATTTACAGCACCATTTACAGTACCGGTTGTGCTATGAATAAGAGTTTTTGCTGCGCCTGCAACTGTTGCTTCAGTTATCTCGTTTCCTCTTACTTTATTAACATTTCCACCCGAAGTAGTAATAGTAGCACTATCTTGATTTAATAAAATTGTTCTTTTGGGAAGAATAACAGCTATATCATACGTGTAACCACCTGCAAAATGTGAAGAAATGTCTCTGTCTAAAGTTATAGTAGGACCGGAAGCATTATAAGCATAAACTCTTCCGCTAAAAGGTACTTCATAGTCGACATCATCTTGTATATTAATAATATCTCCTGGAGTAAGAAAAGAAGCATCCATGGCGGTACTAAAAGTTACAATTTCTGTTTGATTAATAGATGTCCATAACTTCCAACGTCCATATCTAAGAGCTTGTCCATAAGAAGTACAACCAAATGCGATTGCTCTTTCAGATCTAACTTGTTTTGTTTTTATTTGATTTTCAGCATCTTCTACAATTATAGGTTCTAGCTTATAATCCCCGTCTGGATTATTCCATTCAACAATTATTTGATTTACTCGAGTTTTATCGCCTGTACTTTCATATGAAAATACTCCATCAATAACATTTGAACGAGAAAAGTTAAAAATAGGCTCTTTTCTTTCATCAATAACTGCAAAAAACTTAGAATCTGCCCAGTATAGCATACCCCTAAAAATTGTAGCAACATCTTTCATGACTTTATAAGCATCCGTTGCTTTTGTTAAATAAAGATTTGCTCTAAAACGAGGTTCTTCTCCCCCAAGACCGTCTGGAACTAACTCATCACAATATCTTGCAATTTTATATAAAGAATACTTATCTATATCTTGTTCTTGTAAATATTGTCCTAATCCATATCTATTATTTGTAAGAATATCATAAAAAATCCATGCAGGATTGTCTGTATATACTAAATCGTCTCTAAATTGTCCATCCCAAAATTGAGAACTACTTTCTATTACTCCTGTAGAAGTATTTCTTTTCTGGGTTGCAGTTACTCCATCATTTTCTTCACGAGTTTGATAATTCGAAGGAACTTTAACTTTCAAGCCATAACATTCATATGTACGAGTAGGCATATTATTAAAAGTTTTTGAATTTAATTTTACATTTGCATATGCAGTATACGGAAAATTAAGTTTTTCTTTGATTAACCCTGTAACAGCTTGAAGCTGTGCTGTTCCAATAATTTTATGTTCGTCGTTTCCTGTTAAAGTAAGGCTACCATATCTAGGAACTCCTCCTGCTGCGTTAAAATCATGTTGTGTTAGTCGAGTAATTCTAATTTTAAACGCATTAAAAGGTTGAAACTCTTCTAGTCCTATTCTAAATTCAAAAGTTACGGCAGTTCTATAGTCTCCTCCATGGCCAAATACAGAAGTACCTCCTACTGACTGGTTACCTTCAATAATCATAAAATCACCAAAGCCATCTCTATCTAGTTGTATCTCAACTTTATAACCTGCTCCGGCGCTAAACTTATCTCCATCCCCCTCATCTAAAGCATACAATCCTTGAGGGTAAGCTATTAAAATTTTTACCTCATCAATTAAACTCGCTTGAACACCTGTGGATGTAATTATTGAAGCAGCATCTTTTTCTAATGATGCTGTACTTATTTGACTTAAAACAACCGAAGAGCTACCAATACCATCTAAAGAAACTAAAGGTTCTTGATCTACATCTCCGGGGGTAAAAGAAAAGTCAGTTCCTGCATATTTTTTTGCCGCAACAGATGCAGTAGCACCCGTATGTGTACTAGTTTGAGGTTGAGGACTTGTTATTCCAAAACGTTTAGTTACACTTATAGGAGAATTATTTGCAAGAGTTATTGTTGTTCCTGAAATACTAGCAATTTCAAAAAATCTATGAATATAAATAGTATGTTCAGTACTGCCATTATAGTCTGCGGCTTTTATTAACTGTGACTCTAGTCGTCCATCTTTAGACCTAAACTCAAAGTCTGTTCCATTTGCAGTAACACCGGTAAAAACGCCTTGAATTTTTACACTAGGAGATGAACCTGTTGATAAAGTTGCTCTTGTACTTCCATCCGTGATCTTCCAAGTTGTAGTTGTGCCAAAAGCTTTATCCGCATCAGGGTGATTCCATGCAGTTAACATACTAGGTCCGGAAGTACGAGATAAACTAAATTTCCATCCATTTATAACTGGAGTACTGCCATCGCTTCTATAGGCGGGCTCAGGTTTTGCACTCATAGTTGCTTTTAATGCTGCATACGCCCCCCAAATATTTAAGTATTTCTTACCGTAGTCTGCTGTGAGTACTTCTGCAAATGTAGTGTTATTTAAATTAACAGTTCCCGTAGCACTTCCTGAATTTAACGTAATAGTTTGTCCCTGAGGAGCAATGTAAGGAGCAATATCTACATTTAGTAAAGAATCATTATTTAAAAAAATACTTTTACCGCCTTCTACAAGACCGGCTATTGGTCCTTCTGAAATAATGTCTGTTACAAGAATATTTTGTTCTCTGGAACCATTTATTCCATATGTAGTTGCATCCGCAGTCATATCATGTACGCGAAAATCTAAACCATGTAACATTAAGTTATCTCCATATCCGGGCCTGCTATATTATGCATTGTGCCGGTTGACCCATTTTCATTAAAACTAGTAGTTATTTGTTTATTATTTACCCCTGATATTTCAAAATTTACTGGTTGTCCAGGAACACGAAGTCTACCATATAAAAGCGGAACTGGATCTCCTTGTACGGTATTTTGTTGAGGACCATTAAATAAATAATTAGTAGGCTGACTAGTATCAACTGCGGGGTCAGGAGCCATCATTTGCGTCATTCCTGCCATTGCTAAATTTATAGCGATTGCTCCTAAGACTAGTTTTGTTGTACCCACGCTCATACCTAGAAACGCTCCTTTTGGCACAACTATTGGGCCTGGAGTCATGGTTATTCCAGGAAGTAATGCAGGATTCAGTATAACTACTACTAATGCTATAGCTGCAAGTATTTTTCCAAAAGCTGATTTAGACCCTGCTGCCATTGGGGTAATTGTAATATCTCCTTCATGCATAGGCATAAGAAGTTCTTTTTCATCTTCAAAAGTATTATCTGCAACATCAACTACAAATCCAATATCTTTGCTATGACAGTCAATTAAATAGTTACGAATATCTCCATCAATATTTACATCAAGACAACGTATTACATCACTTACCGATTCGGCATAAATTTGAAAACCAGTTCCAAACTTTTCTCCCATTTCACCTTCTAAATATACATTACGCAACATATCTATATGCTCCTATTAGATACTTGTGCCAAAAAGGATAAATATTCTCTCTACATGAGAGTCTATTTACCGCATGATGATAAAATATATCGTTTCCTAAATAAACTCCACAATGATTGTTTATTTCTGTTTCAACTTTAAATATTAATACATCATTTATTTGTAAATTAGTATTAATATCAATTGGTTGTCCTCCCCAATCTTTTATTACTTCAGGAGAAAAATAATCAAGTTTCTCTTTTTTCCACCAATCATCTTCAAATAAAGCTCTTGGAGGAATATTTATATTTTGAGACTTTAAATAGTCTCGCATTGCTTCAAAACAATCTGCAACTCCAAACTCATACTCTCGTCCATATAGATCAGTAAGATTCTTTTCTGGTTCTACTACTGTAAGATCCATGTCCGGATAACTAAAAATATAATAAGGAATTCCTAGTGTATTACAATATTTTTTATCATTTTCTGTTGGCTCTGATGTAGAATCTGGATGACTATGTACTATTCCTATAATATCTGTTGTTCGAAGAAGTTTTATATACTCTTTTGAATCAATTACAAAATCTTCGTTATCTTCCGCTACATTTGTGCAAGGAAAAAATTGTTTTTTACCTTTTACAACAGCTAAAACTCCACAGCCTTCTCTAGGATATTCATCTTTAAAATGTTCTTCTATTTTTTCTAAATTCACTATCTAAACTTTTTACTTCCAGGAAAGCCTCCGAAAGGTAAAGAAACTACACTATTAAACTGTGCTGCTGGTATTGAGTTAGTTTTAACATCACTACTAACTAATCTTGATGGGAGCGCTTGATATCGTATCTTACAAGATTTTAATAGTTTTCCACAAACATCGGCTCTTATCCAAACAGACTCATCTGTTCCCGGAGTTATGTTTGTATTTTCTTTTATTGCTCTATAAATATTATTATCCGTATACCTAACATAAGAATTTTGTCTAATATCATGAGGTTTAACTGTATAAGTAGTAGAGTTATTCCAAGTTGTATAAGTTCTTACAGCCTGCCAATAAATACTTCCCTCAGTGGGAGTAACTCCTGATACGGAACCTTCTGCTCGCCATGTATCAGAACCTACTGTATTACTATTTGAAAGAGTATTTGAATATACATAGTGCCCTGCAACATAAGAAGTACTGGATGAATAGTCTCCTTTCCATATTCCAATCGAATTATGCACTACTCCGATAGCTGTTGTCCCTCCACTTGGTGCGCCACTAAAAGTAACTGTGGCTGCTGCATCATATCCTGTGCCTGCATTTGTAATCGATACTCCTGTAACTTTTCCTGCTGAAATAGTGGCTGTCGCTGTAGCTGTAGTTCCACTACTAGGAGCACTAATTGTTACTGTTGGCGGAGAAGTATAACCACTTCCCGCATTCACAATAGCAACTCTTGAAATTACAGAAGTGTATGCTGTTTTTCTTGTTCCATTTGCATTATAAAAATGATCATAAAATACTAAAGGCTCATCATTAAGAGTAAAATAAAAAGTATAAGAATCACCTTCTGTATCTAATATTTGTTCATTAGTTTTCCAATAACATGCACTTTTTGTTTGATCATTATTAAATTCTTTGTATATCCAAGGACAATATTTACCTACAACAACTCTTGCAGGAATTTTAACATTTGATAGTTCCATTGGTGATGCAAGTTCAAGTGTTACGGATAAAAAAGTTTTATCTGTAATTCTATCCACAATAAATGTTTCTTTAGGAAACTCTACAGGAGTAGCACTACCAGTATATTTTTCTAAAGTTTTTCTTCTTATAAATCTTTGTCCAATTAAATTTTCAAACTTAAAGCCTGCTGCTGTTATATTTTCTCCTTGAATTAAGGAGTCCCAAGTTCCATCTTCCATTTCTGTTTTAAATGCTGAACCTGTTTTTAATAAACTTTCTACATTAGCAATTGTTACTTTGGGGCGATTCATTGCCCCATCAGATTTCTTTTCAATACTATCTATCATTATGGGTAAGGAAATATAAGTATTTCCATCAAAAATTATATCTTTATTAGAGTCAGTACCATCTAAATCTTTTTCTGAATGAAAATATAGTTTGTTATTTGTGCCTGTACCTAATTCTATTTCATATAAATGAATTAAACCACTAGTAATTTCACTAGCTTGTGTATCTGTTGCTATTGCTACACTCATGGTTCATACACTCTTTCAAATGTTGCTGTAATACTATAGCTGCCGCTATTTGACCATGATTGACTCCATTGAGTACACACCACTTTAATTGTAGTAACAGGACTACCTTCGCTATCATTTGTTCCCGAATTAGAATCTGGATAAGTAAAACTAAAAGCTGTGACTGCTTTTTTAGTTCTAAAGAAAGCTTCTATATCGTCTGCTTCCGCTTTTAATCTATTAACAAAATTTACGGTAAAAGTATCTCTCAGAGTATTTAACCCATCAGCAATTCTTTGTTGATAGCCATCACCAAACCTTGCTACTCTAACTTTTGGTTGAGTTTGTCTGTTTAATGTTTTATCAGGTACTACAGGAATACTATTACTGATATTTGGGACTATAAACCCTATATCACCTACTGCCATTATGCTACTCCATACGGATTAAGTATTCCGCCCGATCGTTTTTGAAAGTGTAATTCATCTTGTACTGCCGAAGCAATGAGTCTTCCTAAGTTTTCACCCATTGCTCCATCTGATTGACTATTTTGTTGTTGCGATTGTCCATTGCCATCAATACTTACATTTACAGTTACGTTATTTTGTTGTCCCATTCCGCCTTTCATTTCTACAGGAATAGAACGATTATCAGGTAAAGGTACAACTGCTTCTGTTCCATGTAAAACTGCAGGATATCCTGATTGTTTTCCTCTTGCAACTCCTCCTCTAGAGTAGTCCTCCATTCTTGCAATACCACCATAACGATACTGAGGTGGCTCTAGTATTCCACCTTTTTTAGCTGCTGGAATACCTAAAAAATCTCCAAAACCACTTCCACCAAAAGCAGAAGTAAGCATTCTCATAACTAACATCCTTGTTATCATTTGTGCAATATCAGCAAGAATTGCTTTTGCCATATCT
>CEVX01050478.1_pt1 | contig 13445 bp, 13 predicted proteins | sample 356561 | NCBI WGS metagenome assembly CEVX01 (sample SAMEA2623886, study PRJEB7988) | marine metagenome | biome: marine biome (ENVO:00000447); feature: surface water layer (ENVO:00002042); material: "saline water (ENVO:00002010), including plankton (ENVO:xxxxxxxx)" | depth 5 m | reverse complement strand
ATTGCATTTTTAAATGCATCGATGGTCATAATATCTCTTGGCTTTATGTCATTTTTTAGTAAATAATTTAATTGAAGTCCCGACTTTTTTGCGGCATCTCTTAATCGTTCATCTTCTGCAGGTATTGATGCTGTCCCAGGCAAGCTCATCCCAATAGCCTCACCTACTGAAGCCATTGTATTTGCTGTAAACATTCCAGCACATGAGCCTTGTCCAGGGCATGCATTACATTCTATTTCGTATAATTCTTCTTCAGATATTAGTCCCTTATCAAAGGCCCCTATGCCTTCAAAAACATCAACAATAGAAATGTCTTTTCCTTTATATACACCGGGAAGGCTGCTGCCACCGTATAAAAATATTGCTGGTCGATTTATTCTTGCTGAAGCCATCAACATACCAGGTAATGATTTGTCACATCCTGCAATAGTTACCATTCCATCAAATCTTTCTGCATGCATAACTAATTCAACTGAATCAGCGATTACCTCTCTAGAGACCAATGAGGCTCTCATACCTTCATGTCCCATGGAAATACCATCCGAAACAGCAATCGTTGAAAAAATTAATCCTGCTGAATCAACACCATTTACACCTTCTTTTGCAAATTTTGATAATTCTGGTCCTGTTAGATTACAAGGAGTAACTTCATTTCCCGCTGAAACTATTCCTACTTGAAACTTATTAAAGTCATCATCATTTAAACCAACTGCTCTCAGCATTGCTCTAGCAGCTGATTTTTCAACACCTTGTGTTACATCATCAGAAAATTTTGCCATAGATTAAGAATAGATAAAAACTATTACAATATCACTTTTTTAATCTTTCAAATTCTTTTTTTACGTCATTTGAAACTTCTTTTTGAATGAAAGACTCTTCATTTACTCTATCTAACTTATTAATTCTCCATAATGCCCATACTGAGTACAGCCTTATGATGTCTGACTCCGAATCAAGTAATTTAAAAAATAATTCGTGGCTGTCACTATTTGGATTATTCGCAAGTGCAATAATTGCGTTTCTTTTTAGATAATCTGCATTTCTTTTAGGTACATAAAACCACGCAAATTTTGAAATCAAATTCTCGTTATCCATATTTATTATTTTTTCCAAATCTACCTCTTTTGTTTTTTGTAAATTAATAAATTTATTTTGACCTGGTGGACACGACGTTAGACAGTCGTCACAACCATAAAATCTATTTGCAATTTTGCTTCTAATTTCATGTGGAATTATTTCCGGAGATTGTAACCAATAAGAAATACATTTTCGTGAATCAATCTTGAATTCATTATCTAATGCTCCTGTTGGACATGAAATTTGGCACATATTGCAGCTTCCACATGAATACGACATGACAACGGGTTTTTCAAACTTCATTTCAACATAAAGGTTTCCAATTAATTGCCATGGGCCTATACCTGGTGATAACATCATTGAGCTTTTACCTTGCCATCCCAATCCAGACCCTTCAAAAAATAATCGATCATAATGACTTGGACTATCTATAAATTCTTGAGTTCTTAAATCTAAACTATCAAAATGATTTTTAAGTTTTTCAATAAATTTTTCAATTGGTTTGTAATAGTCTTCTATTGCAAAACGTGCAATAGAACCTTTTCCTGTTGTTGAAGCTATATTTGAAGTGTAAATTTCACCATAATTAAAACTAATAATTATACAAGATTTGGCCCATTTAAATTTATCACCTAATCCTGAATAATCTGGATTGGAAAATGTAAACTTCATGTTTGCATGTTTTTGCTGATTTTTAACTTCTTTAATCCTTTTAGATTTATTTTCAAAAGATGGAATATCGACAGTTGAAATTTTTATATTCTTGGGTATTTCAATATTGTTTTTATTCAAGTAATTTATTACATTTAGGTCTTTCATTTTTATCAGCATTAACTATAGTTATACTTAATGAAAATAATTCAAAATTTTAATTCTTTACTAGTATTAGTGCTTATGTAGCGCTCATTAGCTAGTATTGAGCGCCTCCCCAAATAGGGAGGTTTTTTTTTGGGAAAGATATGAGTGAAGAAAAATTAAGTGGTGCTGAACTTGTTGTAAGAAGTTTAGAATATATGAATATTTCTACTATTTTTGGCCTACCTGGCGGAGCAATATTGCCTGCATATGATCCCTTATATGACAGTCCAATAAGACATATATTAGCTAGACACGAACAAGGATCTGGGCACATGGCAGAAGGTTATGCCCAAGCAACTGGTGAACTTGGTGTAGTAATTGCTACATCTGGACCAGGAGCTACTAATTTGATAACACCTTTAACAAATGCACTAATGGACTCTACTCCACTATTAGCAATTACTGGACAAGTTGCTTCAGAAGCAATTGGAAATGATGCATTTCAAGAAGCATATACAGTAGGTTTGACAATGGCCGCAACTAAGCATAATTATTTAATTACTAATGCAGAAGAGATTCCTCAGATATTGCTCGAAGCAAGGCATATAGCTACTACTGGTAGGCCTGGACCTGTTTTAGTAGATATACCAAAAGATATATTAAATCAAAAAGTTGAATGGATTGAACCAAAATTAATTGATTTGCCAGGATATAAACCAACTTTAGAACCAAATCCAAAAATGATTAATCAGGCAGCAGATTTAATTAAGAAAGCAGAAAAACCGATACTTTATGTTGGTGGTGGAATAATACATTCAAAAGCAAATGAAGAATTATTTGAGCTCGCTACAAAATTTCAAATACCAGTTGTAACAACATTAATGGGTAGAGGTGCTTTCCCCGATGGAAATGAACTATGTTTTGAAATGCCAGGTATGCATGGAAACTATACAGCCACAACTTCCATACAAAAATCAGATCTCTTAATTGCCATCGGTGTGAGGTTTGACGATAGAGTCACGGCTAATCCTAAATTTTTCGCACAAAATGCTAAGGTAATTCATGCTGATATTGACCCTGCTGAAATTGGAAAAATAAGAGAACCTGAAGTTCCAATTGTAGGTGATGCTAAAAGTGTTATCACTGGCTTAATTGAAAGGTTAGAAGGGTCAGATTTAAAAACTACTGATTGGATAAACGAACTTAATCAAATGAAAAAAGATTATCCTTTGTCATACATCCAGGAAGAAAAAGGCCCACTTAAGGTTCCATTTGTTCTGGAAGAGCTTCAAAAATTATCTGATGAAGATGCAATAGTTGTCTCGGGAGTTGGCCAGCATCAAATGTGGATATCACAACATTGGAATTTTACTCAACCTAATACATGGTTAAATTCAGGAGGGCTAGGAACAATGGGATATTCACTTCCTGCTGCAATCGGTGCCCAAGCTGCTTACCCTGATCGGCAAATTTTAGCATTAGATGGTGATGGATGCTTTCAAATGACATGTCAGGAATTGATTACTGCTTCGACAGAAAATATTCCAATAAAAATTGTTGTTTTTAACAACGGAAATCATGGAATGGTTAGGCAATGGCAAAAAATATTTTATAAAAACAGATTTTCTGCATCAGAATTAACGCATCATACTCCAGACTATGTTGCACTTGCAGAATCAATGGGCGCTACAGGATTGAGAATGATTGAAAAATCTGATGTGAAAAAAGTTTTTGAAAAAATGTTAGAAATCAACGACAAACCCGTGTTAGTTGAATGCATTGTTGATCCAGAGGACATGGTGTTTCCAATGGTTCCAGCTGGTGGAAGCAATGATGTAGTTATATTAAATGAGGATGATTTAAAAAAATTATGAGTGAAAGAATATTAAGTGTTCTCGTTGAAGATAAGCCTGGTGTATTAGCTAGAGTCTCGTCAACTATATCTAGAAGAGGTTTTAATATTAACTCATTAGCTGTTGGACCTACAAATATTCAAGGTAGGTCGAAAATGACAATTGTTACAGAACTTGAGTCCGTGGAACAAGTAAAAAAACAATTGAATAAGCTAATCAACGTAATAAAGATTGTTGAACTTGATCCTGAAAATACAATAGAATCAGAAGTTCTACTTCTAAAAGTATCAATAAATAAAGACACGCAAACATCAGTCATTGAAAAGGCTTCCCTATCTGGGGCAAAATCGGTAGATGTTGGTTCAGATTATGCAGTTTTTGAGATGACCGGAGCATCAAAAGATTTAGATAAACTTGAAAATTTACTTAAACCATTTGGAATAATTGAGATGATTAGAGGTGGAAGAATAGCCATCCAAACAAAATCGTAGGAGGATAAATGTCGACAAAAATAATATATGATGAATCAATTGATATAGAAATGATTAAATCAAAAAAGGTTAGTGTAATTGGATTTGGTAGCCAAGGACATGCTCATGCTCTTAATCTCTATGATTCAGGTGTTGACGTAACAGTTGGTTTAAGAGAAAATTCTTCATCATTTAATAGAGCAAAAGAAATGGGTCTTAATGTGGAAAATCTTGAAAATGCAACTAAAAATGCTGACATAGTAATGCTTTTACTTCCAGACCAATTGATGGCAGATGTTTATGAAAATGATATTGCTCCATTTATGAAAGATAACTCAACTTTATTTTTTGCACATGGTTTCAATATTCACTTTGGTGAAATAGTTCCCCGTGAAGATATATCTATAGCCATGATTGCTCCAAAAGGTCCTGGCCATTTATTAAGAAGAACTTATGAAGAAGGTTCTGGAATGCCTTGCCTTGTTGCAGTTGAAAAAGACTTATCTGGAAATACAAAAGAAATGGCTTTATCTTATGCTTCCGCAATAGGCGGTGGAAGAGCCGGCGTATTAAATACAACTTTTAAAGAGGAAACCGAAACCGACTTATTTGGTGAGCAAGTTGTTCTGTGTGGCGGTCTTACTGAGTTAATTCGGAATGGATTTGAAACATTAGTTGAGGCTGGTTACCAGCCAGAAAGTGCTTATTTTGAAACTTTACATGAAGTTAAATTGATTGTTGATTTGATGTATGAAGGTGGGTTTGAATGGATGAGGCATTCAATCTCAGATACAGCGGAATATGGTGACTTTTCAAGAGGTTCAAGAATTATTACGGATGATACAAAAAAAGAAATGAAAAAAGTTTTGGAAGAAATACAGTCAGGAGCTTTTGCAAAAGAATGGATGTCTCAAGCCCGCGAGGGATCTCCTTACCTTAAGCAAGAGCGCGAAAATGCCTCAAACCATCAAATTGAAAATATTGGTAAAGAATTAAGAAATATGATGCCCTTTTTAGATGCTAAAGATATCAAAAAAGATATATGAGCTCCGACCAATTAGTAATTTTTGATACCACTTTAAGAGATGGGGAACAAAGCCCAGGAATAGCTTTGACGCCCTCTGAAAAACTTCTTATTGCTCAACAATTAGAAAAACTTAAAGTAGATGTTATAGAGGCTGGATTTGCAGCTTCCTCCCCCGGTGATTGGGATGGAGTTAATCTTATTGCAAAAAATATAAAAAATTCCACTATTGCCTCCCTAGCTCGTTGTGTACAAGAGGATATTGAGAAAGCTTATGAAGCTATAAAGCCAGCCAAAAATTCTAGAATACACGTCTTTACTTCTACTTCTGATATACATATGGAACATATGCTTAGAAAAACTAAAGAAGAGGTTTTAAATGATGCAAAAGAATCTGTAAGGTTTGCAAAAAAACTTTGTGATGATGTAGAGTTTTCTGCACAAGATGCAACAAGAACAGACCATGATTTTCTAATAGAAATATTAAAAGTTGCTGTCGAGGAGGGTGCAACAACAATAAATGTCCCAGATACAGTAGGTTATGCAACGCCAAACGATTATTTAGAGCTTCTTAAAAAAGTTTATAGCAAAGTTAAAGGAAAAAATGAAGATGTAATAATTTCAACTCATTGTCACAATGATTTAGGACTAGCTGTTGCTAATTCATTAACAGCTATTAATGCTGGAGCTAGACAAATAGAAGGTGCGATTAATGGAATTGGGGAAAGAGCTGGGAATACGTCTACAGAAGAAATAATAATGGCTATTAAAACAAGACAAGATCAATATGGAGTTGAAATCAATGCTGAGACAACAGAAATTTCTGAAACATCTAGGCTTGTATCTAAATTAACTGGTTACCCAGTTCAATATAACAAAGCAGTAGTTGGAAGAAATGCTTTTAGCCACGAATCAGGAATTCATCAGCATGGATATTTAAGAAATACGATGACATATGAAATTATGACTCCCGATTCTGTAGGGCAGGAATCAAAAATAGTTTTAGGAAAACATTCTGGTCGAGCAGGATTTAAAGATGCCTTAGAAAAGCTTAACATTGAGTTGGAAGATGAACTATTTAATTTAAGCTTTGAAAAATTTAAACAATTAGCTGATAGAAAAGGCGAAATCGTAGAAAATGAATTGAGAGCAATTATTGGACAAGTTGAGATTAACGAAGCCCCCGTAAAATTAGTATCGGTTTCTGTAAATAGCAAAGATGAATTTGCATCAGCAAAAGTAACTCTTAATGTCAATGGTGAAGATCAAACTACGGAAGCTGAAGGTGATGGGATGATACATGCTGCGTTTAAAGCTGTAAAAGACATTTTGAAATCAGAGGCCATACTTATTGATTACAGAGTTGAAAGTATCACAAAAGGTGCAGACGCAACAGCTGAAATAGTCACTATAATCAACGATGGACAAAATTTAAAACAAGGAAGATCTGTATCCACGGATGTTGTACAAGGTTCTGTAGAATCATTTTTGAATGCATTAAATAAATAATATGAAAAAATATAACATTTCAGTAATTGGTGGAGATGGAACCGGACCAGAAGTTGTTGATGAAGCATTAAAAGTTCTTGAACAAACAAAATCTAAATTTGATATTGATTTTAATTTTATCATGAATGATTTAGGTGGTGATAGATATTTAAGTAGTGGTGACCTAGTTACTGAAGCTGATATCGATGAACTTGGTAATAGTGATTCAATATTACTTGGCGCTATTGGTCACCCTGATGTAAAGCCTGGAATTCTTGAACAAGGTATCTTATTAAAGTTGAGAAAAGAGTTTGACCAATATATTAATTTGAGACCTGTCGTGTTGTATCCTGGTGTTGAAACTCCCCTAGCTAACAAAACTCCTGAAGATATAGATTTTGTGGTTGTTAGAGAGAACACTGAGGGACTTTATGCTGGAGCAGGTGGTTATATTCATTATGGTACGGATAAAGAAGTTGCGACTCAAGAATCCATAAATACAAGAAGTGCAATACAAAGATGTATTGAATACGCTTTTGAGTATACGGTTAAAAATAATCGAAAAAAGATAACTTTATGTGCAAAAACCAATGTTCTTACTTATGCTCACGATTTATGGGAAAGAGTTTTCTATGAAGTAGCAGAAAAATACCCAGCCATTGAAACAGATTATGGTCATGTCGATGCAGTGTGTATGTGGATGGTTAAAAATCCTGAATGGTTTGACGTCATTGTGACAGACAATATGTTTGGAGATATTATTACTGACTTAGGTGCAATGATTCAAGGAGGAATGGGAATTGCTGCAGGTGGAAATATCAATCCACAAGGGGTATCAATGTGTGAACCAATTGGAGGTTCTGCACCAAAATATACAGGTAAAAATGTAATTAACCCCCTTGCTTGTATTGCAGCAGCATCAATGATGCTTGATGTACTTGGTGAAGAGAAATATGCAAATAAAATTGAAAGTGCAGTCATAAAAACCGCTCAAAAACTAGATTCTCTTTCAGCTGGAAAGATGGGTATGGGCACTTCTGAGGTTGGAGATATGGTTAAAGATTTTATTTTGAATGATGAAGAATGAAAATATCCATCTTAAAGAGTTACTTTTAAATAGAAGAGTTGTTCGAAACTATTCAGAAACTGATAAAGATTATCCAAATTTGTCAGATATACCAAAACTAACGATAAAAATACCAACAGCAGGATTCTCAAGAGGTATTGAAATTATATCCGTTGAAAATAAAGAAAATATAAAGAAACTAGCAATTTATGCAAACGAAGATAGTTATTTAAAAAAGGGCTATGGTAAATGGTTATCAAATTCAAAAGCAATATTTCTAATTTTGATAAATGAACAGGCCTACCATGAAAGATACAAAGAACTTGATAAGCAAAATCAAACTAACTCAAGCAACTGGAGTGTCCCCTATTGGTATGTAGATGCTGGAGCTGCAATGATGAATTGTATGTTATTAGTAGAAGAAACCGGACTTAAAAGTGGATTTCTAGGATCTCATAATATGGAAATACAAAAAATAAAATCATTACTATCAATACCTGAGAATATTGAAATTTTAGGTTTTGTAACAGCGGGCGTTGAAGGGGAATCAACTAATTTAAAAAAGGAAAATTTAAATAAAAAAAAACTTTTACACAAAGAAAAATATGAAAAATAAAGAAATATCATCATTAGCAAATCCAGAACTTAAATTTTTAATTTCACTTAAGAAAAATAAGATTAGAAGACAAGAGCAAAAGTCTTTAGCTGAAGGTTATCGTGAAAACTTACAACTAATTAGTTCCAATTATCAGATTGATACTCTTTATATTTGTAGAGAATTCTTTATTGGCGAAAATAATCAAGAGCTAATACAAAAGTTTAAAAATAAAAGTGTGAGAATTGTGGATCTAACAAGCAAAGCTTTCAAAGCAATATCATATAGAGATAGGCCTGACGGAATAATTTCATTATTCAAAGTAGATATACTAAATATTGATAATAATGAATTATCAGGTCCAATTCTCATTGCAGATTCAATAGAAAAACCCGGCAATCTTGGTACGATGATCAGGACAGCAAGGTCTTTTGATATTACCAATATAATTTCATCAGATGGAGTGACTGACTTCTTTAATCCAAATGTAATAAGATCGTCAATAGGTCATATCTTTAATATAAATATATTCTCTGAAAAGTCTGAAAAAATAATCTCTGATCTTAAGAAATTGAATTATGAAATTATTTCTTTAGATCCAGACTCAGCAAACAGTATTAGATCATATAAGCCTAAAAAAAATTATGCCCTTGTAATTGGTTCTGAACAATATGGTATTTCTGAAATCTGGAAAGATAATGCATCAAAAATCCTGAAAATCGATACCGAAAATAAAGTAGATTCTTTGAACGCATCAGGTGCAGCAGCAATAGCTATGTGGGAATTTTATAAAAACTATGAATAATCAATTATGCATACTAGATATCGAGACAACCGGTTTTAAACCTGAAGATTCTGAAATACTTGAATTATATATTTTAAAAGTTGTTGATAACGAGATTATTGATGAGTTTTATAGTTTGTTCAATACAAAGCAAAAAATTGAAAATTCTCATATTCATGGGATTACTAACGAAAAAGTAAAGGATTCTCCATACTTTGAAGAAAAAAGTTTAGAAATCAGAGAATTTGTTAAAGGATCTGTTCTAGTAGGTCACAATATTGACTATTTTGATTTAAAGTTTTTAAATCATTACCTTGATCAACCATTAGATAACAAAACAATAGACACTGTCTTACTTAGTAGGGCTAAATTGAGTGATAAAATAAAAAACCATAAATTAATCACAATTGCTGAATATTTTAATGTCTCAATTCCTACTCACTCTGCAAAAGATGACGTAATAACAACTTTTGAAATTTATAAAAAACTATCTTCAATACAATAAAGTTGTGTCAGAAATATTTTTTAAATCAACAAATTTAACTCTAGGTTATTCGAATCAAGTAGTTCTTAGCAATCTGAATCTTGAATTAAGTGAAGAATATAACTACCAGATAATAGGAAGAAATGGTGCCGGCAAATCTACATTAATTAATTTCATATCGTCAAATTTTGATGGTACAGATTTTAATTCAGAGGTAATAAGAACAAAAAGTAACATCGACCAAATCTCACCATATGCAACATTAATTATGGAATTAACATTTTTGGAAAATATTAAATATTTCACAACAAAGTCTGAATTATCAATAGATGAAAAAATAGCCATCTCAAAAAATTATTTACCTGAAATATACTTGGATGAAAAAGTGAAAAACTTTTCAAGTGGAATGATCAGAAGGGCGGAATTATCAATTATTGAAATAAAAGAACCGACCATTTTATGTATTGATGAACCATTAAATTTTCTAGATTCTGAAGGTATTAATTTATTAAAAAATTTAATTGATAAACGTACCAAAAATCAAAAATCTAACATTCTATCAACTCAAGAATTAATTGATTTTCAAGGTATCAATTTTGAGGTAATAGATTTAAATGAAAATGAATAAGCACATAATAAAGAAAGAATTATTAGTTGAACTTAAAAATAGTTCTTCACTTTTTCTAATTACTCCAACTATGACCGTTCTGATAATTATTTTTCCAATTTTGATTGAAAATAGATTTGCAGTTGATGAAGATTTATTTATTGTATCTCATTTATTATTTCTGATAATATTTTCAACTCTTTTTGCAATTAGAAAGCCAATTATTCTCGAACGATTAATTAGAGAGTTAAATTTTGGAAATTACAAAAAAATAGAGTTTTTTAATAGTAAAGTTGTTTCAGAATTTATAATTTTTCTTCCTCAAATTATTATTTTGAATATTTTGTATTCTGCATTTACCAACTCGAGTGTTAATGTATCGATTGTTTACTTTTTATTTTCAATTATATTTTTTGCTATTAATGCAAGCATGATAAATATAATTTTTCAGATATTTACCAGCTTTAATAACAGATTTGTTCAATTCATTCTCATTACTCCAATGTACCTAGCTTTATCATTCTTTATAGGTCCACTGTGGTTAGGTTTAGGACAGGATATAGCTAATATTTACTTATTAATGTATTTAGGAATTACAGTTTTAATTTTTGCTATTGCAAATTTTTACCTTGAAAGGACAAATTAAATGATGTTATATGGACCGCTTGCGGTTTGGATATTAGTAAGTGCTTTTGGACCATATGATACAGTTCAAGGGCCCTCTTCTAAACTCCTCTATGTTCATGTACCAACTGTTTGGATAGCTTATCTTGCATACACACTGACATTTATATATTCATTGTTATATTTAATTAAAAAAAACCCAAAGTATGATTCAAGAGCTGAAGCAAATGCAAAATCAGGTGTATTATTTACTGCTTCAACACTTATTGCTGGATCTGTATGGGGAAAGTTTACATGGGGAACATGGTGGGTTTGGGGTGACGCAAGACTTAACTTAACCGCAATATTGTTGCTAGTTTATCTTGGATATTTAGCTTCTAGAAGATTCAGTGATGATTTATCCAAGACAGCAAAAAATTCATCGTTTATTGGGATATTTGGTGTTATTCAAATACCAATATTACATTTTAGTGTTATATGGTGGAGATCAGTTCATCAACAAGCTTCTATTTTAAGTCAGGAAACAGTTTCTACTGGTGATGCTCCAATGTCTCCAGACATACTAACTACACTTCTAATAAGCGTTTTGCTTGTAACACTCGTGCATGTATTCCTTGCTAAGAAATTTAGAATCAATTCTGATCAAATATGGGATGATTATCTAAATCCAAAATCAAGGGCTAAAATCTAGATAAAAAGTGAAAAAAAATTTGTTTCTCATCTTTGTTGGGATTTTTATAATTATATTTGCAAGTATTAGAATTGCTTCAAGCAACACTATCTACTACTACACGACAACAGAAGCTAACTATTTATCATCTACATCTGATGAAAGAATTAAGCTTGGTGGATTTGTTGTATCTGATTCTGTAAAAAAAGGTGAACTTGGTGCAACAGAATTTTTAATTACCGATGGAAATGTGACTATGAAAATTAATTTTGATGGATTCATCCCTGAACTATTTCAAGATGAGATGGGTGTGATACTAGATGGTTATTTTAGTGATGATATCTTTTACTCCGACGATATGCTTGTGAAACATGACAATGAGTATATATCTGAGGATGGAGAAGTGTATGACGTAGAAAATTATTCAGAATGATATCATCGATTGGTATTTTACTAACTTGGGTAGGATCTTTAAATTTAATTTTTTTATTTTTTTCCAATAATAAAAAAATTTTTCAGTCTCTTGTAAGAATAAATTTATTAATACACTTCATGTTGTTTTGCTTACTTGAGATAGGACTATTTTTAGATGATTTTTCGATCTTTTATATTGCAAATCACTCTGCAGCTACAACTCCTCCAATATATAAATTTGCTTCACTGTGGGGTTCTTTAGATGGCTCTATTCTGTTGTGGAATTTTGTATTAAGTATTTATTTCTATTTATATATTAAATTTTATAAATCAACTACTGAAATTTACGATATAAAAATCTTTGCATTAATTATTTTATTTTTTAATGGTTTTACAATTTTTAGTTCATCACCTTTTGCTGGATGTGTTCAATTGGCATCAATAGGGTGTCAAGATTTCACCTTATTACCATTTCAAGATTTAGTGGTATCAGATACTGGAAGAGGTCCAAATCCTCTTCTTCAAAATCATCCTTTAATGGCAATTCATCCTCCAATACTTTATCTTGGTTATATTGGTTTAGTGCTTCCATTTGTGATTTCAACAAGTGAGTTATTTAATAATTATAAAGATGAAAACTGGATTAAAGTTGCCGAAAAAGCTACTTATTTTCCCTGGCTCTTTTTAACAGCAGGTATTACATTAGGAGCTGCGTGGTCTTATGAAGTTCTTGGATGGGGTGGGTACTGGGCGTGGGATCCAGTAGAAAATGTTTCTTTTATTCCATGGTTATTAGCAACTGCTTTTTTGCACTCATCTAAAACACAAATCAAAGAACAAACACTTATCAACTGGAATTATGTACTTTCATGCCTTATGTTTCTATCAGTAATTTTTGGAACATTTATTACCAGATCAGGTGTATTAATCTCAGTACATGCATTTTCAAACGGAAACATAGGTACTTATTTACTTATTGGATTAGTAATGTTTACAGGTTTGTTTGTTTATATTGGCATAAAAAATGTCGATTATTTTAAAAGCTCAAAAAAAGTTGAAAATCTGTTTGGAAGATCAGGTTTTTTTGTCGCAAATAATATTGTTCTATCTGCATCAGCATTAATCGTCTTAATTGGAACTACGTATCCAATTTTTTATGAATCTTTTTTTAGTAAACAACTTACCATGGGAAGAGCTTTTTACGATATATTAGTTGGTCCATTGCTTTTGATTCTTATTTATTTGATGGTATTTTCTACAAAAGTATCAAAAGTAAATTTGAATTTAAAAGATTGGTTAAGCGAAAATCAAAATCAGATTAATTTATCTCTAATTCTCTCAATAAGTTTTACAGTTTATTTCAATGCTTCTTACAAATTTATAATCACAATATTTGGCTCAATTTTGTTGATAATTGTAATCTCTAAAAATATATTAAGAAGATTTAAAAAAACTAAACTACAAGGCAAATATTGGACTGGGCAAATTTCC
>CEVX01145490.1_pt1 | contig 13527 bp, 11 predicted proteins | sample 356561 | NCBI WGS metagenome assembly CEVX01 (sample SAMEA2623886, study PRJEB7988) | marine metagenome | biome: marine biome (ENVO:00000447); feature: surface water layer (ENVO:00002042); material: "saline water (ENVO:00002010), including plankton (ENVO:xxxxxxxx)" | depth 5 m | reverse complement strand
CGAGAATCAGAAATAGACGAATGTCTAGTAGATCTAGCGGCCATCGGCTGCGACATTGTAACAATCGGACAGTACCTGAGGCCATCATCAGATCACCTTCCCATCAAAGAATGGATAAATCCGAGCACTTTCAAAAGATGGAAGGAAATAGGTGAAAATCTTGGAATTTCACATGTTGAATCCAGTCCTCTGACACGATCCAGTTACCATGCCCGACAAGCCTTGGAATCTACAGGCAGCACACCAGTCAGCATTGAGCGATCACAGTTAATTTCCGCAGACAGCCGCTAAAAAAATAAATGATTCGTCTTGATGCAGCTACTGTTCTTTTGCAATGGGCGGTTGGAGGTCTTCTTTTCTTGTGGGTTACCTGTCGTCACCGCAAGGTAGGGATAGGTTACGGATGGCTACTGCGCTCCACTTACATCATCATGCTGATCTCAGCACTTGCAGTTGGGTTATTGACTGAAACTGTATTAGCGCGTGAAATAATCACTATAGGCATAGTCATAGCGACAGCAATACCACTATGTATTTCTTTTTTTAATAGAAAAAATAAAGAAAAAGATCTGAATTTAAATCTGGATTTGGTTGCGCCGATACTCGGTATAGCTGCTTTAGTAGTTGCGGCACTAGACGCAGGCGGACCACCGGCTCTTGCGATAGCGAGAATTATCATAGGAGCGATTTTTCTTGGAGTTGTGAGTGACGCAATGCTTCTAGGTCATTGGTATCTAGTTCAACCTGGACTAGTCAGATCCCCTCTTCTGGAGCTAGTCAGGTTGATAGGGATCATTTGGCCATTGGAATTAGTAGCACTTTTATATCCCACCGGAATGATCTCAGTTATCAATGGAAATATCGATGACGGTTATGGAGGCTTGTTGGGTTGGTTCTGGATTGCCTGCACAGTCATGACGATCGTCTTGGTGTTTGTAACACGTGCCGCACTAAAGGAAAAACAATATTCTGCAGTCATGGCGGCAACTGGATTACTGTATTTAGCAATACTCACGGGATTTGGAATGGATTTAGTTGCAAGAGCAACACTTGCTTAAAATAGAAATCTGCTCGAGGGTCTAGGTGGTTGGTGCAGCTAGGATTACCGAATGAAGGTATATACAAGACGAGGTGACGATGGATCCACCGATCTGCTATATGGAGGACGTGTATCAAAGAATGATGCGCAGCCAGAAGTATACGGAGATGTAGATGAGACACAGTCTTTCATCGGTTTGGCAAGAGCTGCAGCAGGTGAAGAACTTTCAAATGTCTTGGTAAGAATTGAGCGTGAGCTCTGGATTGCAATGGCTGAGCTAGCTTGCAACCCAGAAAAAATCGACAAGCTCGATCAAAACAGCCGCTTAACTAAAGAAACGGTTGAAGGTCTTGAAGACCTAATAGATGAATTTAGCGAAAAGTTTGAGGCACCAAAAGAATTTGTAGTTCCCGGCGAAGAAGAAGTAGCAGCAAGATTAGATGTGGCAAGAACTGTTTGCCGTCGTGCCGAAAGATCAGCAGTCGGACTTGGATTGAAAGATTCATACGTAGTTCCGTATCTCAATCGACTCTCAGATTTTCTTTGGAGTGCAGCACGATGGCAAGAAGGTCAATCTGTAACCACTAAATCTGTTCCCGTATCTGAAAAATAAATATCCAGCTAGGAGAAAACATGACAATAAGCTTTACAACCGCCAGACGTCTACCGGCAAATGCAGCAGTAGTTGCTTACGGAATTAAATCGGACGAATTAAACAGTCCACCAGAATGTTTCAATCCAGCAGAACTGAAAAAACTTGGTTTCAAAGGCGAATTGGGACAAGTCCAAATACTCCCTGAAGGTAACAAACTTATCGCAGCTGTAGGCCTAGGCGAATCAACCGAAATCACTCCAACTAAATTAAGGACGGCAGCAGCAGCACTTGCAAGAGCGACTCGTCGGCATGCTTCGGTCGCTACAGATCTGGTCTCAAAATCTGAAATTGAAACCACTCAAGCTATCCAGTCGGTAGTTGAAGGAATGTCTCTATCTCTTTACAAATTTGATTACAAATCATCTTCAACAAAAAATAAAGAAGATGGGGTTTTAAAAAAAGTGATACTTGCTGGCAGTACATCAGCTGCAGCTAACTCGGCAATCTTGAAAGCAACTGCCGTTGTTGAAGGGGTTGTATTGGCTCGTGACTTGGTGAACGAACCCGGCGGAAGTCTCACCCCTCAAGTATTTGCCCGCAAAGTTACACGTATGGCAAAAGAAAAAGGACTCACAGTAAAGGTGATGGACGAGACGGCCATAAAAAAAGCAGGCTTCGGTGGCCTCCTTGGAGTGAATCGAGGTTCCGATCACCCACCAAGATTTGTTGAATTGACCTACAGGCCAAAAGGCAAAGCAAAAGCAACTTTAGCTCTAGTAGGCAAAGGGGTTACTTTTGATTCCGGCGGACTTTCAATTAAACCATGGCAAGGTATGTCCGAAATGAAGACGGATATGGGAGGAGCGGCAGCCGTGGTCGGGGCAATGTCGGTGCTTTCTTCCTTAGCTCCCAAAATAAGAGTTAAAGGATATTTGCCTATGACTGACAACATGCTCGGAGGAGATGCGACAAGGCCGGGTGATGTATTGAAAATCAGAAATGGCAAAACAATTGAAGTAATAAACACTGATGCAGAAGGAAGGCTCATACTCGCAGACGCACTTTCTTTAGCGAGCGAAACTAATCCAGATGCAATAGTGGATTTGGCGACATTAACAGGCGCTTGCGTGGTTGCACTTGGCTCGGATATAGCTGGATTAATGGGTAAAAACGATGCTTTCCTGAATCAAGTTGAGAAAGCTGCTGAAGACGCTGGAGAGAAAATCTGGCAACTTCCGCTCCCAGATGAATATAAAGATCTTTATAAGTCTCCTATCGCAGACATGAAAAATATAAGCGCCGGAGGTTATGGAGGTGCCCTAACTGCCGGACTTATTCTTTCAGAGTTTGTCGCTGAAGGAATCCCCTGGGCTCACCTAGATATAGCTGGACCAGCTAGAGCCGATAAAGACAGTGGAGAGAATGTAGAAGGCGGCACAGGCTTTGGAGTCAGAACTCTTATCAAACTAATTCAATCTTTTGAATCTCCAGAATCTGAATAAAAGACACTGGTAAGAATGACCGGACCCTTACAGCAAGCAAAAGACCTAATAGACCAAGCAAGCAAAATCACCGTTCTAACTGGAGCCGGAATATCAACCGATAGTGGAATACCTGATTTTCGAGGTCCGAATGGCATATGGACAAAAAATCCTGAAGCAGAAAAAGCATCAAACATCCACCACTACAAGGCCGATCCTGAAATACGTAAAAGAAACTGGGCCTTAAGATCTTCAGGCGAGCTTTGGCCAAAGGTCGCTCCCAATGAAGGACATCGAGCCTTAGTAGATCTGGAAAAAAGAGGGCTTCTGCAAATACTCGTAACACAGAACGTAGATGGTCTTCACCAAATGGCAGGAAACGACCCCAATCGAGTCGTTGAAATACACGGCACAGTGAAAGAAGCAATGTGTCTTGAATGCGACTGGCGGGATGATATCGAGGTAGTCCTTCGAAGAGTTAGAGAAGGTGACGTTGACCCGCATTGTTCATGTGGTGGGTTGCTTAAATCAGCAACAGTTAGTTTCGGCCAAAATCTTTTTCCTGGAGACATTGACAAAATGTTTGATGCGTCTCTGTCATGTGACCTTCTATTAGCAGTTGGCACAAGTCTTCAGGTTTTCCCTGTAGCTGAGATGGTTCCCACAGCAGCAAATAATGGAGCTAAAATAGTGATAGTAAACGGCGAGTCGACTGTTATGGATCAACTAGCTGAAATCGTAGTAAAAGGTGAAATAAGCAAAGTTTTACCAGAAATAGTCTCACTTTAGAAAAACTAAAGTGCCAAATTTCGACAAGATTCATAGAATTTCAGAATGTCAACATTCCAAGAACTTCTAGCACAGGCAAAAAGTATGATCGAGGAAACCGATCCGTTAGGAGCCGAGGCTCTTATTTCACAAGGATGGGTCATCCTCGACGTTCGAGAAGTCGAAGAATACGACCTAGGAATAATCGCGGAATCTATTTTGATTCCTCAAGGAAAAATTGAGGAATCAATAGAAGAGCACATACCCAATCATGATCAACCAATAATTGCAATGTGTGCTGGAGGAGTAAGATCGGCATTCGCTGCAGTCACATTGAATGAACTTGGTTACACAAACGTGGTGTCAATGGATGGTGGCTTTAATCTTTGGAAACAACAAGGACGCAGCTGGGCATCATCACAGGCCTTGGATCCGAACCAGCAGCAACGTTATGAAAGGCATTTAGCTCTTCCAGAAATTGGAGAAAAGGGACAACAGAAACTCCTGGATTCTCGAGTTGTGGTAATCGGAGCAGGCGGTCTCGGTTCGCCAGCGGCGCTCTACCTGGCCGCAGCTGGAGTAGGAACAATAGGTGTTGTTGACATGGATATTGTTGAAGAGTCAAATCTTCAACGGCAAATTTTACACAGCACAGAAACAGTCGGTAAAAACAAAGTTGATTCAGCCGAAAAAACACTTTCTACACTGAACCCTGATGTAAACGTCATAACGCATAACACATATTTGAATAAAGATAATGTGATTGAGATAATCAAAAATTATGACGTGATAGTCGACGGAACCGACAACTTTCAAACCCGATACCTAATCAATGATGCGTCAGTCAAAACAGGAATACCGGTTGTACATGGATCCATATTTCAGTACGAAGGTCAAATAACAGTTTTCGATCCAAAAAACGGACCAACCTATAGAGATATTTTTCCAGAACCTCCACAAAACGGAGCAGCCCCGAATTGCACAGAGGCAGGAGTATTAGGAGTCCTACCCGGGATAGTAGGAACTATTCAAGCATTAGAAACAATAAAACTAATTCTAGAAATCGGAAAAGGGCTTTCGGGGAGGCTAGTTGTTTTTGATGCCTTAGAAATGTCTTTTCATGAATACAAAATCGACCAAGATCCCAATAACCAAGTCACTTGGGAAAATAGAGATCAGATCCAACTTGAAGGAAACGAAGAAACCTGTCAAATAAATCCATCTGAACCTCCAGAAACCTGATGCAATTAAAGATCGCCAGGTGGCTGTCAGAAAAATTTTGAGTTTTGTTAATTACGGTCGTACTATATGACCCTTACTGTTAGAAAGTCCTTTAATGTCAGAAATTGCAATAGTTGGAACAGGCTACGTGGGTTTAACAGCAGGAGCCTGTTTCGCTCATCTTGGGCACCAAGTGATTTGTTATGACATCGATCAAGAAAAAATCGACAAACTTTCAATTGGAGAAATACCTATTGTAGAAAAAGGCCTTGAAACGCTAGTCAAAGAAGGATTAGAAGAAAACAAACTTTCTTTTACCAGCGTCCCTCACGAGGCAGTTTCTGAATGCAAAGTAGTTTTCCTCTGTGTCCCAACACCTCAACGGGCTGACGGGACTACAGACATCTCTATGCTCGATTCCGCAGTTAGCTTAATAGCCCAATTTTTGCCTACGAATTCGGTTCTAGTAAATAAGTCGACAGTCCCAGTAGGGTCAGCCCAAAAAGTAATTGAGAAAATTAACAGATCAGACATAGCAGTGGTTTCAAATCCCGAGTTTCTTAGAGAGGGCACAGCAGTTGATGACTTCCTTAAACCAGAAAGAATAATTATCGGTTCAGAAAACCTAGATGCAGCTCAAGTAGTCGCAGAACTATATGAAAAAATTGAAGCACCACTTTTAATTACTGATCCAATTTCAGCTGAGACAATCAAGTACACCGCAAACGCATTTCTCGTAACAAAACTTTCTTTCATTAATTCAATAGCTGCAGTTTGTGAAGGTGTCGGCGCTGATATAGCTGACGTGATAAAAGGAATTGGCTACGACTCTAGAATTGGCAAAAAATACATGAGTCCTGGACCCGGTTGGGGGGGTAGTTGTTTCCCCAAAGACACAAAATCACTTATGCATATGGCCGGGCAAGCAGGTTATGATTTCAGATTTCTGGATACCGCAGTGGCTGTTAATGAAGAACAGTTTGATCGTGTTGTAAAAAAAATATGTAACGCTGTTGGAGGAGACCTGAACGGAAAAACAGTGGCAGTATGGGGTTTAACATTCAAAGCTGGAACTGATGACCTCAGAGATTCACCCTCGTTAGCAGTAATAAAAAGACTTCAAGCAAAAGGTGCCGTAGTTAAGGCGCATGATCCAACTGTGAGGGAACATAAAGAAGGAATTCCCAAAAATGTAATGATTTCAATGGAACCACTTCAAGCTTGCGAGGATGCAGACGCAGTTGTGCTCCTGACAGACTGGGAAGAATATGAAACCATCGACCCTAATAAAGTTATAGAGCGTTTAGCGAATCTAAATTTGATTGATACGCGAAATGTTTTCAATCCCAAAGAATGGGTAGATAAAGGTTTCAATTATCAGGGAATAGGCCGTTGAAATTATTAATAAAGCAACTCTAGAAAAAGAAAACATTTGAAATTTTTCGACAGACTCCCTTTTGGAACTACGACAGTAGGTGTAGGGCTCATAATTAACGGGGTTTCCGCCTACATCTTTATTTCTGTTGCTTCGAGAGATCTCGGAGCTGAAATGTATACACCTCTAGGCATGCTCTGGGCTTTAAGTTTTCTTCTCGGGCCAGGAATTTTTCAACCTTTAGAACAACAAACTGCACGTAGTATCGCAAGCCGTTCCGGTAGAGAGATAGTGCCCGTCGTTAAAGCTGCATCAATCATTGGCGGCTCGGTAACTCTTTTACTGGTTATTTTTGCTCTGTCTTTTAATTCATGGCTCACTGAAAGCATTTTCAGTGGCGAAAGCAGCTTACTAATAGCGATCATATTGGTAGTTATAGGTCTAGGTTCAGCTCATTTGGTAAAAGGTGTTCTTGCGGGAGCGGGGCGCTTCAAAAACTATGCACAATATTTAGTAGGGGAAGGTTTAGGTCGTTTAATTGCGACTGCAGTGTTGGCAATTTTTGCCTCAGGTCAAGTTTGGATGTACGGGTTGGCTTTAGGGCTTTCACCTTTCATAGGAATTTTATTTGCTCTTATTGGACAAAATGATTTGATTAGGCATGGGGATCAAGTTAAAGCGAGAGAAATTTCAAGACCATTAGGAGTGCTTTTACTAGCATCTCTTGCAACAGCGATGGTTCTAAATGTGAGCCCACTAGCCGTAGAGTTGCTAGCCGAACCAAGCCAGAAAGAAGAACCTGGAAAGTTTCTTAATGCATTGCTGATAGCGAGAATACCTTTGTTTTTCTTTCAGGCTATTCAGGCGGCGCTCCTACCACGACTTTCACAACTGGTGGCTTCTGAGGAGTATCAGAAATTTAAACATGAGCTAAAGAGACTTCTAAGTTTTGTGACAATATTCGGAGTTTGTTTCATCTTATTAATGGCAGTTTCCGGCCAATGGGTAACACGCATCGCTTTCGGATCTGAATACGAGATTTCTAACCAAAACATGCTTCTATTAGCTATTTCAAGCATCGGGCTTATGTATGCGTTATCAATCACTCAAGGGCTACTGGCGTTTCACCGGCAAGGGCTTTCGGCGACAGCCTGGATTTTTGGTATTGCTACTTTTCCAGTAACAATTTCTTTTGGGGAGGATCTCTTTTTACGGGTTGAGATAGCGCTTATTCTAACTGTGGCCATCACTACACTGCTTTTAGGTTTTTTTATCACTAAAAGTTTCAAAACTCAGGCGCTAGAGAAAAGTTAAATATTCTAAGGCTCCACTAGTGCGACTCTTCTTGCTTCTACAATCCGAAGTGCAGATAGCAAGGCAACCTGAGCATGATTTCAGAAGATCTAGAAAACTTTGGAAAACCGACTGGTGTTCCATTTAAACGACGGCATAGATTCCGGGCTCTGCTTGTAGTTATGGCTTTGTTTACCGCATCCATCGCATCAATTCCAGCAGCGAATGCTGATATCCGAGTAACAGTTCAAGCAGGTGACAGTTTGTCATTAATAGCACTCGAATACGGTGTATCAACTCAATCAATAATGAATGCGAATGGAATAAGTAATCCTGATCTTCTCTTCATGGGGCAAGAACTAATAATTCCAGGTGTGAGCCAAATGGTAAGCACAGCTTCTGTAATAGTCACAGTTGAATGGGGTGACAGCCTTTCAGAAATAGCTGAAGATTATGGTGTTTCACTAACCTCATTGATGGAAGCGAACGGTATTACGAATGCAAATTCAATTTTTGAAGGCCAAGAACTAAAAGTGCCGGGCGTATCAGCGCCCTTACAGCCCGCAGGACCAGTTATTGTCACCGTGGTCTCCGGAGACACTCTTTCTGAAATAGCTTCAAAATATGGCGTTGGGCTTTCCGTGCTGATGAATGAAAATGGCATAACAAAAGCAGATGCAATATATATCGGTCAAAAAATACGAATCCCCGGAACTGGTGCTCCACCTGCAACTACACTCCCACCAATAAGAATCAATGTTCAGTTCGGAGACACTCTCTCAGAAATTGCCGACACCTACGGTGTCAAAGTCTCAGCAATAGTTTCTGCAAATGGTCTATCTAATGAAAACTACCTTTCAGTAGGTCAAGAGTTGATTATTCCTGGAGTGTACGGGACAGCAGGATCACCTAAATATTCAACTGACTACGGCCCAGTGGTAGTAAACGGAAGAGGTTGGGGACATGGAAGAGGTATGGGCCAGTATGGATCTCTTGGATACGCCATTGATGAAGGATGGGGGCGAGATCAAATACTTAACCATTATTACGGTGGAACCACGGCTGGAACGGTGGCTAATGACGAAATAGGTGTCAGATTGCTTAGTCACGATGGGAAACCAACAACGGTTTATGTCGAAAGCGCTCTTCTAGCAATTGCAGGGGAGGCTGGCAATTGGACCCAATTAAGTGGTAAGGCGGTGCAGGTAACTCTTGAAGGAAACTCTGATCGTTACCGAATAGCCACGGGACAATCATGCTCCGGACCATTTACCAACACAGGAATTTATGTTTCAAGTCCCATCGTAAGAATAAGAGCCGCACACATGGCACCTCCGGGTGCTACAACTACCACTACAACAACGACAACAACCACGACCACCACAACTTTGCCGGGTGGGACACCTCCAACTACTACCAGTGCAACAACAATTCCTCCAACAACAACAACACCAACTACGACGGTTCCCCAACCGGGTTCAGTATTTCAGGTACTTGACACAACCGAGGCAGACCTTGATTGGACACTCCAAGTTTGCGAAGGTTCAAACAAAGCCACGTGGTACCGAGGAGAAATCAGAGCAGCTAGAGCTGAAGGAAACCAAAGAACTGTTAATTGGTTGCCAATAGAACAATATCTACGTTCAGTAGTCCCACGTGAAATGCCGCCTGAATGGGGAGATATGGGAGGTGGAGCTGGAATAGCAGCGCTAGAAGTCCAATCAGTAGCAGCGCGTTCTTATGCGCTAGCTGAAAAACGTTATGCATACGCGAAAACATGCGACACCATCAGATGTCAAGTCTATGAAGGAATAAGAAGCCGCTCTGGAAATAGGTCATGGTCAAATGAGGATTCCAGATCTGACACTGCCATAAGAAACACAGCAGGAATGGTTAGATACCAAGATGGAAAAATAGCCAGAACCGAGTTCTCTGCATCAACCGGTGGCCATACGATAACTGCAGATTTCCCAGGTGTTCCCGATGCAGGAGATGATGTATCAATTAACCCTGTACACAAATGGACGAAAGAAATAACCGTAAACGATGTAATTTCACGTTTCGGCTTAACGCCACTTTATGAAATAGAAGTCATTGCACGTGATGGATTCGGTGACGATGGCGGAAGAGCTGAAGAAATAGAATTTAGAGCGCGCGACGGGCAACGTTTCGTAATTACCGGCAATCGCTTTAGGAGAGAATTCGGACTTAAATCAAACTGGTATGGAGTTAACTATGGCCCACCTGAAGCAGCGGCCCAATTCCCAGAAGAACGACTGGATGAATACAGGGTCACAACTGGTTATACAGAAGAAGAATGGCAGTCGCTACTGGACTCAGCAGACCACTTGCAAATGACACCAAACGAATTCCAATTCTCAGCGGTATGGGCTGTGGCATTTTTATTAAATCTTTCATCCAGTGGGAGTGACCCCAAGCCTTTAGAGGTACCTCCCTCAACTGATGGTGTTCATAATGTTGAAACTGCATACAAGGCTGCGGTAGAAGATCAGGCAGCTCTTGAAAAGATTGCAGAAGCATTTGCTATAAACGGAGGTCAAGCCCAAAAAGCAGCTGTAACCATACTTGTTTTCTTGGTCCAAATAGCAAAAGCTGCAGGTCGTTAAATTCCCGTAGTTACTTAATGTCCTTAAGGAAGGTACCCTCCGGTGATGAAAGGTCTTATTTTGGCAGGGGGAAGTGGACGAAGATTACGACCAATAACCCATAAAACAGCCAAACAATTGGTACCAATAGCAAATAAACCAATACTCCACTACGTAATTGAAGATTTAGTGGGTGTTGGAATAACAGAATTGGGAATTGTAGTAGGTGACACAGCACAAGAGATTGAAAAATATGTTGGAAACGGCTCTCTATGGGATGCAAACATAACTTACATAAAACAAGAAGAACCACTGGGGTTAGCTCATGCTGTCTTAATATCCGAGTCTTTTTTAGGACAGGAAAAGTTTGCAATGTACCTTGGAGACAACATGTTTGAAGATTCTCTTCATGACGTAGTTGACGGTTTCGAGAAGTCTTCAACAAATGCGCGACTACTTTTAGCAAAAGTTGACAACCCGCAATCTTTTGGGGTGGCTGAAGTTGATGAACAAGGGGCTATCAAAGGTCTCATCGAAAAGCCTGAAAACCCTAAATCAGACTTGGCACTTGTAGGTGTTTACCTTTTTGATTCGACAATCCACCGAGCAGTAAAAGCCATTGAGCCTTCCAATAGAGGAGAATTGGAAATCACTGACGCAATCCAATGGATGATAGATGAAAATCACGCCATAGAACACAGAACATTAAAAGGCTGGTGGATAGATACGGGAAAGAAAGATCCCTTATTGCTATGCAATGAACTAATACTAGAGAAAATCGAATCACTTTTTCTAAGTCAAACAGGTGAGACAGTAACACTAAACGGGGAGATAGTCGTAGGGGAAAACGTTGAAATAATAGATTCAAATATTCAAGGACCGGTAGTAATTGGATCTGGAGTAAAAATAGAAAGAAGTGATATTGGGCCATATGTTTCAATAGGAGATGAATGCAAAATAGAGGATTCATCTGTGGAACGTTCAGTACTCATGGAAAAGAGTTATATAAGTGGGGTGACACAATTGACTAAATCAGTTTTAGGAAGAAAAGTTGAAATCGACGGCAAGGAATCAGAAGTTCAAGGTTCAACTTCGTTGATGCTTGGAGATGAAACAAAAGTGAACCTTAAAAATGGTTGATATTAAAAAATCAGAGTTTATAAATGGCGTAATTGTTGCCAAACCTCAAATATTTGAGGACGACCGTGGATTTTTTATAGAGACATGGAGACAGGAGTGGCTACCTGAAACTCGGCCAATGATCCAATCAAATAGAGCAGACCGATCAAAAGGAACTTTAGTGGGATTCCACTACCACATGAATCAGTCAGATTATTGGTACGTCTCACATGGGCAAGCTCAAGTAGTGCTCCATGACCTGCGACAGGATTCACCCACGCAAGGAGCAACACAAAATTTTAAACTGGGAACAAGTAACAACTCAGAACAAAAAGGTGTCTATATTCCACCAGGTGTAGCTCACGGTTTTGCTGCTATGACAGACATAACAATCACGTATTTAGTTGATAATTATTACGATCCCGAAGATGAATTAGGCGTAGCTTGGAACGATCCCCAAATTAGATCAGATTGGGAAATAGACAATCCAATTCTTTCAGAAAGAGACCAATCGAATCCTTTTTTGGAAGACATAGAAGAATATTTACAACCCAAATTTCAGGCAGATTCCTAAATGCGTCTATTAATAACAGGAGGTGCAGGATTCATAGGGTCGGCTTATGTAAAAAAATTGATAGCACAAGGTGATGAAGTAATCGTCTATGACGCGCTCACCTATGCAGGCAATTTAGACAATCTTAAAGAAGTCGAAGAAAACGATTCTTATAAGTTTATTCATGGGAATGTGTGTGACTTAAAGAAACTTGATGAAGCCATCAAAGGGTGTGATGGCGTGGTTCATTTCGCAGCAGAAAGTCATGTGGACCGATCCATTGCTGATCCAAGTCCATTCATTGAAACGAACTGTACTGGGACCGCAAATCTTTGTGAACTTGTACTTAAAAATGGAATTAAAAAATATGTTCATATATCTACTGACGAGGTTTACGGGTCGATTGGAAGCAAAATCGGTGACGGTTCTTTCACCGAAGAGGACCCTCTCAGACCATCGTCTCCTTACTCTGCTACAAAGGCGGCAGCGGATTTGATTGCCTTGTCTTATCATCACACACATGGGCTGCCGGTAAGTATTATCAGGCCCTCTAATAATTACGGTCCAAACCAATTCCCAGAAAAAATGATTCCTCTTTTTATAACAAATCTTCTTGAAGGGAAAACAGTCCCCCTATACGGCGATGGTCTCAACATAAGAGACTGGTGCAATGTTGAAGATACTTGCGAAGCAATAGACACAGTTTTAAAAAAAGGAGAAAAAGGCTGCGTATACAACGCAGGAGCAGAAAACGAAAAGACAAACTTAGAACTCGCCGAAAGACTTATTGAATTGTGTGAAGCTGACGGCTCCTTGATTGAGAAAACAACCGATAGAGCAGGTCATGATAGGCGCTACTCAATAAATTCAAATTTAATTCACCAGCTCGGATGGCACCCAGTATGTGATTTCGAAAAAGGACTCGAGAAGACTGTTGACTGGTACAAACAAAACAGACAATGGTGGGAGCCATTAAGAAATGAGTCACAATGACGGTTTTCATCTGTGGCTCCACGGGTCGTCTAGGCAGGTCTGTAGCCAAAGTTTTCGAACAGGAAGCAAAAGTTGTTGCACCCACAAGACAAGAGCTCGACTTAAGATCAAAAGACGACATACAAGAAGCGATCGAGGCTAACCGACCTTCCATACTGATCAATTGTGCAGCTTGGACTGATGTTGATGGTTGTGAAAAAAACCCAGAACTAGCAAAAGATATAAATGCAACTCTGCCTCAACAACTAAGCGAGCTGAGCAAAAAAGTCGGCGCCCACTTAGTTCATATCTCAACCGATTTTGTTTTTGATGGAAAAACTGACATCCCTTATAACGAGAAACAGCTTCCTAATCCATTAAGTGTGTACGGGAAAACAAAACTCGATGGTGAAATTGGTGTAGGACCGAGTGCAACCATCATTAGAACTTCATGGCTTCAAGCTCAAGACGATTCAAATATGGTGAAATGGATACTTGAAAATTT
>CEVX01052277.1_pt1 | contig 13528 bp, 13 predicted proteins | sample 356561 | NCBI WGS metagenome assembly CEVX01 (sample SAMEA2623886, study PRJEB7988) | marine metagenome | biome: marine biome (ENVO:00000447); feature: surface water layer (ENVO:00002042); material: "saline water (ENVO:00002010), including plankton (ENVO:xxxxxxxx)" | depth 5 m | reverse complement strand
ACACTTTCAATTTTTTTGATATAGATTTCCGTTTTTCCAGATGAAGTAACGCCATGAAAAAGACAAACAGATTTCTCTTTTAAATTTTGATTAATAGCATCAAAAGCGATTGACTGCTCTGGACTTAAAACAATGTCTTGTTGGTTTTTGGAATTTTCAAATTTAATACGATCAACTTCAATAAAATAAACTTCAAAAACCTCTTTATCAATCAGAGATTTAATTTGAGAGGAAGTAGCATTAGTCTGGGTTTTTAAATCAGATACGGTAATTTGGCTTTTATGACTTACCAAGGAAAAATAGCCCAAAACAATGGCACTTAGCTTTTTAGCTCTTTTTAATTCCTTTTCAATTTTAGACAAGGCATCATGGCCAGAGTAACGCTTAGAAATTCGAACGCATCTTTCTAATTTTGGTTTAAACTTTTCTTTAAGACTTTGAGAGGTTGTCAAGATCTTAGCCTTCATTAATGGATTTAATACAGAAAAAATATTCTTTTTATTGATGATTTTCTGAATATCCTCAATTTTTAATCTTGATGTTTGTTTTAAGGCCTCTAATATTAAATATTGATCATCAGTTAGTTGAATAGTATTGACATTTGCGCTGGGAACAAGCGCAACGAATGTTTCACTTTGCAAAAGAAATGCACTTGGAATGGCTGCGCTCATAACCTCTCCAAGGCTACACATGTAGTATTCGGATATCCAGTCCCATAACCTAAATTGAAAGACATTTACCAGGGGGGCAGGATCCAAAATACTGTTAATGGACTTCACTTCATATGAAGTAGGCACTTTGCTGTGAAGTTTTAATGCAATACTTGTATAAATCTTATTTTTTCCAAAAGGAACCGTAACCCGAAAACCAGGCTTTATAAATTCTGACTCAGCTTTGGTAATCGCATAGGTGAAGTTTCGTTCCAACGGGAGCGGTAAAATCACATCTACAAAATATTGATGTCCTACTGACATGAGTGTTTTAGGCGTTGCAGAGAAGCATTTAATTCAAATCCTAGCAATAAAATAATGGCATTGAGCCAGAAGTAAAAAAGAAGAATTAAAAGGGCTCCAATAGATCCGTAAAGTTGATTATAAGTTGAGAAGTTCTCAATATAAATTCCAAAAAGGTAAGAGTTTAAAATAACCAAAAAAGTGGTCAAGAAGGCACCAATTGAGAAAAACCGAGATAATCTACCGTCTTTTGTGCCAAAAAAGTAAAGGACAGCAGTGCCTAAATAAATCATTAAAATAAAAAATAAAAATTTTAAAGTATTTATCCATTCTAATTCTGAAACTGTATCAGTCATATTCAGACTCTGGTATATAGGATGCACTATATAAATTTCTAAAAATCCAACACCAGCTATGGTTGAAATAAGTATGAGAACCAAAATAATAGAAACGCCGAAAGCATGTAGATATTGGTTGATGAAATTTCTATTTAATTTTTGATGGTATGAATTTTCAAAACTAGAAAAAACTGCATTAACCCCGTTAGACATCAACAACATAGAAACTATAAAAACAGAAGACAAGAACCCGACAGAACTATTTTTATTGATGTTTTCAAAAATATTTTGATTAAAAAAATCTGAGGTGTTTGGAGGGAGTGAAGCATCAAGAAAATTGAGAAATTCATATTTAAAGCTCTCAATTGGTATATACGGTATAAGTATAATAATAAATAACAAAAAAGGGAAAATAGCAATAAAGAAACTATAGGCTACCGCACTGGCTCGTATGCTAAGTGCACCATTAATAATTCCTAAAATATACATTTCAAACAAATCATATAAAGACAAGCCCTCAAGACCTGGAAGTTGAATGGATTTAAACAGTTGTACTACCCATTTGACCAAAGGAATTTTATTCAATTTATTTTCAATATTTTGGCTCATTTGAATACTTTTAAACTTAAATCTAAATTATGAACTGAATGTGTCAATGCCCCTGAGGAAATAAAATCAACTCCACATTCAGCATAATGACGTAAAGTAACTTCATTTATACCTCCTGAGGATTCTATTTGACACTGATTTCCAATAATTGAAACTGCCATTTTAGTGGCTTGTATTCCAAAATTATCTATTAAAATACGATCAGCACCTCCATGCTTTAAAATCAATTTTATTTCTTCGATATTACGTGCCTCAATAATTACTTTAAGTGATAAATCATTTTCTTTTAAATAGAGTAATGTGTTTTCAAGAGCCTGATTAACTCCACCTGCATAATCGATGTGGTTATCCTTTATCATTATCATATCGTAAAGACCAAATCGATGGTTGAACCCTCCACCTATAGAAACAGCCCATTTTTCCAAAGCTCTAATTCCAGGAGTTGTCTTTCGAGTGTCTAATATTCTAGTATTTGTTCCCTTTAACAACTTAACATAAATATTTGTCTTTGTAGCAATAGCACTCATACGTTGCATAGCATTAAGCACCAAACGCTCTGACTTCAAAATAGATCGCTGAGAGCCCATTACCTCAAAAGCAATATCACCAAATGTTACAGCGGTACCGTCTTTGATTAAAACCTTAAGTTGTAGCTTAGGGTCGACGTATTTAAACACGCTTGTGGCAAAACTCACCCCAGCTAAAACCCCTTTATCCTTTACAATAAGCCGGGCTTTTCCTAAAGCATTTTTTGGAATACATGCTAGAGAACTGTGATCGCCTTCCCCTACATCTTCGCGAATAGCATTGACTATAATTCGTTCTATATCATTTTTAAAAGCTATTGAACTGATCATATAATTTTGTTTAATGCGAATGTAATAATTTGAATTCTCAAAAATATAAAAATAAAATCTATTTTATGATTAACTTTGCCATGTGAAAATCAAATTATTAGTCTTAGGGAAAACAGATGCAAAAGCGTTGAAAGAATTGATTCAAAAATACGAATCTAGACTTCGATATTACATCACGTTTTCAATAGAAATTATTCCAGATTTAAAGCATGCCAAAAATCTTAGTATGATTCAACAAAAAGAAAAAGAGGGCCAATTGATTCTAGGCAATATAAACGCCACAGATCGCTTGTTTTTGTTAGATGAAAAAGGAAAAGATTATGACTCTATTGAATTTTCTAAGTTTTTACAAAAACAAATGAACTCTGGATTAAAGCAAATTGTACTAGCCATCGGCGGACCTTATGGATTTTCTGATGAGGTTTACAAAAATGCACATGGTAAAATTTCGTTTTCAAAAATGACTTTTTCACATCAAATGATTCGTTTATTTGTTGTTGAGCAATTGTACAGAGGAATGAGTATACTAAAAAATGAACCCTATCACCACCAATAAAAGAAGGCATGATTGAAATCGTTTTTGCCACCAATAATCCCAATAAGCTTTATGAAGTTCAAGCACAACTCCCAAAAAGAATTAAACTCATTAGTTTAAAAGACATTGAATGTAACGAAGAAATTCCTGAAACTCAAAATACCATAGAAGGAAATGCCATTCAAAAAGCCAATTATGTCAAGAACAAATACAATTTAGATTGCTTTGCTGAAGATACTGGCTTAGAAGTTGAAATTTTAAATGGGGAACCTGGAGTGTATTCTGCACGTTATGCCGGTCCTGAAAAAAATACGAAGGATAACATCCAAAAATTACTATATAAATTAAAAGATAAAGCCAATCGAAAAGCACAATTTAAAACGGTCATTGCAATGCATTTTAAAGGTAAACTAATAACTTTTCAAGGGATTTGCAAAGGGGAGATTACAGAAAATGTTATGGGTTCTGAAGGGTTTGGTTATGATCCAATTTTCAAACCTTTAGGGAATTCAAAAACTTTCGCGCAATTGTCTTTAAATGAGAAAAACAAGATTGGGCACAGAGGACGTGCTGTTACCCAGTTAATTGATTTCTTTCAGGCCAAAACAAACTTAATTAATTAATGTACCTTTGCCGCAAACCTTCAGGGTGAGGGTGTGATGTAAGGGGCATTAGGTATAAAATTCGATACGCTTCTGAGACAACACGACAAACGCATATCGAAATTAGTATACGAATGAATAAATTCCAAACATTAGGTCTTGAAGCCCATTTGCTACAGGCCATAGCAGATCTTGGCTTTGAAACACCAAGCGAAGTTCAAGAAAAAGCAATTCCAACACTTATCTCTAAAGAATGTGATCTTGTGGCACTAGCCCAGACAGGAACAGGGAAAACTGCAGCTTTTGGATTCCCAATGCTTCAAAAAATCAACATTGAAAATCGAACAACCCAAGGTTTAATTTTATCACCAACAAGAGAACTATGTCTTCAAATCACAAATGAGATAAAACTCTATGGAAAATATTGCAAGGGATTGAATGTCACGGCTATTTACGGTGGCGCAAGCATTACAGAGCAGGCAAAAAATGTTAAGAGAGGTGCACAAATAATCGTAGCGACGCCTGGACGTATGAAGGATATGATCAACAGGCAATTGGTCGATATTTCAAAAATAGATTACGCTGTATTGGACGAGGCTGATGAAATGCTTAATATGGGCTTTTTTGAGGATATAAAATCCATTCTCTCTCATACTCCAGAACAAAAATCAACTTGGTTATTTTCTGCTACCATGCCCAAAGAGGTTTCAATAATCGCAAAAAAATTCATGTGTAATCCAACGGAAATCACAGTAGGACACAGAAACATTGGAAGTAAGAATGTTTCACATGAATTTTATTTGGTAGGTTCAAGAGATCGTTATCCTGCCCTGAAGCGCTTAGCGGATGCCAACCCAAATATATTTGCTGTAATTTTTTGTAGAACAAAAAGAGATACCCAAAAAGTGGCCGAAAAACTTATTGAAGATGGGTACAATGCAGGGGCATTGCACGGGGATTTAAGTCAAAATCAACGTGACTTGGTAATGAAGTCTTTCCGAAATAAACAAATTCAAATGTTGGTCGCTACGGATGTGGCAGCGCGTGGTATTGATGTTGACGATATCACTCATGTCATTAACTACCAATTACCAGATGAAATTGAAACATACACACACCGCAGTGGCCGAACAGGACGTGCTGGAAAGACAGGCTTATCTATGGTCATCATTACCAAAAGTGAACAACGTAAAATAAAGTCTATTGAAAAAATGATTCAAAAAAAGTTTGTGAAAAAAGAAATTCCCCAAGGAATGGACATATGTGAGGTTCAACTTAAGGCATTGGCGCATAAAATTCACGAAACGGAAATAAATCATAAAATTGACAACTATTTAGAGGAAATCAATGCGTTATTTGAGAATGTTTCAAAAGAGGACCTTATCAAAAAATTCTTTTCTGTAGAATTTACACGCTTTTACAATTATTATGAAAAAGCGAAAAATCTGAACGTTCCAAAAGGAAATGACAACTTTTTAGAAAAAAATGCAACTGATAACTCTGCAAGATTTTTTATAAATATTGGTAAAAAAGATGGTTATGATTGGATGAAGCTAAAAGACTTTCTTAGAGACAGTCTTAAACTTGGGCAAGACGCTGTATTTAAGGTTGACGTGAAAGATAGTTTTTCATTTTTCAACACAGAAACAGTTCATATGCCAAAAGTGATAGAATTTTTTAGTGACTTTAAACAAAATGGCCGCTACGTAAATGTTGAAATCACGGAAAAGCAAGACCGCAGTCGTCAAAGACGAAATGGGAAAAGAAGAAACGACGGTAAAAAAGCACGTGGACATTTCACTAAAGGTCGGAAACGAAGAAGTTCAGATTTTAAACGTGGAGCAGGTAGTTCAAGACCAAGAAGAAGCAGAAGATAATAATTTTTATTTGTTAATATTTAGACAAAATTTTGAATAATATTTGGTTTGTAATCTCAGTTCATTAATTTTAATAACTTTAATTATTATATGAAGCAATATCTGCTTATAAGTATACTTTTAATTATTCCGGAACTTGTTGTTGGCCAAAAAAGTTCTATAGTCAAGGGGAAAATTACTGATTCTGGTAATGATATTGCAATGGAAGGTGTTAATATTGTAAACATTAACCAAGTTTCTGGTACAACAACCAATATTGATGGGGAATTTGAAATTCAAGCAAAAACAAACGATACCCTTCACTTATCTTTCTTAGGATACAAATCAATAAAAGTTAGAGTTACAAATGATTGGATTCGATTTGGTAATAGAACTACCATTAAACTAACTGAACTTGCTTTAGCTTTAGAAGAAGTTGTTATAAATAGGCTTAAATTAACAGGTTACTTAGAAATTGATATTAAACAGATTCCTATTCAAAAAAATGTTCGCTACAGCATTTCTGGCTTAAATAGTGGTTATGAGTCAAGTCCAAAAGCTCCAACAATGGTGAATAAAGTTTTAGGAGCAATTTTCAATCCAGCAAACTTTCTACACAGCATTTTTGGAAAAAAACCAAGACAAATGAAGAAACTTAGAAAAATGAAGAAAGAAAATGAAATTCGTACTTTATTGGCTTCTCGTTTTGACAGAGAAATGTTAACTGCTATTTTAAATGTAGATAAAATAGACTTAGAACTTTTAATTAGCGAGTGCAATTATTCAGATGATTTTATCAAAAAAGCTAATGATCTACAAATATTAGATGCCATAAGTGAATGCTATGAAGAATATAAAATTCTTAGTAGAAATAAAAGATAGATTTATTCTTTAAAATTAAATATTATTTTGAAATCCTGTTTTTTTCTTCTATCCATTTAGATAGATATTTAGTAGATTTCATACTATGATGTTCCAATATCAATCCTACTACATTTTTCAATCTATGTTTCTCGGTGTAAGTCATTAGAAAAGCAACTTTTTGCATAAAAGGTTTTACGAAAATTGATTTAGAAAAACGTTTTTTAATGACCTCAAAGCCATTATTTTGAGATACTTCCCAATAATGTTTATTTGAATATAACTTAGCCGCTTTAAATGTAAATTCCTCTAACTTGTCTTCAATAAATCCATTAGCTAAAAAATTTCCAAATATACCCTCAGCAGCTATACTAGAAAGAGCACAAGGTGTTCCACATCTCATGGAGTCAATCACCTTTCCCTTTAGACCAGCACCAAACTCCAAAGGAACAAGCATTAAGCGGTAAGTAGATAAAGTAGAATATAAATCATCTATACGCCCTTTAACTTTAAATTTATTTTTACTGTCACTAAGAGACAGATGTTCCTTTGTAGCATAAGAACCGTAAATATGAAGCTCAACTTCAGGATTTTTTTGAATTATCCTAGGCCAAATTTTATTTTTTAAATACAAAATTGCTTTTAAATTAGGAGGATGCATAAAATTACCTACAAATACAAAATTTTTCCTGTCATGAAAATCTGGTAAAGGATTTTTAATTTTGAACTCCTTAAAACTGAAAAAATAAGGAATATAAAATAAAATATCAGGATCAATACCGACTTCTGAAACTAGAATATTATATTCAAATTCAGAAATAATAAGGGTTATATCCGACCTGTAAATACTTGCAATTTCTCGTTTGGCAAGATCGGTATCAAGAAACTCTTTTGAGAAAAGAAATTTATCCTTAATATTCTCTTGTCTAGATTTTCTTAAAAAGTGAAGGTCTTCTGTATCTAAAATTCTTAAAGCTTTTGGACAATTTTTTGAAACTCGCCAACCAAATTGTTCTTCTGTCATAAATCTGTCAAAAAGAACTATTGAAGGATTTAATTCTAGAATAAAAGCATCAAAACTCGAGTCATTTAAGCTAATTGATTTTACTTCAACTCCAATAGATTCCAAAGGAAATGAATATCTAATATTTTTAGCAGTAGTACCAAAAACAACTTTATAGTTGTTCTCTAAAAACAACTCAAGAAGCTGTAATATTCGCATTCCAGCGGCGGAAGATTTTGGTTCAGGATAAACGAAACCAATACAAAATAAAGTCTTCTTAAACTGCATAATATTTGTAGTTAATAGTTTCAAAAATAAAGATTAATCATAGATTAAAATTAAAATTTTTTACTGAAAAGTAATATCTTTGTAATTCGAATTGAATTTGATGTCACTAACAACACTTAATGCTATTTCTCCTATAGATGGCCGTTACAGGTCGAAAGTAGTTGAATTAGAAAAGTTTTTTTCTGAAGAAGCTCTAATAAAGTACAGACTACTTGTTGAAGTAGAGTATTTTATTGCATTATGTGAATTACCCTTGAAACAGCTCTCTGGCTTTAATAAAGATTTATACTCTCAATTGAGAGAGATTTATGAAAATTTTTCAACCAAGGATGCTCTTAATATAAAAAATATTGAATTTACCACTAATCACGACGTTAAAGCTGTGGAATATTTCATTAAAGAAAAATTTGATTTGATGGGAATCAGCCAGTTTAAAGAATTTATTCATTTTGGCTTAACTTCTCAGGATATTAATAACACCGCAATACCATTAAGCATAAAGCTTGCCAACGATAGAATCTACATTCCAATCCTTGAACTAATAATTGATAAATTAGATAGACTATCTAAAGAATGGGGTACAATTCCAATGCTTGCCAGAACACATGGACAACCTGCTTCTCCAACTCGACTAGGAAAAGAAATAAATGTTTATAAAGTAAGACTTCAGGAACAATTAGGTGTATTAATTAAAATTCCAAATGCGGCCAAATTTGGTGGAGCTACTGGAAACTTTAATGCTCATCACTTGGCTTATCCTAAAGTTGATTGGAAGAAATTTGCTTACAATCTGCTTAAAAATAAGTTTGGTCTTATCCATTCCTTCCCTACTACTCAAATTGAACACTACGATCATATGGCTGCTCTTTTTGATTCATTGAAGCGTATAAATTCCATTATCATTGATATGAATCGTGATTTTTGGACCTACATATCCATGGATTACTTCAAACAAAAAATTAAAGAAGGTGAAGTTGGGAGTTCTGCTATGCCTCATAAGGTCAATCCTATTGATTTTGAAAATAGTGAGGGTAATTTAGGAATTGCAAATGCAATTTTTGAACATCTTTCAGCAAAACTACCCATATCTAGGTTACAACGTGATTTGACTGACAGTACAGTTTTAAGAAATATTGGAGTTCCATATGCACACACTGTTATAGCCATTAAATCATCCTTGAAAGGACTTGATAAATTATTATTGAATAATTCAAAGATAGCGAATGATTTAGACCAAAATTGGGCTGTAGTCGCTGAAGCTATTCAAACTATCTTAAGAAGAGAGGGGTTTTCAAATCCCTACGAAGCACTTAAGGGGCTAACAAGGACTAATAAAAAAATAAATGCTGATTCAATTGCTAATTTTATCGACACTCTGGAAGTAGATGATAAAATTAAAGTTGAACTTAAAAAAATCACACCATCAAATTATACTGGATTGTAAGTATTTGAAAAGCCTGTGAGTCAAAATCGTTATTTTTTTATTTTCCAAATGCATCTTGAAGCTGATTTTCGGCTATTATGCCAAGGCCTTTTATAATATTCGAAGCTGTCACTAAATTAATATTTCCAGTTAATGACAACAAAACAGTTTCTGAAGACTCATCATTTACTAGCATAAGTAATTCATTTACATATTGCTGATCGCTGAGAGAATCAACAAAAATTTTAATAATTTTACTATTAATTTGTTCTTGCATTATTTCTTCAAGGTTATTAATTTTAATATGTTTATGGAAATCTGTTAACATTAATTTAGAAACTTTAATATCAGTGGTTGTGTAAACTTTTAAAGTTTTTAAATTTTTAACATGATCTAGCAGTATGTTTTCTGAAGATTTATTCGATTGAAGATTCATTTCTGCTAACATTCTAAACATTTTTTGATTTATTACAATAGTAGAAACTTTATCCATTTCATAGAATTTATCAAATATACCTTGTGAAAATATGGATGAAGAAATGAATAATAACAGTAAGGTGTTAATAATTTTCATAATATTAAGTTTGTTCATTAATTTAAAAGTAACTTAAAAAAAATATTTACCAATAACTTTATAAGTTAATAATAATTAAATACTGTAAATTGTGGTATGCTAAAAATATTTATAAATTATTGATGTTTTAAAAATCTAATTACAATGAAAATTAAATTCAAATATATAAGTATGATTGTTTTGGTTGGATTTTCATTCAGTTGTTTCAATGACAATGATGACGATATAGCCTCCGATACAAGTATAAAAAACTTTGTTTGGAATTCAATGAATGCGACTTATCTCTACAAATCAGAAATTAATAATTTGTCTAATGATCGTTTTGGTACAAATAATGAATATCTAGAATTTATTGATTCTTTTGAAGACCCAGAAAGTTTATTTGAAGCACTAATTTACGATCGTCAAATTGTTGACCGCTTTAGTCTCATATCAAATAATTATTACCAACTAGAACAACAACTAAGTGGTCTTTCTAGAATTAACGGAGCTGAATATAATTTCTATTTAGTCCCTGGAAGTAGTAGTGAGGTCTTCGGGATTGTAAGATTAATCTTACCTAATACTAATGCAAGTAATACTAATCTTTTAAGAGGTAGCATTTTCAATAAAATTAATGGTGTACAAATAACCACTAATAATTTATCTTCTCTTTTAAATAATGATAGTTATTCTTTAAATATGGCAATCTACAATGACAATGACACAGACACTGCGTCTGATGACGAAATTATTGATAGCAATGAAATAATTTCACTAACAAAAGAAGAATACAATGAAAATCCAATCTACTCTCATTCAGTAATTAATGTTGGTCCAGAAAAAGCAGGGTATTTAATGTATAATGGATTTATAAATGAGTATAATGAAGAATTAAATCAAGTATTCGGCGAATTTAAATCACAAAATATTGATCATCTAATTCTAGATCTTAGATACAACTCTGGTGGTAGTATTCAAACTGCCACTTTACTTGGAAGTATGATTACTGGTCAATTTAATAACCAAATTTTTACAACTTTGAAATATAATGATGAATTACAAAGTAATAATGTAAATTATAATTTTACAAATAATTTTAATAATGATTTAATTATCAACAACTTAAACCTTAATAAGGTTTATATTATTACTTCAAATCGATCTGCCTCGGCCAGTGAAATGATGATAAATAGTCTAAAATGCTACATAGATGTAATTCAAATTGGTGATGAGACGGTGGGAAAATCACAAGCCTCAACAATATTATATGATTCTCCTAATCTTTCAAGAAACAATGTAAATTCAAGTCATACATATGCGATCTTACCACTGATAGCTATCACTGTCAATAAAAATGATGAAGAAGTTCCATCGTCTGGAATTGTTCCAGAAATTAGTATAATAGAAAACCCGAAAGAATATGGGATAATTGGAGATTCATCGGAACCAATTTTAGAACTTGTATTAGCAGAAATACAAGGCTTTAATAGAATTCCAATTTCTTCAAATAATAGTTATAATTTAGTATATGAAGATGATACAAATTCTATTAAAAATTTAATGTATGTCAAGTCTGCTTCAAATAAATAAACATCAATTAATGATTATTTTGATAATAATTGTTGCGGCACTGACCAGGTTAATTCCTCATCCTCCGAACTTTACTCCAATAACAGCTATAGCACTTTTTGGAGGAATTTATATGAATAATAAAATACTTGCATTTATAATTCCAGTTGGAATTATGATAATTTCAGATCTATTTTTAGGATTTTCAAGTATTTCTTACTTTGTATATGGCTCCTTTATGGTTATTAGTTTAATTGGAATCCATTGTAAAAATCCTAAAATTCTTAAAGCTATAGCCCTTATCATACTAAGCAGCATAAGTTTTTTTATAATTACCAATTTTGGCGTTTGGATACTTGGTGGTTATCCCAAAACGTGGACAGGCTTGGCAATATGCTATACAATGGCAATTCCCTTCTTTAAAAACTCACTAATGGGAGATTTTTTCTACTCAGGAGTAATGATTTTATGTTATTTACTAGGTAGAAAAACCTTTTTAGAAACCACTTAAAAATCATTAAAACGTTCTAAATAAATTAAAGCCAAAGTAAACATCTCCATCCGTCCAATCTCCAGCAGCAGAGGTCATGGTGTTTATGGAATTCATGGGTTGTGAATTTGAAAACAACAATTGAAAAACATGACCACCCGTTTCAATATCAACTCCTATTCCGAGAGGATTATTAAAAATTGAAGCATCTGCCCTATTGAAATGATAGCCATAATCTATATTTATGGAGGTGCGCTTGGAAACTTTATAACGACCGCCAAGACTGATCGCGTACTGGGTATTTTCTTGTAGGTCAAAAACAACTGTGTTTTCATGAAAAATTATAGGAGAAAAAAGTAAGGATAATGCATTGTTGAATTTTCTAGAAATTATAAACTGATTGAAATATCCCATTCGGTTACTAAATGATAATGTTGGATAAACTTCTTTTTCTAGAGAAGAATCCAAAGTAATGGAACAATAATACACCAATGTAAAAGGGAAATTCTCGGACTGTTTAATCAAACTGGATTTAAAGCCTAAATCAAAAGTCTTCTTGTATGAGGTTCTTGAAAAACTAATATTGGAGAAAGAATTTAAACCATAAATAAAATTTAACCGGGTTACCGCATCATCTAAACCAAAGAAATTATCAAAACCATATTTGATACTTCCAAACCTGTGGGAAACCGAAAAAGAAAGTTCTTTTGCCGAAACGAGTTTAGAAGACTCAAAATTGACAACTTTCAAGCTCTTAAACGCAGCAGAGATCTCTTGACTAGTAACTTGGTAATCAATGGACTCTAATAAATCGGTTTGAGCATTTAAACAGTGGTTGAAAAACAACAGACAGAGAAAAAGTTTAATGGGTAATTTCATAGAAAAAATTAGATTAATTATTGATTCATAATCGAACAATGATTTAATTTATACTCCTGAAAAAGTTCATCGTAACCAATAAATTTTCCAAAAAGCCTTATAGTATCTCCAACTTTCACATCAGAAACAGAATTTTTAAACTTACAAAATATTTTTTTATCAATTATTAAAGCAGATTTTTTAACTTTTGTTACAATTCCGCTCAAAAGAATATTACTTTCTGATAAGTTTGATTTATTTGAGTTGTCATCCATTGAAAATTTATAAATTAATTCTGCAGAAGACAATTCAATTAAAGGCGCTAATCGGTCTAAAAAAAAATAGACATAAACAGTGGTACTGACCACAGCAAAAGCAATAATTAAAACCACTACTTTTCTCATAAAAGGAACGTTTATTCATTTAATTTTTCTAAATCTAAATCTATAGTAACATAAATCTTTTCTGGAATTTTACTGCGAACAATTCTAGGAACTTTAATATCAAAGTCCCCAACAACCAATTGGAATTCGCCATTGATACTAATGCGATTATTCCCAATTTCAACAATTAGTGGAATTTCATTAAGTTGTTTTTCAATACCATGAAAGAACAAGACACCTGAAAAAAGACAGGTTTTTGAATCCTGAAAGTCAAAATTTGAAATTTTCCCAGTGAATGTGGTCTTGGGGTGAATGTCTGATTCAGCGTAACTTTCATTGAAGTGTTC
>CEVX01064993.1_pt1 | contig 13596 bp, 13 predicted proteins | sample 356561 | NCBI WGS metagenome assembly CEVX01 (sample SAMEA2623886, study PRJEB7988) | marine metagenome | biome: marine biome (ENVO:00000447); feature: surface water layer (ENVO:00002042); material: "saline water (ENVO:00002010), including plankton (ENVO:xxxxxxxx)" | depth 5 m | reverse complement strand
AGGAGCGAGGAGCCGCAGATTCAGGTGGAATTCTCATATCCAGGATATGAAAGTTGGCCGCTTCCATGCTCAATTTCTTTCTGTGGGGGTTACTTCAGAATGTACTACCACACACCTGGAAATGACAGCGCAGAGGTCGAGTTCCCAGTCATCAACCAGTCAATGCCCGGAGAAGGCGGCGAAGATGATGTAGGAGGCCTAATTGGAGGAGTTTCAGACTCGCTACCTGGTTTCGGGCTCATGGCTGGAGTCGGCTCACTCGCTTTGGCAGCCGTCGCTGCTAGCAGATTATCTAGAGAAGAATGATCACAGGTCGTCGAAGGCGACGTCGGACTCCTCGCCGGTATCGAGATCCTTGATCCTTACATTTCCTGATGACCACTCGTCCGGCATCACCATGACGAGCCTCTGGGCACCGGTCCTGTCGGCGTGCTTGAACGCCCACTTCATCCTCTTGTCGTCCAGTACCAGGTCCACCGACCTGCCTGAATCCCTGAGCTTGGAGGCAACCGACATGGCCGCGTGCCTCAGTTCCTCGCCGAGCGACATCACCACGTCCTCGTTCCCGCTTGGGAGGTCCGGGACCAGTCCCTTGTCAGCGAGGAGCTCCATGATTACCATGTCACCGAAGCCGAACCCCGTGGCGGGCATGTCCTTGCCACCGAGGGTGGAGAGCAGCCTGTCGTACCTGCCTCCGCCGCAAACAGCCCTCAATTCGCCGGCACGGTCGTGGGCCTCGAAGACCGGGCCCGTGTAGTAAGCGAGCCCCCTGACTACCGAGGCATCGAACGAGAGCCATTCTTCTATCCCGTACGCGGACGCGAGCTGGAAGAGCTCGGTCAGCTCGGAGACCGCTGGACTGTCGCTTCCCAACGCTGAGGAGAGCTGTGAGATGTCCGAGAGGCCCAGGACCGAGGTGATCGAGGTTATGTCATCATCACCTAGGCCCTGCTCGGATAGCTGGGCCGCTATGGCGTCCTGTGGGAGCTTGTCCATCTTGTCGACTATCACGCAGACGGCTGGGAATGCCTCACCGGTGACACCTATCGAGCCCAGTACCTCCTCCAGCACCTTGCGGCTGCTGACCCTTATCGCGAGGTCATCGGAAGTCAGTCCGACGGAGCGGAAGAAGGACACCAGCACCGACAGGAGCTCGGCGTCAGCCTCGACCCCGTCAGCGCCCCAGATGTCAACGTTCCACTGGTAGTGCTCCCTGCCCCTGCCTCGCTGCGTCCTCTCGTACCTCCAGCACTGGGGGATCGAGAACCACTTGATCGGGGTTGGCAGGGCTCCTGCCCTGGCCATGACCATACGAGCCAGGGAAGGCGTCATCTCGGGCCTCAGGGCGACCCTTCTCCCTCCCTTGTCCTCGAAGCCGTACAGCTGCTGCGTGATCTCCTCGCCCTGCTTCCGGGTGTAGAGGTCCTCGTGCTCGAGGACTGGGGCGTCGTACTCCTCGAAGCCGTGCTCGCGAGCAGCGGAACGGAACCTGTCGAAGAGCCAGTTCCTCAATCGCATGTCCTCGGGGTAGAAGTCCCGTGTTCCGCGTACGCCCTGTGCCACGGTCCCGCCACGAACAGGACCACTTCAAGCCCTACGGCTCGAGAAGCGCCCATCATTCCTTTCTGGAGGGGCTGAGCTTCCTCCAGAGGTAGATGGCTATGGCCAGCAGACCTATTGCCCATCCCGGTATTATCAGGAGGATGGCGACGGCCGCTGCGGCCTGCTCGAGCATGTTCCCGACTAGACAATCTCGGCTTCAACTGTTCCCAGCGAATGTGCGTGCTTATTGCCCCTGTCGTCGGTGTAGGTCGGAGGGAGTGGGTCCCCAAGTTGGACGATGAAGTCGTCATCCCCTCCTGGGAGAGTGTCGATGGGCGCCTCGGCGCCCTCCGGTACGTTCCTGTAAAGCGGCCTTGGCTCCAGCTCGTAGTCGCCCGAGAGCACGTAGAGGGGCCATGGTGAGGGGTTTTCCTTGTCGGTTGGGACCATCCTGTTGACTAGTACGTACCTGTTCAATCCGATGAAGAGGGTCGCGGTTATTCCCCAGAAAAGGAAGATGATGGATATCCCGTGTGGATTGGAGGGGTTCCAGGGGTCGTGCACGTTGACGAGCAGATCGACGAAGTAGGATATCATCAGTACGGAGAACATCAGTGGGAATCCTAGGTACATGATGTAGTCCCACCAGCGCCCTATCCACCAGTCGTTGTCACCCGTATTGATGAAGTCGTCACGGAACGAGGAGACGCCGTTGTCCAGGTAGTCCCTCATGCTGAACCCGGTGATGTCGTTCTCCTCCTGCCAGACCCTGTACCTGCTCCAGCCGTACTTCCAGATGCTGTAGGCGATGAAGAGGCCGCTGAACATCAGGCCGTAGCCCCAGATATGGTCCTGCACCTCTAGGAACTGCGGGAAGGCGACCCCCGTCGCCGAATCCATGCGTATCCAGAGAGCTGCACTTGGAAGTCCGAAGAAGAATATCGACACCGTGGTGAATCCCACTGCCTGGGAGCGGTCCACCCCATGGTCGACGAAGTTCCTGACGCATAGCTCTACTGTCGAAATCATGGAAGTCAGGGCAGCGAAGGATAGTGCCAGGAAGAAGACTGTGACCATGATCAGCTGTACTGCTGCCCCTCCTGGCGCCTGCGCGAAGACCTCTGGGAGGACTAGGAAGGTGATTGCCGAGCTACCTGCACCGACGGCGCTGAGAGGGTCGTCCACGACTGCGAAGACCGCCATCATCACCGTCAGGCCTGCGATGATGCTGATGCTGTTGTTTGCTAGGCACATGGTTGCAGCGTTGAGGGTCGTATCCTCGTCCTTCCTCATGTAGACCGAGTACGTGATCGCCATCCCCATGCCTGCGGAGCAGGACCACGCTGACTGGGATAGCCCGTTGATCCATGTCTCGGGCTGCATGAGGTACTCCGGTTGGATGCTGAACATGTAGACGAAGCCGTCCAGGGTTCCATCATCCAAGTCCATCACGAAGGCCAGGAACAGGGCTGAGAATAGGAGTATGAACAGGGAAACCATCAGGATGACGTTGACCTTCTCAATCGCCTTGGCGCCCCTCCATATGGCGGCCATGGTGATCAGGACCGCTATGAGCTGGAAGAAAATCACCTGACTGGGCGACTGGAGGAATGAGTTCCAGACCTCTACTGTGTCGACCTCGCTCCCGAGGCCCCCTCTTACGGCAGACTGGAAGTAGTTCAGGCACCACCCCGTCACCACTGCGTAGTAGAATCCTATTGCTGTCGAGATCCATGCCGTCCAGAGGCCCATCCAAGCGAAGTTGTTGCCGGCGAAGATCCTGAAGGTTCCGACCGTTCCTGTCCTGCTCCTCTTGCCTAGGGCGAACTCTGCGATGATCAGTGGAACCGACCATACGAAGAGGAATATCAGCCAAGGAACGAGGAATGATCCTCCGCCATTGGCCCCGACCATCCGTGGGAACCTCCAGATGTTTCCCGTTCCTATGGCAGCACCTATGGTTGCGAATATGAGGCCTAGCCTGCCGCTGAATTCGTCCGAGGATGACTCTGTCTGCGGGTTCATCCTCGCTCCTCCTCGGTATCTGCGATCATGTGCTCGGGGAGTCCTATCACCCCTCCCTCGTCATCAAACATAGCCCTCAGTGTAAGGCCTAGGCCCCCCCAGACGAAGCTAGCAATCACGGCGAACATCATCAGTGCCAAGATGCTGGAGCCAAAGCTCGCTCTGTATGGTATAGCTAGTTCGTAGTAGTTGCCCCCTTCCTCGGTGGTGGGGTATGAGAATGGGAAGGCGCCGTTCACTGTTCCAAGCATGGCCTTGTACTGTATCTTGCCGACTGAAGTATCGGGCAGAGGTATGCTGGAGCTCAGAGAGGTTCCATTCGCCCCGTCAAGGAGGATGCAGGACTCCGACTCTTCAGGTGCTGCGAAGGCGGACATTTTCCATGGGACGTCGACCCACTCGGTGGGTCCGAAGTCGTTCTGCGTCCTTGTTGGCTCTACTAGCCTCCACATCAAGTGTGTCATGTTGATGTCGACCGAATACGGGAACGCCTGGTCGAGGCATATCGAAATTGGGAGGTCGCCCTTCACCAACTCTACGGTGTCGGGCGTCTGAAGCCACTGCCTGGTCGTCGTGTTCTCTATCCCAACGATTGCACGGTACCTGGGATCGTCCGCCATCTCGACCATGTAGAAAGGTACACCGAGGTTTCGAACGGCGATATGGGCTATGTCATCCGGGTGTTGGTGGAAGGCCGTCCCTATTTCCATGGTGTAGCAGTAGGAGTTGTGTACCCCATAGTGCCAGTCGCAGAAGTCCCCAGTCGTGGGATATAGATCCGAGGACTGCATTGGAGCATAATCAGTCATCTCCGCCATTTTGACGCCGTGGTATACCAGGAACTCGTCATCTGGCGTATAGCAGCCAGTGCAGTGGCCCCATGGCCAGAGGACTAGCTCTGAGAACGAGTGCCAGCTCAATGTGCTTTTGAATTCCGAGAACCCGTCATTGTTGTCATCGTTCATCTCGGTCATGTCTTGGATGAACTTGGTTTCCGGCTCGCTGTTTCCCCCGAGCCAGTCCTCATCGATGAGGCCGTCGGCATCGTCGTCCTTACCGTCCACGTGATCCTCGTTCAATCTGAGGTCCTCGTCTTGGTCTACGGTGTCGACTGGTCCATTGTAAACATCATTGTTGGCACCTGAATCAGAGTAGCACATGCCCGGGAACAAAGGCCCTGTGGCACCTAGAGGTGCCCCCCATTCGTACTGGAAGTTACGATTTAGGTCAACGCCGTCACAGCTCGGGTCTACCTCCTCGTCTATGTCGGGAAGGGGGGTCACGCCTGTTACCGTGTTATCCCTGAGATTCTTCCTCCATCCGGATGTTGGGCAGTTCTCCCAAGCTGTCGGACCACAGTAGACCTCTCTGTCGTACCTGTTTCCATCGACATTGAGCATCGGAATTAGGTACATCTCTCGAGTGTTGATCATATCAGTGATGAATTGCTCGGAGAAGTCCTCGTCAACCCCCAAATCGCCCGGTCCACATGGATTCCCGTCACCATTGCTGTCTTGATTGGACGCGTTCAGCATCAAGCAGTCTCCGTCGTTGTCGATGCCATCCCAACCGTCTTCGTCGATTAGCCCGTCTCCATCGTTGTCTATTCCCGCTTTTCCGTAATAGTAGATTAGAGTCTCAAGGAATAGCATTGGCACTTCATATGACATCCATTCCCTGGCATGGAAGTTTCCGGCTAGCATGACGTCGGGACGATCTTCGTAGTTTCCACAGTCGCCGACGAAAGTGTTGCATTCTCCTCCATGGACATCTGCAGTAATCTTGACCCATGGGGTATCATGGTTGTAGAACCACCCCTGGTATGTTCCTAGGTTGGTCTGATCCCCCCTGGCGTTCAGGCCCCCGGGCATACCCTCGTGGAATGTCATAATCTCAGTGTTCTGATCAGCCAGTATCTGCATCCTCTCTTTCATTGAGAAATAGTCGTGATACTCTCTGAACTGTACCCTGCTGTCACCCCCCCATGGGAATACTTGGAATGCATACTCGTCAGACCAGATGTCCTGTGGGGACAGCCCCTCTCCGTCATCCTGAGCGGTTACTGGGGCAATCATCGTTACCGGTGCCAGCACCGAGAGCAGGAGCGGCATCAGCATCGCCGCAACGGGTGCCCGAGGGCGCTTATGCGAGTCGGTTGGAGAGTTTCTCGACGTCATGTCCGTCACTGCGACAATACAGGCGGTATTCAATCCCTCGTTGTCCGGCCCTATGGGCCGGGGCTGAGTTTATGTGTGACACTACGTCGGCCGGTTCATGGAGCAACTAGACGACTTTATGGCAGGAGAGGCTGGATTCCTCGGTTTTTCGACAGGGACCATGACTGTGATGGTGGCTGTGATTGCACTGAGCGTGGCAAGTGGGGTGCTAGCTCGCAGGTTTGTTTTTCCCCGACTAATGGACATCTTGTCCAAGACCGAACGGATTGACGGGAAGAGCGTCTTGGCACCCGCCTCATTGGGATGGATGATTGGTTTCCTAGTGATCAACATGTCAATAGATTGGCTGAATGAAAATACGAGTCCAATCTGGGATTCTGGGATCGTGGATACGGCCAACTCGTACGTGTACGCCGGATTCGTTCTGCTGATGCTTGTGGCCGCATATCGCTTGGTGGACTACCTGGATGCTTTCATCGTAGTCGAAGGGGACAACATGGCAGCCAGGAGGTCATTGGCTAGCGTAGCAGAGTCAGTGGGACGTCTGGCAGTTGTCGTTAGCGGAGTCTTCGTCATGGCGGGTCTCGGTGGCCTAGATCTGAATGGACTGATAGCAGGTTTGGGAATTACCGGTCTGGCTCTGGCGCTTGCAGCCAAGGATTCAGTGGCTAACATCTTCGGAGCGATTAGCATCCTGATTGATCAGCCGTTCAACGTCGGAGACTGGATTATCGTCGATGGCGTGGAAGGAGAGGTTGTGACCATAGCCCTCAGAACGACCCTCATCCGCACCGGTGCTGACACGCTGGTGACCGTTCCCAATGCGAATATCACCAACTCGGCTGTGGAGAACTTCAGCCAGAGGAGGTTCAGGAGGATACGGCCAGTCTTTGAGTTCGAGGCCAGCAGTGATCAAGACGCACTGAGGTCATTCTGCGAATCGCTGTCGGAGCAGGTCATATCGGACCCGAGATCTGTCAAGAAGGAGGACTCATGGGTCAGGGTGAGTTCCGTGGGATCCTCGAAGATTATCGTGAGCACGAACTTCTACTGTGACTCATCCGGTAAGACCGAGCGAGAGATGAAGGAGGACTTGGCCCTCATGGCCAGGGCTAGGGCCGCAGAGTGTGGTCTGATGTTCCACGAACCCAGACTTAGAGAGACTCACAATTCCTGAGGGATGATATGTCAATATTGGTCCTAATCAGGCACGGCCAGTCAGTTTGGAATGCTGAGAACAGGTTCACTGGATGGACTGATGTGGAGCTGTCAGAGAGGGGTGTCATAGAGGCTGAGACTGCTGGGGATGATCTTTCAGATATCCAGTTCGACGTTGTACATACTAGCGGTCTGAAGAGAGCACAGCGAACCGCGGAGATAATCATGAGCAGGAGTTCTCTCTCAAACGACGTTCCCGTATTCAGAGACGAGCGGCTCAACGAGAGACACTATGGCGACTTGCAGGGCCTGAACAAGGCGGAGACGGCAGAGATTCATGGGGCGGAACAGGTGCACATTTGGAGGCGTTCGTTCGACGTTCCTCCCCCTGGTGGTGAGAGCCTGAAAATGAATGCCGAGAGGACCATCCCCTACTTCGAGGAGGAGATTCTTCCGGACCTCAAGGAAGGCAAGAACGTCTTGGTGTCCGCCCATGGGAACTCTCTCCGGTCGATTGTTATGCATATTGAGTCCATCAGCCCACAGGACATCGTATCGGTGGAGATCGCGACAGGGACTCCAAGGTTCTACGACTTCGATCAGGATTCCAAGAAGCTGGTCATTCGGGAACATGTGCCGCTATGGAGGCCTAGAAAAATGAGAATGGTGGAATCTGATGACCCGTGTCCGACTGGGTTCCGGTCCGTCAAGGTAGCTGGAATAGGGATGTCAGCCTCCATGCTTGAACCAGAGGAGATCGATGGGCTCGGAGACTGGGAGAAGGTGATATCGGATCTAGAGTCATGGGGCGAAGTGCCCACTGTAAATATCACATCTCTGACCTATGAGGAGTCACCCAGGGGCCCAGTAGTGCGATTGAGTGGAGATGAGGAATGGGTGGCAGAGTTCCTACCATGGGGATCGGATGGGCAGATTAGGGCAAGGTCTAGGCACGCCCCAGAGATGTGCGACTCCCCATGTGGTGGATTCTACTGGAACGGACAAGACATAGCCATCGTCAGGAAGTTCGACAACCAGTTCATTGGCTCAGAAGTTTCCCTGATGGACGGACTACGAGATAACGACATGGGGTCCTCAACCGAGATTCTCAGGCGTTCTGGGGCAATTCTAGGAGAGTACCACAGTGCCATGGAGTCGACAAGATCCACCCCTCCCGATCAAAAGAGGTGGAATACCAGAAATGAGGCAATAGAGAGAGTCCTCAGGGCCCAGTTCATTTGGAGAGCTCCATTTACGAAAGAGCAGCCAGGAACCCTGAGCCTCCTCGATGTGAGGTTCTCAGATATCTCTGATGAGAGTGTCCGAATCGGCCCTCCAAGGCTATCTGACGCTCTTCGGCCACATGATTCGGATAAGCCAGCTATGAGGGATCTGGCGTCCCTGATGCATGACCTCTCAAGGATGTACCACGAATCTGGATCTACCTTGGGAATAGTGGAGTTGAGGTCGTCCCTCATAGATGGATGGAAGTCCACAGCACCCGAGGAGTGGTCTTCAGATGCAGCATTCTACTCTCACAGGGGGGGCATCGCGATATGGGAGTACGAGCAGTGTCTACTGGATGTCATGGAGGCGACCTCGCATCAGTCGGGTGCTCCCGAGCCAGCGATTACGATGCTGGCCTACGTCAGGCCGTATCAGAAGGCCATGTTCAACAACAGAACGTTCGCTGCACTCTCTCTGATGTCATTCTTCTTCGCCACCACAACTCTGCTCAATAGTATCCCCCCTTCCTTGGCCGACCTTCCAATACCCCTCTTCTTCATGGGGCTCGGGGTTGTCTGCCTCAGGACATACTGGAGAAAGTCCCCCCGACCTGAGAAGCCATTCAACATCCCATAGGGACGGCTGGTGTGTGATTCTGCGAAGGCTTGAACCGGTAGGCGTAGAGCGGCCAGCATGGGAGAAGAGGGGGCGGACATACCACTGGCGGTGGACATGGATGGCACTCTGATACTGTCTGACTTGTCCGATATCAGTGTCAAGAGGGTTCTTTCAAGGCGCCCTTGGATGATTCCCGGAGTGATACTGAAGGAATTCCTGGGCAAGAGGGCTGAGTGGAAGAGGGACTTAGCGAGGAAGCTGGTCTTTGACCCCTCGGAGCTCGATTATCACCATGCATTCCTCGACTGGCTTACCGGAGAGCATGCCAAGGGAAGGATTCTGATTCTGGCAACCGCTTCTGACAGGATTGTGGCTGAACAGGTCGCTGCTCATGTAGGCCTATTCTCAGATGTCATGGCATCGGACAGGAGTTACAACCTGCGAGACAAGAAAAAGGCCGAGGCCCTCGTAGCACGCTTTGGAGAGAATGGTTTCGGATACGCTGGCAACAGCAGACACGATCTAGCAGTATGGGAAAAATCGGGGCAAGTTATTGTGGTCAATCCTGACAAGGGCCTTCTGGAAGAGGTCGGGGATTCGGCAGACATCGTATTCGAATAATCTCATTCCAAGGCGACTCCCTTTAGTGGGGCCGTCATCTGGTCAACTCATGGGGAGGCGGCGGAGTGCCCTAGGAGTACGCCTAGACTCCCTTGCAAAGTGGATGCTGAGATTCAGAATAGTCTCAGTTCCAGCTAGAATAATTGCTAATTCTAGCTATGCATGGAGTTTCGTCTCTAGGACTGACAGGATTCGAGCAAACAGACTGGGGAGCCGTCTCAAGGAGGGGGGTCTACCTCAGCACGTTTCGATAATCATGGATGGAAATAGGAGGTTTGCCTGGAACAGCCAGTTGGACAGGAATATCGGACACAACCAGGGAAAGGAGAAACTCAAGGAGGTCATGAACTGGATCTTAGATTTGGAAATTCCCTACTTCACGGTGTACGCACTATCTACCGAGAATATCAACGAGAGGTCGGAAGAGGAGTTGGAGGCGTTGTATGACCTATACGTCTCGGGTCTGACGGAAATCTCTGAAGATCCAAAGATACACTCCAGGAGGGTGAAGGTCCAGGCCGTTGGACGCTTAGAGATGCTTCCAGATAGGGTCCGTGAATCAATCAGGATTGCAGAAGATGCCACATCGGAGTATTCTGATTTCCTCTTCACCGTGTGTCTTGCGTATGGTGGCAGGGAAGAGATAGTTGATGCAGTGAGGGAGGTCGCTGCAGCACACGCAGAAGGTGAAATTTCTCTTGAGTCGATAGATACTGGGCAAATATCCAGTAGACTGTATACATCTAATCTTCCTGACCCGGACCTAGTCATCCGAACTAGCGGCGAAGAGCGGATTTCGAACTTCCTTCTATGGCAAATTGCGTATTCTGAACTACACTTCACTGATGTACACTGGCCGTCATTCACTAAGTCTGACCTCTACGAGGCTCTAGAGTCATTCCAGAAGAGGAGGAGGAAATATGGGAAATGACGCATGCCATCACTGTGGACGGGATAGTTACAGAAGCCCGTCGGTGGCAGTCGACGCAGTGGCACTGAGAGAGGGTGACTCTGGAACTGAGGTTCTCCTAATCAGGAGGGGGAAGGAGCCGTACAAGGGTATGTGGGCATTCCCAGGAGGTTTTGTGGACTATGGGGAGGACCCTGAAGATGCTGTAATCAGGGAGCTAGAGGAGGAGACGGGAGTGGATGGATTCGAGCCGGTCGCTCTATCTATTCACGGGGATCCAGACAGAGATCCACGCAAGCATGTCATCGCCCTGTTCTACCTAGTTGAAGTCGATCCAGAATCACTCCCCGTGGCAGGGGATGACGCCTCGCATGCTGAGTGGAGGCCTCTAGACCAGATTACTGAGGAAGAAATATCCGGGGATCACATCAGGATTATCGAGATGCTCCGGGATTAGTTCTTTGACTGGCAGCCCCTACGGATTACATGGCTCGCAAGCTGAAGATAGATACGGGAGCGGAAGTTTTCGCTCCATACTCGCCGGGAATAACTGTCAAAGATCACATCTGGCTCTCAGGACAAGTCGGCGTTGACGGGGGCGACTCGATAGGGGGGCAGACACTCAGTGCCCTCTCGAAGATTGACGACTTGCTGATTGCAGCTAACTCATCTAGATCCGATCTTGTCAAGGTGGTGATACTCCTATCTGACATGAGTGATTACGGGGCTGTCAACGAAATCTACGGCGAATGGCTAGGAGACACGATGCCCCCGGCCAGAGCTGCATACCAAGCAGCAGGACTCCCCCTAGGGGCACTGATTGAGATTGTCTGTGAGGCCTTTCGTGGATGTGGCGCTCAATGAACCATGACATTATCCTGAAGAGGTTCGACGAGCCAGACGAGTTGCGGGTTTTCGAGAAGGGGACGTTTGAGGTAATCCACTTAGAGGGAATGACAATAGGGAGAGCAACGTATGAGCCCGGGTGGAAGTGGTCCGTCGATGTCTCGCCCCTCTCTGGAACGGACTTCTGCGAGGTAGAGCACCTAGGGATGGTGCTTGAGGGGCATGCCACCTGCGCCTTCAAGGACGGTGAGGTTTACACCCTCTCTCCTGGCGATCTATTCTACATCGGCCCAGAGCCGCACGACAGTTGGGTCGTAGGCGACGAGAAATATGTCTCATTGCACTTTCAAGGAGCAGACAAGTACGCCGATTGAATGAAAGACCGGTATTGGGAACGCTTAGGAGCAGCCCCATGCAGCCCGACGTGTGAGCGTGTTCAAGGCGTACGACATCCGTGGCTTGGCTGGAAGCCAGCTCGATGCTGAGTTCGCAGAGAGGCTCGGCTCTGCGATAGTCACTCACACGGATGCGAAAACGATAGCCGTAGCACGGGACATCAGGGAATCTGGGCCTGAGCTTCATACTGCACTTCTAACTGGGATAACTTCGGCTGGTGCCGATGTCCTAGATTTGGGAATAACCACCACAGGAGTCCTCTACAGGGCTACAGTCGATTTGGAAGTAGATGCCTCTATAGTTATCACAGCTAGCCATAATCCACCAGAATACAACGGATTCAAGATTTGCAGAGGTAGACTTCCGATGGCGGGAGAAGAGCTACAAGAGCTACGAGCCACCTTTGAGTCAGGAGATTTCAACATCGGATCGGGTAATGTCACAGATCTCCCGGACTTCCAGTTAGACGTTGTAGATGCGATTTTGGAAAACTCTGGCAAGCCATCCAGGCCTGTTCGAATTGCGATTGACTGTGGCAACGCAGTCCCGGGGCCGCTTGCAGTAGAGCTGATGAAAAGGTCCGGGGTAGACTTGGTTCCCATTCACTGCTCGTGGGACAATGCCTTCCCGAACCACCCGCCCGATCCAACAAGGGTCGAGAATATGGCGGACCTCGCCCGTGCTGTCACTGAGAATGGCTGTGAGTTCGGCATAGGTATGGATGGTGATGGGGACAGGATAGGCGTGGTTGACGAACTCGGTAACTTCATTCATCCAGATAGGCTGATGACGCTCTTCGCGAAGGATATTCTTTCAGGCAGGGAGTCGCTTTCAGAGGAGGAGCGGACCGTTTTCTTCGACGTGAAGTGCAGTCTGGCTCTAGAGGAGTCGATATTGGAATACGGAGGAGTCCCGGTTATGGTTAGAACGGGCCACTCATTCATGAAGAGGGAATTGGATAGGAATCCGTCATCTCCCCTCGCTGGAGAGATGTCCGGGCACTTCTTCATCCATGACAAGTGGCCAGGATTCGACTGCTCGCTTTACAACACAGCAAGGCTATTGGAGATAGTTGGGAGGGATCCATCCCCATCCAATGGCGGACCGTCCTTCTCCGATCGTTTCTCGTCCCTGCCTGACTACCCCTCGACTGGAGAGGCGAAGATCCCCCTCACAGGGGAGCGCGAAGAGGTGATGGGCGCTGTGAGGGAGGCCTTCTCCGACATCGAGTGCTCCACTGTGGACGGGATCAGAGCAAGGTACGAAGACGGTTGGTTCCTGTGTCGGCCAAGCAACACTGAGCCCATCCTGGTCATGCGTGCAGAGGGAAGAGCTCAGACTGCTCTCGAGGGAATCCTTTCAGATGTGAATGAGCGTATCGGGCACATAGCTGACCTGAGCGCGCTACGCTGACTAATCCATCTGTTCGGAAATGCTGGAGACTAGCAGGGGTATTGCGACAAGTGCCCCGCAAAGGCCGTTCGTGACAAGTCCGAAGCCCATTCCATCGAAGACAGGGAGACCCATGGCCATGTTCATGGGTGCCTGCAAGACATAGCCAAACACCAGCAGTCCGAGTGCTATGTGTACGCCCTTCTTCTTGTACTGGATCATGAGCACGCCTGCATAGACGCCGATAGCGGAAAGTACGAGTGTAAAGAGCCCGAGAAGGGTGAGCAAAAATCCTCCTTCGGCCGCACCTTCCCCCATTTCGGCCGCGAAACCTGCAAGCAGGGCGCCGCCTAAGACAAGAGCAAGAGAGCCTAGAAATGCAATTACCTGGAATAGTGAATATATGGCCCCAATGATGATTGGAACGGGTGACTTCGAGGCATAGACGACAGGGGGGGTCTGCTCATACACGCCTGCATCAGCAGCGGGTGTCTCACTTGGCGTTCCTGACAATGTGCTTCCTTCCTGGGCTGCGCCCTCGGTGGTCTCTTCCATGCGCACCCATAGGGGCGCCCTGACTTAGTACTGCCTACGGCACCGATTCTCTTATCCGGGACTCTTGATTGGACGCGTCGCTGCCACTGTAGCTTAGCTCGGTATAGCGTCTGATTCGTAATCAGAAGA
>CEVX01019756.1_pt1 | contig 13641 bp, 17 predicted proteins | sample 356561 | NCBI WGS metagenome assembly CEVX01 (sample SAMEA2623886, study PRJEB7988) | marine metagenome | biome: marine biome (ENVO:00000447); feature: surface water layer (ENVO:00002042); material: "saline water (ENVO:00002010), including plankton (ENVO:xxxxxxxx)" | depth 5 m | reverse complement strand
CCTCTTTCAATTGCAAGTTCGTTATCTTTAACCCACTCTTCTGCAACATAACCCAAGAATGAATCTACTTTTTCAACTAGTTCACTTTTGATTTCTTCTGATATCGCAACAACTTCGTCTCTCTTCTGAGATTCTAAGTCTTCTTTGATATCTTTCATTTTTGCAGATATAGCAGCTTCAAATACTACTTTTGCTTTATTTTGAAACTCTTCTGAAAGGTCTTCACCTTCCACTAAAGCATCGATATCGTCTGACATATCGTAAGATTCTGATTTCTCATCTTCTTCTTCATCGTCATCCATATCTTTACCTTTTTTCTTGTCAATTGCCTTTTGAAGAGCAGGTGGAAGTTTACCTTCGTCCATATCTTCATCGTCTTCATCTTCTTCTTCTTCGTCATCATCTTCTGATGCTTCAAGAATTGCAGATAAAGATTCCTTAACAACTGTTTCGTCCTCTAATTTGAAATGTTCAGCAATTTTCTTAAGAAGGTCAGCCTTTGTAGATTCGGATTTTTCATCTTCATCTTCATCGTCTTCGTCTTCATCGTCTTTTTTCATGTCCATTTCGTTAATTAAGGACTGGATGTCTTCCTTAGAAAAACCCTTTAGTTCTTCAATAATCTTTCTAAGAGCTTCCATTTTAGTCATGTCTTCTACTTCTTCGTAAGAAGCTTGTAGTTTTACATCACCTTGTTCTGGAGCAGATTTGTCACCCTTATCAGAGTCACCTTTTCTTTTCTTAGATTTCTTAGTTGAATCACCAGCTTTATCAACCGAACTGATTGATTTAGGTACTGGGTCTTTTTCTGGAGTAACAACACCTTTGTTAGCAACAGGAGCTGACGCTTCCATTACTTCGTCTTGATTTTTAATTTCATCTGACATTTGTGTATTCCCCTTAAATAATTACTTATAAATTACAAATTAAGAACTATTTATTTGTTCTTTACAATGTATTTATAACTTTTATAGTTTAGAGAAGAAGTTTTTCATAATTTCTAACTTCTTTTCTTCCAAATGGCGTTGTTTGGTTTGTCGAATCTGGTCTTTCCATGATTCAATCTCAACGGCTTTAAATACACCGCTTTCATTTATCCATTCAACACCTTCCATAATACCATCTACAAAAGCATCTGGTGCAGAAGGGTCAGCAACGATATCAGCTGCAGTTGCAAGCATGAAATCTTTCTGGACATATTGTGCATCATTCTTTTGGGTCACAGACCCCATACCCCTACTGGAAACGCCTAGTTTTGCACCATCATTCAATAGTCCTTTAACTATATTACCCATTGGAGTATTCATTATCTTTGCTTTACCAACAAAGTTATCACCATCTTTCTCTAGAGAAGTAATCATATGACTAACTCTTTCAAGATTGATAGTTGGGCCATCTGGATGACCCAGTTCCCCATATGCACGATTTTTCTTAATGAATTCTTTATTATATCGATTTACCTCGTTTTCCATTATATTCATTGGGTAAATACGACCATTTCTGTTTTTCATGTTTGTTTGGAGAAACACACCTTCTATGAACTGATGTTTTTGTCCATTCTTATCTTTTTCTTCTATAAGACTTATTTCGTCTGACTGGTGTTCTGATATTAAATACATCTCTTCTCCTAGTTACTCATTACCTTATGTTTCATAAGTAATGCTTTATATTTTGCAGAGGCTGCTTTAAATACTTTACCTCTCCTCTCATATTCTTTTCTTTGGGTAGAACCTTCTTTACCCATAGGGACAAATACACCAGACCATGTACTATCATATTCTTTTTTTGCCTTCATGATTTGGTCTTGAATATTGTCTGGAAGTTTTCTTGCTTTATCTATATTCAACATTCCACCTTCATCTAGTCTATCACCAATTAAAGACATATTTGGTTGTCTTCCATTGTCCATCAACTTGTTGTTAAGGTCTCTGATTGTTTTTTCTAAAGTCATTTATCTTCCTTATTGAATAGTTGCTATTTTCTTTGCAACATCATCGTATGTTTGATTTCCCTTTAAACCATTTGAAAAACCAAGAGTATCTTCTATCTTTGGTTCTTCTAAAACTTCTTCGATAAAATCAGCAAGGTCTTCACCTAATAGTTTTATCAATTGTTTTGCATTTTTTCTTGCTTCTTTTTCACTCTTATAAGTTGCAAGTTCCTGTCCATCTACATAAACTTTAAATTTATTAGACTTCTTAGAAATAACGATAGGTACATTTTTTCCTTTTGCACCCTTCTCCATATAAGAATCTACCTCTTGTTCACCACGAGGTAATTTAAACTTTGCTTCATCTAGTGATTGAACTAAGTCTTTAAAATTCTTCATTTGCTGGTTGTTCCTGTTTATTTAACCAATCTAATTGGACATCCAGTCTTTTACCTTCTATAGCATCTTTTTGTTTGTCTACCATAGCTGTTGCAAAAGCATTTGATGCACCAACATTGTCACCAGTTTCAAGTGAATTAATCATCTTTTTAATATCTTCTCTTGCCATAATTTATTTCCTCTTACATGAAGTCGGATTCATCCTCTCCTTCCCCATCTTCTGCTTCTAATTCGATTTGTTTGTCAATCATTTCTATCTCTTCTTCGGATTGTCTTAGAATATTCTTTCTAACCCATTGTTGAGATACATATTTACCAACATACTCATCAAGTTCTCTTAGTGTAGTGACTCTTTCTCTTAGAATCTCTGCATCTTTCATTTCTACGAAGTGAGAATCTTTTTGATAATCAAATCGTATATTTTCTTTTTGAAGTTCCCACTCTTCAAGTGGTAAAATACCTTTTAACACTAGTTGAGTTTTAAGTATATCAATAAACATACTACTAAACTTACTTCTGAGTTTATCTACAAATCGTGAGAATTTAACCTCATCTCTTGATATCTCAGTTGTTCTACCTAAAGAGAAACCACTTTCAGTTTCTAACCTAGAGATAGGAACATTTAAACTTCGGAACATTTTTCTTTGGAAGTATATAATATCTTCTATTTCACCAAGATTTTGTCCGCCTGGTAAGGTGGTAATTTCTGTTCCTCTTCCACCTTCTCTTCTAGGTAACCAGAAATCTTCCAACATACTCATATGTTTTCTATCATCTCTGACTTCACCTGTATCTGCATTATAGACTAGTTTATTTTTGTACCTAGTCATAGTATCTGCAAGATACTGTTCTGCCTTTGCCTTTGGAAGGTTACCTACATCTATATAGAATATCCTTCTTTCTGGAGCCCTTGATATCCTATAGATAACAAGTGCATCTTCCATCATTTTTAATTGGTTAGCAGATTTCAATCCTTTGTGCATATAACCAATGATGTTTCGTCTATATGCATCCATCATTCCAGATGTAGTATAAACGATTGCATCTGGTGATATCATAAGTGTTTGACTACCAGTAGTTCCATAACCTGTTTGGTTTCTTTCAAAACCACTTTGGTTATAGGTATAGTACTCTTTAACTTTTCCTATGACCTCTACACCCTTTGCATTCTTTTTCTTTTCGACTTCTCTAACCTTTTTCATTTGGATAGGGTCGACCATTCTTAACCCAACAATACCTTTTTTAGTATTATTTGGGTCGACAAGTAAATGGAAGTACATTCTTCCATCTACATACCATTTTCTAAATATATCAGATGAGGTTTGATTAAATCTCATAAGTCTTAATACTTCTGAGAACTCATCCCTCACCTTAGATTTAATTGAATCTGAAAACTTAGTTGCATCCAAGTTGATACCAACTTGTGCATCTAAATCATTATTGGAAATTGCTTCTTGGACGATATCGTCAATTGCCATATCAACCTCTGGTATCAATGACATTTGTCTGTATCTTAAAATTAAATCTTGTTCAGATTTAACTCCACCTTCCATGTCAACAAATTGACCAGAAGCCATACCCCCACCAATTGCATAACCACCTTGCCCGATTTCAACAACCTGAGCTCCATCGTCATTAATGGGTGCAACGAAGGATGGTGCTTTTTCCTCGTCGCTTTTCCTTTTTATTTCAAATCCAAATATTTCCATAATATATATTTATAACACTAAAAGAAGGAACTCTAATTAAAGAGTTCTTTCCCAGTGTGAATAACTGAATGTTACATCAAAAGTTTGTATCTCATCAGCAGTATCGTAACTTAATTCGATATTAGCTACTGTTTGAGGATACATGTTATACAACTCATATGTTGCAATAACACTATCGTCTCTATTTAATTGAGATATAGTTGCTCTTGATACAAGATAGTCTAGGTCTGTTGCACCAACACCAGAGTCTAGTTCTTGAATACTTAACATCCATTCTTCTACTGCTGTTCTAGCAGAAAAGTTTATATCGTTGATTACAGTTATTGTCCAATCTTCGAAAGTTCTATCCCCAGCAATTTTAAGTCTATGACCTCTAAAAGGTACTTCGACTACTGGAAGGGTTGAGCCTGGAATCGCTGCAGTTTTGCACATAAATTCTATGTTCTCACCCATTCTAGGGATGTAGACTTTGAATCTGTTGGAACGAACTCCACCAGCAATCAACTGTGATTTAAATTCATCTATAGTTGCCATGTCTTATTCTCCTAGTTTCCATATTGGGTATTAGTAGCACCATACACTTCTTCGAATTCTACACCAGACCTAGCTGCAACAAAGTTTAGTGTGATGAAGTTGATACTTCTATTTGGTTTAACAAATATTGAAGCTTGGAACTGATTTGCATCCACCACTGATTGTGGATTATTTGTGTCATCACAAATAACTTGGAAATCAACCACTCCTCGTCTTCCTTTAACTTGTCTTAAGAAAGGTTCAATCGTTGCTCTAAATTGAGCTCTTGTAAATGCATCGTTAAATTCAAATAATTGGAATTTAGCTGCAGTACTGATTGCTTTCTCCATGACAATAAATAACCTTCTAACATTAATTCTATCAAATGCACTTGCACTTGAAAGTAAAGTTTTATCTCCAAATAAAACTGTCCCTTGGCCAGGGAAAGTTACTACTGGATTAACCCTCTTCTTATATAGTGCATCTCTATCAGCTTGATTTGGATTGTAAGACAATTTGGTAATACCCATAAATTGTCCTCTATTCATACCAGCTGGTGAGAACCATGCATCTCTTGATTGGTCTGTTCTTGCCATAATACCTGCTGTGTGTGAACATGCTGGTAAATAACAATAGTTATCAGAATACTTATCGTATTGATAACACCATGCAGAATCTAATACTGCATAAGAACTAGATGTTAATGTTTCTGCAAATGCAACGATGGCTGTGCCCGATGTTGCATTGTCAACACAATCACTTCTTCGTGGTGAAATAACTGCCATGCAGTCTTTTCTATTATCACAAATTGCAATTAAATTGTTTGCTTGTGTTGTTGCTTCTGCAAGTGTGTTTACATCTGCATTTGAACCATTATCTCCATTGAGTGGCCCAGATATTATAAAGTCAACATCTTGTGTTTCTGCATCTCCCAAATATGTTGTGATTGCAGTTTGTTTTTGACCAGATGTTAAATTACTTCCTTCTGTTCCATCATCAAATGATTCTGTGATAGGTAATGCATGTGTGTCGAATGCACTACCAGCTGCAGCAAAAGTGCTACCAGCTTCTGATGTGTTTGAGTTGTGGTTTGTCCAGAAGATGTAGTCTGAGTTATATCTGATTTTGTCAACATAGTAGTTAGAGTTTCCTTCTGGGTCTTTAGCATTAGATGCCATTGAAAGACCTTCGTATAACTCTAGGATTTCTCCAACGATTCCAGTGATTTGACCATCCTCGTCTTGTACTACTACATGCATCTCATCCAAAGAACTTGAGTTTGCAAGAGCATCTGGACTTGAGCCTGGTGCTTTTGTAAAGTTCTTTGCAAATTCCCATTCACGATTAACATTAGAATTGTTGTCTGGAGCGACCTGTAAACCAGATGTTCCATCGGACTCTAATGCAAAAGTAATTGTATTTGATGCAATTGCAGATATTTTATATCTATCAGTGTGATTTACAAAGGTAATTATATCACCTACTACTAAAGCAGCACCAGATGCAACATCCAAAGATGTATCACCTACTGCTCTAGATGCATCACTAACAGTTGTAGCTGCACCTTTTGAAAAGGCATCAGCACTTGCACATACAGATATTTTTAAACTATTACCTAAACTACCAACGCATCTCGCTGCAAAGTGACCAGCACTAGAGGCTGCACTACCAGTGTGGTAGTTAGACTCATAATAGTGAGTTGCATTTTTAATTAGTATACCAGCTGAACCAGTTGTTGCATTTAACATTCCTGTTCCTAATGCACGAACAACTTTTAAGTTATTTCCATATCTTAAGAAGTTTGCAGCTGAGTAGAAGTGTTCCTTCTTCATAGCTTCCTTAAGGTATGTGTCATCACCTGTAGGTTCACCATAAACACTAACTAATTGTTTTTCAGAACTAATAGTTCTAACTTCATCAACTGGGCCCCAACTAAACATTCCCGCATAACCACCAATAGATGATGATACTGCTGGAACAACATTTGTCACATCGATTTCTCTGACTTGAACGCCAGGACTTACTTGAAATGCCATTTTAGTTTTCTCCCATAAAAGTTTTATTTCTAAAACAAACCAAATTTGATTTGTCCTTAGTATTTAGTATTTCTTTGATTTTAAAAAGTTCCATATTCTTCATCTTCTTCATTTTGTACTGTCCAAGTGTCACCACCTTCTCTAAAAGTCTCTTGTCTTGTATATGTATTACCATCCATAATACCTATTGGAACTATATCATTTTCTATTTCTTTTTGTTTTTCTGCATATAACATAGACTTTAAGTCTGCATTAGATATGTCTTTAAACAATGGTGTTGCAACAAACCATGCAAATAGTACACAATTCATTACCATATCGTCATGACATCCACCATCTGCCTGCCATGATTGTCCTTTTGATACGAAAGTTGCAAACTCTTGGATAGTATCTGTATCCCTTATGTAAAGTTTTTTCTCTTCCATTATTTCTTTTAAAGCTGCACATCCTTGTGCTTTGACCTTTTGGGTCATCCTTACTCCTACTCCATCTGCTTTTACAGCACTGGTTAGGAACATATTTTCGTATTCTAACTCATAATAGAGTTCTCTACATACCATTGTACCTTGATTATTATTCTCTACAATAATAAGTGCATCGTTATATAACCTACCATATTTTGCACATATATCTGGTAATAACATAGGAGATATTAAATTATCTCTAAATGTACATACTTGTTCGAACATATTACCATCATGTATATCAAATATAGTAAATGTAGAATAGTCCATTCCTTTACCTTCTGCTGTATCTACAGTCATAATATACTCATGATGTGGTTTAGGTTTCTTATATACTCTTGTTTGACCATACATTTCTAAAGGATTCTCAGATACTAATCCTAAAATTACATTAGATGGAATTAAAGTTCTACCAGTTCCTAAGAAAGAGTTACCAAATTCTTGTTCAAACTGCAACTCTGATGTATTTGATATTGTAGTTTTTTTCCAATCTTCATCTCTGCCTGGCACATCACTCCAATTAACTTGGTAGTTTGCAAACTCATTTGACCCTGTAACTGATGCTTCCCAGATACGATGGAACATATTACCTACTCCATTTGCAGTAGATGTAATAATAACCTTTGAGTTCTTACCAGATGTAATTACTGGATATGTACCAGTATAGAATGGTTCTGCATTTTCTACAAAGGCAAACTCATCAAGATAAAGAAGATTAACAGATAAACCCCTAATCGATGATGTAGTAGTTGCCGACGCAATAATTCTAGAATTGTTTTCAAAGTCTATACTTCCTTTATTTAACGATTTAGTACCTGGCTGTAAAAAGAATGGTACATTTTCTAACATAGTAGTTATACGAGATAACATTTCTCTTGCAGTTGCTCCCTTGTTTGCAAGTATGGCCACTGTTTGTTCTGGGTTGAACAAGATATACCAAAGTAAATAGGCACAAACAGTAATTGATTTTCCAGACTGTCGACATGCGAGCACGATGTTAAACCTGTTATCACTAAACTGGTCAATAAGATTTTGTTGATATTCATATAATTCAAATGGGACTAACCCCTCATCTAGTGAAATAATTCTTATGTATTTTGTAATGAAGTATGCTGGGTCACGAGTACATCTAAGGTACTCCTGTACCTTTTCATCATCCCATTCTTCTGTAACACCACTTCGTTTTACTTGGGCATTACCTAGATATCCTTCATTTTTTGGTTTCGGCATTCTGTTTCTTCAATAATTTCTGCAATTCAGCAGTAGAACCTACGAACAACTGATTAGTTGTATTTCCTTTAGGTTTTTCATCTTGTAAATCATCCATCATTTTCTGGATTTGTAATAATTTTTCTGAGGTTTCTGATACTGTTTTAATTAATTGTCCTGCGACCTCATAGGTTCTCGGATGTTCACTTTCTTTTGCAAGGTCTAAGATACCCTCAATTGCATCTTGTCCTCTCTCTACGAGTCCATACAGTGTGTTTCTGGTGTATTTGTAGTCTATCTGTTGTTCTTTATCTCTTTCTGAGAAACGACCAACCTCATCTCTAGGAACAAGATGTTTATTAGTCTCTTTGACTACTTCTTCTGCTTCATGGTTAATGTCTAGAAGTTCATCTAGTTTTTCATCTATAGATTGTTTCATAATTAAATATTAGACTTGTCTGTATTATAATCGAAGTCATTCCCATCAAAAAAGTTTACTGTCTCTTCTATATTTAGTGGACTTGTTTCTGGACTTACATTAGTTGGATTAGGAACTATCTTAACCTCACTACTTCTTCCAGCAGTTGTATCTGCTTGACCATCATCTGATATGTAGGTTCTTGCACGAACATCTCTGATAATTTCTTGAGATGCAATAGAACCATATAAATATGTTTTCATTTCAAAGTTTAAAGTCCATGTAATTACTCTACGAGTCTGAAAGTCTCCTTCATACTCATCTGCATAAGATACATCCTGTAGTACTATCGGAACATCTCTTTTTTCTGCTGTTCCAGGCACTGTCGTCATCGTAACTGTAAAGTCTGGTGTAAAGAAAGGTAGTATTTGTTCTACAATTTGTAATGCATCTTCTGTATTTTTTGATAAAACATATAAACCAAAGGTTATATTATATGGAACTGGTGCAAATTGTGTTCTTAAAACTGTATTATCAGTTGCATCATGTAGTTTATATTGTTTTAATTTACCAAGTTTTCTTTCTGCATCATAGTTTAAACCAGTAATATCAAATGCAATTCTAGGTAAAGTCATTGCAACCCTTGACTTTGTATTGTCCATAAGGTCAGCAGATGCATCTAATCTTGCAATAAACTTTTGTTTAGGCCCATAGGATAAAGGAACTCTTACATTTTGTGTTGAGTTTCCATCAGAATCATCTCTTTGAATATCAATCTCATTAAACATAGTACCAAAAACTGATACTGCTCTTTTGATTGCTTCGTGATAAAAATGTGTTTTACCCAACATGTTTAATTCCTAATACATAGTTATCTGCAGCTGATTCTGCATATGATTCACTATGTCCTTTATATATTTCATCGGATTTCCAGATATTATTTTCCCAAAATCTACATCCCCAATTACCATACTCGTCTTTCCAGACTTCTGCCTTTCTACTATCACCACGAAATGTGTGATACAAATCATTAAAAACTTTCATACTCATATTTATAGTGTCCCAAATGGATTACTTTCACTAAAGTCTATTATGTTAGTTCCAGCAGTTTCAAAATCTTTATTATCTGCAAGTGGGTCATTAGGCATTGTATACATGTCTGGTGCAGTTGTAACTGTTCTATTTGCATTACTTGTTGCACCTACTATATTACCAGCATTTGCATTCGATGTTAATACAAACATCGTGTTAGTAGCAGGTGTTCCTGTATCATTGAATGTGATATTATTAACTTTAAGTGTTTTCTGATTTGTACCTACAGATGAATATGATACTACATTACCAGATACAGTTTTACCTGTATTAACAGTTTGTGTAACCACTTCACCAACTTGGAAGTCTCCAGAACCAGCACCAAGTGTCATTTGTACTTGATACGAGAACTGGTCTTCGATGTTATCTAGTTCTGCAATACCAACATCAATCTCTTCATGTGAGTATTCGAATGTTTCACATTGTAGTTTGAACACATTAAGTTTACCCAACTGGTAGAATGGGTTCTCATGTTCTACGAATCTAATTTCAAAAGTTTGGTTTCCGAGAGGAAAATAAATTAAATCTCCCTCATTAGGTCTTGTAGATGTTGCAAGATTGCTATCTAATGATACAAATCTATCCCATGTTCTTCTTGATAGAACAAAGGTTGCTTGGTCTCGTACTTCTACACCAAATTTAGATAGTAAGTCTCCCTCACCCTCAAATCCTTCGGTGTTTTCAATATACATTTCTACTTGATATGCATCACCAAATTTAGATGATGTGTCTTCACCAAAGATTTCATCCTCATCCACGATTGTTCGTGGTAAGTAATAGCACTCGTGTCCATAGAATCTGAGAGATTCTACTACCAAGTCTTCATGCAAACTTTGTTCTGATTGAACTGCATGGTTAAAATAAACATTAGTAGGCATTGATTACCCCATCATTATAGCAGATTCAGTCTGTAATAAATTACTTTGTTCCTCTAACTTTTCAATTTCTGTATTAGCATCTTCAAGAATTTGTCTACCCTGTAAGGTGACTCCGCCTGGCAATTGAACCCCTTCAAATTTAGAAAGGTTTTGACCCCATTGTTTTTTAATCAATGCAGTAACATATTTTTTTAACCAAACATCATTGTATACATCTGTAAATTGACTTGGGTCTATTTTTCTATAACAATCGATAACAATAAATTCACCAGATGTAACTGCATGTGACCAGTCCATATCTAGGTATAATCTATTTTGTGCTTTGTTGAATCGTATTGGAACTTGTCCTATTAACAATTCATCCAACAACTGAATGTGGTTTTGCACCATTTCATATTGTATGATAGATGTAGAAGATATATCATAAAGGTCATTTAACCTTAACTGATATCTTAAGTCAAACATATTTAAACCAGATTTATCTACGAATGGAAATACTCTTAATACTGAATACACTGATTCTGGAAGAACAATATATCCTTGTCCTTCTTTAAAAGTCATACTATTTGATATATGTGTACCAGTAGTTGATTGACCCATACTTGCATTACCTTTTTGATTTGCAAGGTCGTTGTCATTAATTTGATGTTTTAAATATGTACGAATAGTACCATCATAGTGGTATTCTGCAAAATATTGTAATGCATCATCGATGATATCATCAATCTGGTCATCATCCACATTGATATCTAACACTGGTTTACCCAATTGTCTTAGTGCATATTCTTTTAGTGTTGCTTTGCTGTTTGGAGCTGCCATAACATAATCCTGTTAGAATTTTTTTCTTTTCTTAACAGTATTTAGGTTATTTTTGATTTGAAAGTAAAAAATCATCTAATTTACCATCAATTTTTTCAATAGATTCCATTAATGGTTTCATTGCTCTTTCGAGGTCATCTTTCATAATGTAATCTCTTGCAACTTCTTCTCTAGTTCTGTTAAGTAAAATTTCAATTCTTTTTAATTCATTGGCTTGATTAATTACCCACCATCCGACACCAGCTGCACCAGCTGTTAATAAAAAGTTCCAGATTAGATGCATCATTTCTGTTGATTCTGCGCCCATAGTTGTATTCCTCGAATGTATACTATCTATTTAGGAATTTCTAAGTTTCCATTTAAATCTACTTTTAACTCTAAAACATCTTTAAAACTTGGAGTACTTATTTTATCAGTGCTGTTCTTTGGGCCCCTATTATGAATGAAATCATTATTAAATGCAATTGATATCCTATCAAAATCTACTTCATTAGGTTCTACATAATGTAACATAGAAGAAGGAAATAAAAGAACATCCCCTTCACTTGGGTCGACTACGAAATTATCTGCATCTCTTCTAGATGCATGTATGAAATCTGACATATGTTTTGAATGACCACTTAAAAATTGTAATGCACCAGAACCCCTAGTTTCTTCTGGGACTTGTAAATAGAATACACCACTATACCAACAGCCTGGATGGGTATGTACATTGTTATATGAATGTTGATAATTTATATTGACCCAATAATTACCATGATGTACTTTAAATTCATCTTTTTGGTCTCCGACATAAAAAGGAAATATTTCATTATTAAAAACTTCTTCGATACTATTTAATAATGATTGAAATATAGGTCTATCGTTTACCCCATCATTTGATTGCCAACCACTACCATTGTTAGAACGAGCTCTACCAACTGGGTCGTTCTTTCTCATAGTGTAACACTCTCTTTGCATTGCACGAATTTGTTCTAGTGATAAAAGTCCCATCTCTATTAGATTTACTTTAAACACATTCCATGAAAACATTGGTAATAACATTATGAATACTCCTTTCTAGTTGACCATTTTCTTCTATAAATGGGTTTTTGTTTTCGTTTTTCAATTCCCTCTCTTTCTTCAAATGCAGTTACCATCTCATGGTCACCTTTCCACTTTTTTTCTATTTCTTCATGTGACAAATATTCTAGATTCATCCGCCAAGGATATCTGACAAAAGGTACAATTTGAACTAGAGGTGTACCTTTAGTAATAAAGAATGATTTATCAACTTTAGGATAAAAGATTAAAATATTATTAGTAGTTATTTGATTAAATGCATCTGTATCTATGATACCTTGCCATGTTTGAAAATATGGATTATCAAATAAGAATGGGTCAAGATAATAACAAGAAGTTCCTCTAGGTGTTTCAATTAAAAAATCCATTTTAAATTTAAAACACATTTTATCATCCCAACTACTTCCTTTGGTTTGTACTGCTGGATGACCACCTATCGGCATACCTTTAGCAATTCCCAAAAGTTCACTTACTACAAGGTTATGTGTTTTAACATACTTATCAATTTCTTCTGGTTTATCTAAATTTTTTAATTTCTTAATTTGTTCTTTTGTTATAGTATCTCTTAAAGGAATAGATATACTTATAGGTTCACCATTAGATGATTTTCCCATAAATACAAATATAGTATGTCTATTTCTAATAAGATATCCCATAGACAACCAATCTTGCATTGCTGGACATTTTTTTATTGTCTCACTTTCAACACCAAAATTATCCACATAAGGTGGTAGGTTTTTATACCATTCTGGTTTTATTTTTTTTGCTGGAACTGGTTCAAATAAACTATTCTCAGTGTCTAATACACACTGGAACTTTATTTCCATTTCCTCTATCGGGCATTTGTCCATAATCTTTCATGTATATAATATAATACTAATTTCAATATAAAATCAAAGGTCATAATTGCACTAGCAACTTTAACTGACCCTGTAAGAAGTAAACTTATTAAACCTGTCGTAACTGTTGCAATAATTCTCCAAGAAAATGCTTTTGCTAAAGACTTACTGTGTGAATCCAAGTTGTCTCCTAAGTTCTGTTGCAGTAATAGATTCAGTTTCTTTATCAAATGATTCTTGTTCTATTTTGTACCCCACATCTCTACCATAAGA
>CEVX01060424.1_pt1 | contig 13702 bp, 15 predicted proteins | sample 356561 | NCBI WGS metagenome assembly CEVX01 (sample SAMEA2623886, study PRJEB7988) | marine metagenome | biome: marine biome (ENVO:00000447); feature: surface water layer (ENVO:00002042); material: "saline water (ENVO:00002010), including plankton (ENVO:xxxxxxxx)" | depth 5 m | reverse complement strand
CCAACTGCCGTAAACCGATCCGGATTCTTGAGGAAGTCAACAACCTCGGTCAGCTCAAGCTTTGCGCCTGAAATACCGGCGACATCAGAAAAGGTGACTTGCGTTGAGGGCTCCATCTGAACCCGAGCCTTGCTCTTGCCGAACTGCATGGCCGGATTGCCACCGCCACCGCCTTGGGCACGACGGAACAGGAAGAACAATCCCCCAAGCAATAGCAGCGGGAAAATCAAGCTGCCGACAGCAGACTGCCAGGCGGGTGCTTGACGCGTTGGCTGAACAGCAATATCCACATCGTGCTGAGTCAGCAAGCCCAGCAGCTCTTTGTCGGGGGCGAGGTTCACCTGAGCACGACGACCATCGTTTTCCACCACCTGAGCGGTGCCACGGTCCGGAGAAATCAACACACGGCTGATCTGGTTCTCCTCAACCGCTTCAACGAAGTCGCTGTAACGCATGGTTCGCGCTTCCTGCTGGGTGTTTCCACCACTCAGGAATGCTGGGGCAATCACGACAATCGCCAGCACTAGCAGGGCCGTAAGGCCGATGTTGCGCCATCGCTTGTTCAAAGCTCACCTCGCTTTAGTGAAGGAATGTTAACTGAGTCTTAGGGATCAGGCGGAGCGGAGGACCTCAACAACGCTCTTGAAGGCAAACCATTCGGGAATGTCCTCACCGCCACGCAGCATTTTGCGGAACTGGGTTCCACTCAGCTTTTTCACGTGCAAACCGCGCGCTTCGGCATGTTCTGCGGTTACGTACCCCTCTTCCTGGGTGTAGACGAGATTCAGAGAGGGCACTGTTTCCATGGTGAGTTCCGGTGCGCACTCTTTGGCGAAGTTCTGAGCGTCGTAAGGCCCATAGAAATCGTCACCACTGAGAGATGACTTACAGCCCGCCATATCGCGGCCGATAATGAAGTGGGTACAGCCGTAGTTGCGGCGAATGATCATGTGCTGCAAGGCTTCACGAGGTCCTGCCATATGCATCGCGTACGGCAGATAGGCCCAACGAATGCGCTCGTTGCTCACTTCAGCAGCAAGACGCTCATAGGTCTGGAAGCGAACTGCACCAGGAATGTCGTCCTGCTGGGTGGGCCCACAGGTGGGGTGCACGAGCACAACAGCCTTCTCGCTCACGTTTTGCGCATGAAGTGCTCGAGTGAACAGCTCATAGTGAGCGCGATGAATGGGATTGCGGCACTGGAAAGCAACCACATCTTCACCATCAGGAAGCCCCGCACGAACCTCCGCAGGTGTTCTGCATGGGAAGACCCGCTGTGGAAGCTCTAGACCCTTGAGGCTGCCACCGAGATAAAACCGCTTGCGCTCCATAGTGATCATGCGCACCGCAGGATGCTCGATCGAGGTGGTGCCGTAACAGCCCTTGGCCTCAGCGACCTTGTCAGGCTCCCACTTCGCCTCCACCTGGAGAACGGCCAGATCTTGTCCCTTGTAGGTGAGCAACACGCTGTCACCGACCACCACATCGTCGCGGTCGGTGTCCATCACAATCGGCAGGCCGAAGAGCTGACCAGCCGAAAGACGGTGGCCCGACACCACAGAGTCGTAATCCTCCTGATGCATGAATCCCCGCAAGGGAGAAAAGCCACCAACAACAAGGAGCTCCACATCACAGGCGTTGCGATCAGAGCACTCAAGGGTCTTGCCGGCTGATTCCTTGATGGCTCCCTGCTCAGCCTTGGGAGTCATCAAATCCACCAGAGTGCCGCCATAGGGGGCAATCACCCCGGATCTCTGGGCGGAGGCGGCTGCGCTGGCGGTCATGGGATGGGCTGAAGATCGGGAGATTCTCCCAGATCATCAACGAACTTCGGAAGGCATGAAAAAGGGGGGGCATTCACCCCCCTGATGCACTGTTGAATCAGCCGAATCAATCAGGCTTCTTCGAGACGGCCGTAGAGGTCGCCGGTGATCTTGATATCCACCACTTCGCGTCCCCCCATGTCTGAATCGGAAGGCTGGATCGCACTAAATATTCCCGCAAATTCTCCGGTTTCTGGATCCACTTTGGTGATCGAGAGGCTCATGTTGCCCACACCATCGATGTAGCGCTTGTTGTTGTCTTTCTCGAGCTGCTCGTCATCACCACCGAGAGCAATCAAACCCTGGGCGTACTGGACGCCAGTGGTGAGGGCCCGGCCCTTGGGATCGATGAAGTTACTGGTGCGGTAGCTCGGTGTGCGGTATGTGCCTTCGAAATCCGTGCTGGTGGTGATGGCGGCGCCTTCAGCAGTCGCGTTCAGAGACTTGCTGGAGAAGGTGAATGGAAACTCCTCTCCACCAGGAACAAGAATCGTGATCGCCTGGAAATCGATGCCGCCTTTCTCTTGAAACTGAAGGCCGGTTTCGGTGACGGTGAGATCGCCGAAGACTTCATCCAGGCTTGAGGTGAAGCGGGTGAGGATCTTGCCCTCAACGAACTCAGCTTCCTGACGGACGTTCTTGGGCTCCTCCTTGGCATACACCTGCACAGGGTGCATGCAGATGCCACGCAGCTCATAGGACGCACCTGCGGTCAAAGCAATCGAACCGCGGGCCGAGTCTCCAATTGTGGGGCAATCGTTGGCTTTACCGGTGTTGCGGATGTCGTCGTAGGTGACATTGGAACCCGAGCGCTGCACCGCTTCACTATCACCGCTGCAGGCGGTGGTGAAAAAAGCGAGGCAGAGCGCCAGAACGACGGACAGCAGGGAGCGAATGCGCATGGGAGAAGCCGGTGGGGGCTGAACGCTGTACAGACGGAGGAAACCGTCAAGATCGGATCTTACAGGGGTGAAACCGCCTTCAGAGCCGGCTTTTCGCAGGTCTCAACAACTCGTCGAGACTGACCGCCGCAGACCCACCAAAGCATCGAGAAGCTGATGGGCGAGATGCAGCTTTGAAGTCGACGGGAGTGACGTTGGTCCACTCTCGGCCAGCAACCAGCCGCCGTTCAAAGGCTCCGAAAAACCCTGACCATCACGGTCGATCGGATTCGCAAACATGAGGTCACATCCTTTCTGCTGTCGCTTGTCCTCCCCGATGCGGCAGAGGGTGTCGTCGTCTCCGGTTAGAGCAGCGAAGCCAAGAACAATCTGCCCAGTTGTGCGGCGGGCAGAGACACCCGACAACAAATCGGGAACCAACTCCCAGCCTTCGGTGAAGCGCTTCAGCCACACCGCTTTTGGCTCCTTTGTTGAAGTGGCTGGGATGGAGCGGCGCAGATCCGCCACAGCCGCGGCCATAGCCACTGCATCCGCCTTTGGCTGCAGATCCTTCAGAGCTCCCTCAAGTTCTGCTGCTGAGGTAATCGGATGACAGCAAAGCGTTTCCATCCAGTGAATGGGCACCTGGAGAGGGCCATGAACGAGATCAACCTCTGCTCCACGCAACTGTGCAGCCTGAGCCAGGAGAACGCCCATTGCCCCACTGCTGCGATTGGTCAGGGATCGGGCCACATCGATTTGTTCCACCGTGGGACCAGCGGTGACCAGCAGTCGCAGGCCCATCCAGTCGCGCTTGGCTTGCGGGCTTGGCTGGCCTCGACTGAACAAACTAACTACCGCCAGTTCAATCATTTGGGGATCGGCCATACGACCATCTCCCAGGCGATCACAAGCCAACAGACCGGCTGCGGGTTCCAGGGGAACCACCTGAGGGAAATGTTTCACGCGCTCCCAGTTGTCCTGGACAGCGGGGTGGTTCCACATCGCCGTGTTCATGGCGGCAGCCACCAGAACAGGACATTCGCAGGCCAGCAACACGCTGGCCAGAAGACCGTCCGCCGAACCCTGGCTCCATCGACTCAGGCTGGAAGCGCTCAGCGGAGCGACAACAACGAGCTCAGCCCACTCAGCCAGTTCAATGTGCAACGGCCTTGAACAGCTGGAATCCCAACCATCTCCATCCTCGTAACAGCGATGGCGACTGAGACTGGAAAGTGCCAACGGACTGACCAACTTCTCTGCACTTGGAGTGACCACACAGCGCACTTCGGCACCCGCCTTCACAAGAGCACTGACCAGCAAAGGCGTTTTGACAGCAGCAATGCTGCCGCTGACACCTACAAGCAGACGACGCCCTGCCAGCGGCCTCAGGGCATCAGTCCTCATCAAAAGGTTCCTGGTCAACCAGGTGCACGTAAGGCGCAGTCAGATAGGGACGATGAATGGCCAGAGCCCGCAACAGATGCCAGTCAGCAAGTCCGGCGAACGGCGTCGGATAGTCATCGTCGTCCAGTCGCTTGGCCAGAACGGCCACTGACTCCTCATCAAATTGCGCAAGCCGCTCCGGAGTGATGGCGCTCTCGGTCGTCGAAGCGGAGTGCATCGCTGGGATTACCTGACCGCTCCAGTTTGGCTTAGCAGCCCACCGCTAGCTTGATGTGAAGGGGAGTTAGCTCAGTTGGTAGAGCGCTGCGATCGCACCGCAGAGGTCAGGGGTTCGAATCCCCTATTCTCCATCGCATGTATTCCTGTCGAGGTCCTTTCACAGTCGGTCTTGGGGTCGTGGTGACGCTTGCAACCCTGGCGAGACCGGAGGCGCTTGTGACCTTCACAATTCTGATTTTGGCCACGGACCTGGGTCGATTGAACCGCTCCCCAGTCACCGGGGACCTCCCATGGGGTAAAAGGGATCAGTGAATTGCACCCAGGTCGATGTCGCAGTCGAAGCGTGAGCAGGTTGTCAGCCACCTGCGATATATCCGTCAGGAACTGCGCGAAATGCATCAGGGTGTAATGGAAGATGGCTTGCTGCCTGAGGCCGGTGAAGTGCGCGGTGTGATGGCTCAGATGGAGGCTCTGCTCGAGCTGTTGGAGGGCAAGTCGTCCCGAAAAGCGAAAGCTGAATCCAACTGATCGGAATCTCAACAGATTTTCTGACAGGAGCGGACACAGTTCTGCAGCTGATCCATCGAGATCAACATCCTGCATGTCCGCAGCACTTGGTGTAAAAGCTGATTGAAGATTGGGCCGGATGACGGATTTCTCCGGATCATCACTTCTGCCTCTTCCATCGGCATAGATGGCACATCGCTCACAGTCCACCCGGCTTCATCAACGCTTTGGCGAGTTGCCGGCCGACCTTGAAATGTGGGCTGGAAATCCCTGGCGTCGACTGTCTCTCTACATCATATTTCCGCTCTCAGGTTTCTTGCTGGGAAGTGCCATCACAGCCGTAGCAGGTGTGCTGGGTCAGCTCGACCCGGTTGCAGCCCTGCTTGTGGTGATCGGCACTGAGTTCACCATCCGAGCTCGTTCAGATCGGTGGTCATCCCTCCTTCGCCAGTTGTTGACTCTGGGACGGATCGGCTTCCTTTATGGACTGTTTGTCGAAGGATTCAAGCTGCTCTGACGAAAGGCGCAGACAAATCCAAACACCATTCATACCCTTCAAACAAATCGCCGTAGCTGAGCCATGGCAGGTGCACATTTCTTCCTGGAGTTGGAGCCACCGGAGGAACGCCTGCGTGATGTCCCCCATGTTGTGATCGTCGGCGGGGGATTCGCTGGCATCCACGCGTGCAAAGCACTGGCCAAGGCGAACGTACGTATAACGCTGATCGACAAGCGCAACTTCAATCTCTTTCAGCCCCTTCTTTACCAAGTGTCAACGGGACTGGTCTCCCGCGGGGACATCGCAACACCTCTGCGTGAGCTGGTTGGCAAGCAACGCAATGTGCAGGTCTTGCTCGGCGAAGTGACAAACCTCTATCCCGAGGGAAAACAGATCGTTTTCAACGGAAAGACCTACAGCTACGACCACTTGGTGCTGGCCACTGGCTCAGGCAGCACCTTTTTCGGTCACGACGATTGGCGCACATTTGCGCCACCCATGAAGATCCTGGAGCACGCCGAGGAGATTCGTCGTCGCCTGCTCATGGCCATGGAACAGGCGGAGCAAACACCGGATCCAAGCGCTCGCCAATTTCTTCAGACCGTGGTGATTGTTGGCGCCGGCCCCAGTGGCTGCGAAATGGCCGGAGCCGTCTCTGAGCTGATGCATTGGGCACTCAATAACGCTTTCAAGCAGCTTGATCCGAGCAAGACACGGATCGTGTTGGTTGATCCCGGAGATCGTGTTCTCCGGGCGATGCCAGCTCAGCAGTCGGAAGCGGCCCTGGCGTCGCTTGAACGCGATGGCATCGAATTCATCGCCCAGAGCCGTGTGCAGACCATGCGTCCAGGGGAAGTCATCATCGGCACCCCTGACGGAGACCGTCGAATCCAGGCAGCCACAGTGATCTGGACCGCAGGCGTGCGCCCCTCCCATCTCGGCAGCAAACTCTCGGAGGCCACTGGCTGTGCCCTGGACAAGTCAGGTCGTGTCGTGGTGGAGCATGATTTTTCTATACCTGAGCATCCTGAAATCCGCGTAGCGGGAGACCTCAGCAACTACAGCCACACCAGTAACGGCAAACCGATGCCAGGTATGGCGGCTCCGGCAAAGCAGGCCGGAACTTTCATCGGCAAAGACATCGCCGCAATCGTCGCCAACCGTTCCCGACCAACTTTCAACTACTTCGATTTCGGGAGCATGGCCGTGCTCGACCGTGCCACCGCTGTGGCTGATCTGCGCGGCCTGCGCTTCTCCGGGGGAGTGGGCTGGCTTCTTTGGGCTTTTGTTCACCTGGTGTTGATCCCCGACTGGGAGAACAGGATCAGTCTTTCGGTGAAATGGATCTTCGCCCTGCTGACACAGCAGCGAGCTGCAATTTTGCTCACCGGCATGCCAAGCCAGCACATGGCGCTGGATGCGGTGGACGCCCATTTCCCGATGAAGGCTGGGGAGGGAGTATCCATCGCCGAACCCGACGCCGCACTGAAGGCGGCGATGGAGTACTACTCCAATCAAATGAGCAGACCGCCGATCAACGGTCAGCCTTCAACTCAGGAACTCCTCGATACAAGCGAAGGTACAGCCACGGATTCTGCCGCTGCCATTAAATAAAGAAGCGCCATCCGGGTCGGCACCCCGTTGCGAACCTGCTCCTCCACCAGACAGATTGATAGATCGTCCAATAGGGCACTGGTCATCTCCACACCCCTGTTCACCGGACCTGGATGCAGCACCGGAACCAGCTGACCGCAGAGCTTGAGCCGGTCATGGCTGAGGCCGTAATCACGGTGGTAACGCGAGAGGCTGGTGAGCAGTTGCTGACCCATCCGTTCCTTCTGCAATCGCAGAGTCATCACGGCATCCACGCCAGGCAACGCCCGCTCCAGCGTGCGCTCAACACGAATTGTTCCGCGATGCGCCACGGGATCCAAAGACTGGCCCGGAGGCGGAGACTCCACAAACGAGCAGAACTCATCCGGAAGAAGGCTGGGCGGCCCGCACAACACCACATCAGCGCCACAAGCGGTCAAGGCCCAGAGATTCGATCGGGCCACCCGTGAATGCAGGATGTCTCCAACAATCGCGATCCGTTTGCCCTGGAGAGCGTCCGGGCCTGGATGGTCAGGGACGAAATGACGCGCAAGGGTGAATAGATCCAGCAATCCCTGGCTGGGATGGCTGTGCAAACCATCACCACCATTCAATACAACCGTGCGTTCACCAGCCGCTTCGAGATCGCGCGCCAGCTGTTCCGGAACAGCTGTTGACTGATGCCGGACCACCAGAACATCAGCTCCCATTGCCACATAGGTACGAGCTGTATCGAGCACACTTTCACCCTTGCTCAGAGAGCTGCTTGAAGGGGTGAAGCTCATCACATCGGCCGAAAGGCGCCTGGCCGCCAGTTCAAAACTGCTTCGGGTGCGCGTGCTGGGTTCGAAAAAGAGCGTGGCCACAAGCCTCCCCTGCAATGCCGGAAGCTTGCGTGCACCAGTGACAGGCAGCGAACGGAACCGCTCAGCCAGCTCAAGCACTGCGGCGTAATCCTCGCGGGAAAAAGCCGCAAGATCGAGGATGTGGCGATGCTGCCAACCGCTCACCTGCCGTCCACCTCCTGGGGAGCCCAGGCCTGATCAGGAACAGGCTGGCGATCCCCCTTCGCACGACGGCTCACGCTGCGGCTTGCCCGGAGATACCAGCGCAAAGGGAGCTCATTCCCTTCTGAGATGCCGATGCGTGTTGTGGTCACGAGGTCAGGGCTGACGATGGAAGCAGGCCTTGATGCCAGCCAAACTCCATGTTCGCCTGTCGCTGGCCGCGTGTCATCGCTGCGATCAATCTCGAAACGCCGGGCCAGCAACCCCGGCCCGGCGGCCACCCGCTCCGGCTCGGCCGGCAGAGCCACTGCGCGGATCAACACACCATTGGCCCACTCCGGCCGATCGGTGACCACGTTCACGCAGTGGTGAATGCCGTAGCTCACATACACATAAAAGCGACCAGGAGGTCCGAAGAGCGTTTCGTTTTGAGGAGATCTGCGCCGATAGCCATGGCAAGCGGGCTCGTCCTGGGAATACGCCTCCGTTTCCACAATCACGCCCCAGAGCAGGCTTCCATCGCTCTGGCGTTTCACCAGCCGGCAGCCCACCAATTCAGGGCCCACCAATTCGGCGGAACGGCAAAAGAATTCAGGGAGGAGAGCGTTCATCCTGCTGACAGCGTGGCACCGCAGCGCCAGGCTTGAGCTGCGACACCCAGCTCAGTGTGAGAACCCCACTCGAGACGCGACGCGACGGGGTGTTTCTGTTGCTTGCAGGGTTGTTCCTTGGAACCCTGGGAATGCTCAACATTCTCGGACTGACCCGATTTCTGCAACTGGGGCACATCGGCCCGTGGCCTGTAGTGGTCGCTGTCGGAGCTCTGCCCTATCCAGTGACCTTCCTTTGCACCGATTTGATCAGCGAACTCTGGGGGGAAACCAGAGCCAACCAACTGGTCTGGGTGGGTTTACTGCTGAACGGATGGGTGCTTCTGATCCTTTGGCTCGGAGGCCTGCTTCCAGCCATGAGTGGCAGTGACGACACCACCTTCCGCACGATTCAGCAGCTGAGTTTCGGCTCGGTCGGCGCATCGATGGTGGCGTACCTGACCGCACAGTTCATCGATGTACGGCTGTTTCACTTCTGGAAAAAGCTCACGAATGGCCGTGCTCTATGGCTTCGAAACAATGGATCAACCATCGTCAGCCAACTGGTCGATACCAGTGCGGTTGTGATCATCAGCCATTACGGAGCCCACGTTCTGCCGATCCGTGCCGGGGAAGACGTGGTTCCACAACTGATGGCTTTCATCGGCAGCGGCTACCTGTTCAAGCTGGTCGCCGCCCTCGCCGACACCCTGCCTTTCATCTGGCTGACAGGCTGGCTGCGGCAATGGCTTGAGATGCCAGCCGATGCATGACACCCGGCCACAGCGGCTCTGAATTTGCTGCAGCCCAGAACAACCAGCGCCATCCTTAGGTCTTCTGCATCAGGGTGATGAGCGCAGCACTCTCCGGTTTCAATCTCGGCACCGTGCTGCTGGCCAGCATCGTGCTCTTCCCACTCGCCTGCCTGTTCTTTGGCACCCGCGGCGGTTACTACAACAGCAATAAGTACGACGGCAATGGCACCGCCCACTGAGCGAACATTCAAGTCACTGACGCGTCGCCAATGACCGCAGCCTTCCCAGGGCAGATGAACGGCAAAGAGGAAATTCGTCTCGCCCTGCGCAGCTGGCCCGAGGTAGACGACTACCTCCGTATCTGCAAAGGCGTGATCCTGCCACTCGGCTCCACCGAGCAGCATGGACCGACCGGAGCTATCGGCACGGATGCCCTGACCGCTGAAGCTGTGGCCCTTGAAGTGGGTTGTCGCACTGGCGTTCTGGTGGCTCCGGTGCAGTCATTCGGTATGGCGGAGCATCACCTGGGCTTTGCCGGAACCATGAGCCTGCAGCCCGCAACTCTGTTGGGGGTGATGCACGATCTGGTGCTTTCTCTGGCCAGGCATGGCTTCGAACGGGTGTTCGTGATCAATGGTCACGGCGGCAACATCGCCACCAGCAAGGCTGCTTTTGCCCAAGCCCATGCCTCGGCAGCGAGCCGAGGCCTGCCTGTGGCACCCAAGCTGCGTTGCCGGCTCGCCAACTGGTTCATGGCTGGACCCGTGATGCGGCAGGCCCGGGAGCTTTACGGCAATAAGGAGGGTCACCATGCAACCCCCAGTGAAATCGCAGTAACCCTGGCCATGGAACCCAGCCTGCAGTCGAAGCAGCGTGATCTTCCAGATCCATCACCAGCGGGGCCGATTCACAGTCCAGAGGATTTTCGGCGCCGCCATCCTGATGGACGCATGGGGTCTCATCCCTCCCTGGCGACCGCCGAGCACGGAACGAGCCTGTTGGAAACAGCAGCCGCGGCCCTGAGCGAGGATCTGCGTACTTTCCTCAGCGAGCCATGAGCCTGATCTCCGCAGACGACGTCCGCAAGGTCGCCAAGCTCGCCCGACTCGATCTGCCTGAAGACAAAATCGCCACCTACACCGGGCAGCTGGAATCGATTCTCGAATATGTCGGCCAACTCGAACAGGTGGACACCGAAGGCGTGCCGGAGACCACGCGTGCCGTTGAGGTGACCAATGTCACCCGAAAGGATGGTGTGATTCCAACTCCGGTGCGGGAAGACATTCTCAATCAAGCGCCTCTTCGCGAGGGTGATTTCTTCCGGGTGCCGAAGATCCTGGCCGAGTGATCAGCGGCTCAGTGGACGTCTTGGCTGGGTTTTGATAGCGATTCGATCTACAAAACTCAGCCAGTTGCGTTGCAGTTGGCGGCTTGGAACAAAACGGGCAGCACGGCGCAGCTTTCCGCGACGCGCTTTGTGACTCCTCACACCAACCAGAATGTCGTAGAGAAAGTTATATCCATCAGAGCGGGTTTCGAAAATACCCAGCCTCTGAGGTGATCCCTTCGAATCAAGAAGCGGCTTGGTCGCTTCGTAAGCGGGTTTGTACTCAAACCAAGGAACAGATGGCCAGAGGTGATGAACAAGGTGATAGTTCTGGCCCATGATCAGCAGATTCATCAACCGACCCGGATAGATCCTGGCGTTGGTCCAACGATTGCGCGATGTGAAAGGACGATGGGGCAAATAGTCGAAAAACAGCCCGAGCGTGACCCCAACCATCAGAGCCGGCGCAAACCAGCAGTTGAAGATGAAAGGGAGGAAGTCGAATTTCGCTGCGGCCAGAACAATCACCGCAAACACGCTCCGTTCAAACCCCCACTGCATCAATTCCCAGCGTTTCCAAAGGCGGCGCTGGAAAAAGAACCACTCGTGATAAAAAAACCTTGGCGCGATCAGCCACAGCGGCCCGAAGGTGCTGACGATGTGATCAGGATCATTCTTGGGATCGTTCACATGGGCGTGGTGCTCCAGGTGAACCCGGGTGAAAACTGGGAAACTGAAACCCAGCAACAGAGCTGAACCATGCCCCATGGCCTGGTTGATCCAACGGTTGGGATGGGCTGCGTTGTGGCAGGCGTCATGGATGACGGTGCCTTCCAGATGCAGCGCGAGAAAGCCGGTGCCAAGCAACACGGGCAAGGGCCAGCCACCTGCAAACCAACCCCAGATGGTCAGAGCTGCAAGGGCATACCCTCCAAGAAACAAGCCCACGGTTGGGTTGAGAGCCCCAGGAGGATCGACGAATTCCCGCGGCACCGAGCGGTACCTCGTACGCACAGGATTGAGCTGCTGGTGTTGCTCACAGCTCTGAATCGTCCCGAGGTCAGGCAACGCTTCTGAAAAAGTCCCCCCACAAATTAGGGAAATGAATGCCCACCGGGGGACTTGAACCCCCACGACCTGGGTCACTGGTACCTAAAACCAGCGCGTCTACCAATTCCGCCAGGTGGGCTTGTGCTCGATTTTACGTACCCCCTCAGAATAAAGACGGTTATGGGAGAGCAGATGCTGGCGACCCTGAGTGGCGATCTCTGCCTGCTGTTTGGCCTTGGAGTGCTGTTGCTGCCATTGCTTGCTGTCGAGCTAAGCCGCCCGCGCGACGGCTTATGGGGTGCAGTGGTGCTGCTTCTCGGCCTGGTGCTGGTGACCAGCAGCGACCGACTGCGTGGCGCGCCAATGCTGGCTGTGTTGTGCGGAAGTCTGCTGATCTCTCGTCTCACCACCGAAATCAGTCAGGCGCGCTGGCAGTCCCTCAGTGAGGACGAAAAGCAACGACTCAGCTCAATCGATCACTGGCTGACAAGCCTGCGCCAGCTGGGAACTGCAATCAGCAGCCTGGGAGAAGGGTTGAGCGGGGTCGTCAAACAACTCAAGCCGTCCGGTCGCTCCGGTGTTGCCAACAAGCTCTGGATCCGCCCCGAGGACGAAAACGCCTGTCCGGCACCAACAGCCACTCCTCCAACAACAGCCAGCCCTGAACCGACTGCCAGCGCCGTCGAGGACTGATAATTCCCCGATCAACCAGGAAGACCGTGAGCAAGGAGACGCGCGACGCCGCCACTGAAGGACGTCCCTCCTACAAGGACACGCTCAACCTGCTGCAAACCGGGTTTGGCATGCGCGCCAACGCCGTGAAACGCGAGCCGGAACTACAGGCCTTCTGGAGAGACCACGGGATTGACGGAAAACTTGGGCTGGAGAACACGGGCCCCAGTTTCACGCTTCACGACGGACCGCCGTACGCCAACGGTGCTCTGCACATGGGTCACGCCCTGAACAAGGTGCTCAAGGATGTGATCAACAAATACCAGGTGCTGCAGGGTCGCCGGGTGCGCTATGTGCCCGGTTGGGATTGCCACGGCCTGCCGATCGAGCTGAAGGTTCTGCAGTCGATGGACATGGAACAGCGCAAAGCCCTGACGCCGATCAAGCTGCGCAAGAAAGCCGCCGCTTACGCCCGTAAGCAAGTGGACGGCCAGATGAAGGGGTTCCAGCGCTGGGGCATCTGGGCCGACTGGGAACAGCCGTATCTCACGCTGCAGAAAAACTATGAGGCAGCCCAGATCAAAGTGTTCGGGGAGATGCTGCTCAAAGGGCACATCTACCGAGGGCTGAAACCGGTGCACTGGAGCCCCAGTTCCCGCACCGCCTTGGCTGAGGCCGAACTGGAGTACCCAGACGGCCACACCAGCCCCAGCGTCTACGCGGTCTTCCCTGCGGTAGAGCTGCCTCCTGCACTACTGGACGCCTTGAAAGCTGAGGGCATCGAACTCCCCGATGATCCGACAGAACTCGGCAAGACCCTTCAGGTGGCGATCTGGACCACCACCCCATGGACCCTGCCAGCCAACCTGGCGGTATCCGTGAACGAACGGCTGGATTACGCCCTGGCCGACGATGGAAAGGGCCGTTTGCTGCTGGTGGCCGCTGATCTGGTCGACACCCTCACGACGACACTGGCGCTTCCTCTCAACCGCCGCGCCACCGTCAAAGGTGCCCTGCTTGCCAACCTGATCTATCGGCATCCGCTGATGGATCGCACCAGTCCGGTGGTGATCGGCGGTGACTACATCACCACTGAGTCCGGAACAGGGCTGGTGCACACCGCTCCAGGCCATGGAGTCGATGACTTTCACACCGGCCTGAAAAATGGACTGCCGGTGCTCTGCCCCGTTGATGAAGCCGGCACCCTCACCGCAGAAGCGGGTCCATTTGCGGGGCTGAACGTACTCAAGGACGCCAACTCCACAATCATCGAAGCGCTGGCGCAGGCCGGCGCACTGCTCAAGCAGGAGGACTACAGCCACCGATATCCCTACGACTGGCGCACCAAAAAGCCCACGATTTTCCGCGCCAC
>CEVX01126532.1_pt1 | contig 13704 bp, 13 predicted proteins | sample 356561 | NCBI WGS metagenome assembly CEVX01 (sample SAMEA2623886, study PRJEB7988) | marine metagenome | biome: marine biome (ENVO:00000447); feature: surface water layer (ENVO:00002042); material: "saline water (ENVO:00002010), including plankton (ENVO:xxxxxxxx)" | depth 5 m | reverse complement strand
ATAACCTTGAGGTCGGCGGTTCAAATCCGTCCCCCGCAACCAATTATATTTTAAATTTAGATTTACGTGAGTCTTTTAAAAAACCTTTAACAGTTGAGATTGTTAATTCATTAAAAGATTTCCCAAATTTTTCAATCTTTTCAATAATCTTTGGGGGAACTGTTATAATATGGCATTTTAATCTTTTTGCTTGAAGATAATTATAAGGTTCTCGAGTGCTAGCCCACAAAATTTCGACATTTTTAAATTGTTTAGCAAGTTTAATTGAATTTTTTATTTCTAAAATTGGATCTTTACCAACATCTGCCATTCTTCCTGCAAAAATTGATATTATAACTTTCGTTTTTTTATTAATTTTTTTCAGAATTTTTTTAGTCTGAGAGCTAGTATAAACTGCAGTTATGTTTAATTTTATATTTTTTTCATTTAAAGAATTTATTACATTACCCATAAATTTACCTTTTGAATTACAAACAGGAACTTTTACATAAACATTTTTTGCCCATTTACTAATTATAATACCCTGCCTAATCATACTTTGCTCTTTATCTGCAAAAACTTCACATGATACTGGTTTATTAGTCAATCTAAGCAATTGTAAACTGTAAGATTGGTAATTTTTAGCTCCAGCTAATCTCATCAGACTTGGATTTGTAGTAAATCCTTTTACAATTTCCTTTTTATGAAATTTTTTAATTAAACTTTTATCAGCAATATCACAAAATATTTTCGTCAATTTATAAACTTTTTACTATTTCTTCTGTCATTTTTTTTGCATCAGCAAACAACATCAAGGTATTGTCCCTATAAAACAAATCATTATCTATACCAGCATAGCCTGGGGATAAACTTCTTTTAACAAATAAAACCGACTTACTTTTTTCTACATCTAAAACTGGCATTCCATAAATTGGACTTTGAGGATCAGATTTAGCTACAGGATTTGTAACATCATTTGCTCCAATTACATAGGCAACATCACAATTAGCAAAATCATTGTTAATTTCGTCTAATTCAAAAACCTCATCATAAGGAACATTAGCCTCTGCTAATAAGACATTCATATGTCCAGGCATTCTACCTGCAACAGGATGAATTGCATATGAAACCTTAACCCCATTTTTCTTTAATGCATCAACCATTTCTCTTAATGCATGTTGCGCTTGGGCAACAGCCATACCATAACCTGGTACAATAATTACTGAAGAAGCATTTTTCATTAAAAATGCTGCATCATCTGCATTTCCATTTTTCACTGGTTTTTGTTCTTTAGATAAATTTGCAGATGTTTGTTCTGTGGCTCCCCATCCTCCTAATATCACATTAAAAAATGATCTGTTCATTCCTTTGCACATTATGTATGAAAGAATGGCCCCAGAGGATCCAACTAAAGCTCCAGTAATAATTAGAGCAGAATTTTCTAAAGTAAAACCAATTCCAGCAGCTGCCCATCCAGAATAAGAGTTTAGCATTGATATAACTACAGGCATATCAGCACCTCCAATTGGTATTATCAAAAGTACTCCTAACAAAAATGATATGCCAATTATAATCCAGAAAAAGTTACTTATTTGTGTATTACATAAATAAAAAATTAAAAAAACTATTGATAAACCTAAAAGTAAATTTATATAATGTTGACCAACAAATGTTATTGGAGAACCTGACATAATTCCTCTTAGTTTTAAAAAAGCTATAATTGATCCGGAAAAAGTTATCGCGCCTATTGCTGCGCCTAATGACATTTCAATTAAACTAGCAATTTTAATTTTTCCTGGTGAACCTAAATTAAATACTTCAGGATTTAAAAATGCAGAAATCGCGACAAAAACCGCTGCAAGACCTACCAAACTATGAAATCCAGCTACAAGTTCTGGCATTGCAGTCATTGGTATTTTAAATGCAATAAATGCACCGACCGATCCTCCAACAATTAAAAAAAACAACAAATAAATAAAACCTGTAGAAAAACTACCTACAGAAAGTATTGTAACACCTATAGCTATAGCCATACCTATAACACCAAATAAATTTCCTTGCCTTGATGTTTCTGGAGATGAAAGACCTCTTAATGCTAAAATAAAAAGTATTCCAGAAATTAAATAAAATATAGCTAAAATATTTGCAGAAATCATTTCTTATCTTTCTGTTTTTTTTTATACATTGCGAGCATTCTTTGAGTAACTAAAAAACCACCAAAAATGTTTATTGCAGCTAAAACTATTGCCAAGTATCCAAAAATATTTGCAGTATCAAATATATTAATTTTATCCCCAGCAAGAGCGGCAATAATTGCACCAACTATTATGACTGATGAAATAGCATTTGTTACTGACATTAAAGGAGTATGCAAAGAAGGGGTAACGCTCCAAACAACATAATATCCAATAAAAATTGATAGAATAAAAATACTTAATCTAAATATAAAAGGGTCAATTTCCATAATATTATTTTATAATTGTTTTTGCTATTATTTCATCTTCTAAATTAATGTTGATTTCTTTTTTTTCCTTATTTAATAAATTAGATACAAAATTAAAAACATTCTTCCCAAAAAGCACTGATGATGAAAAAGGCAGTTTATTCAGAATATTTCTTTCACCTAAAATTTTAACGCCATTCTTTTCAATTATTTTATCTACCTCGGTAAATGCAGCGTTGCCACCTTGTATCGCTGCTAAATCATAAATAACAGAACCAGATTTCATATTCATTATCATCTCATCTTTAATAATTAATGGAGCTTTTTTTCCAGGTATCAATGCTGTACATATTATAATATCAATTTTCCTCAATGTTTCAGTTAAAAGTTCTTCCTGTTTTTTTTTAAATTCTTCTGAAGCCTCTTTTGCGTAACCTCCTTCTGTCTCTAAATTTTCAGAACCTTCAACAATTAAAAATTTTCCACCTAAACTCTCAACCTGTTCCTTGGATGCCATTCTAACATCTGTAGCAAATACAATTGCTCCCATTCTTTTGGCTGTTGCGATCGCTTGTAATCCTGCTACTCCTGCTCCTACAACTAATACTTTTGCAGCTGGCACTGTACCAGCAGCTGTCATCATCATTGGTATTGCTCTTTCATATATAGAAAATGATTCCAAAACTGCTTTATATCCTGCAAGATTAGCTTGGGAAGAAAGAACATCCATTGATTGTGCTCTAGTTATTCTAGGTAGTAATTCTAAAGAAAATAGATTTATTTTCTTTTTTGATAATTCTATTAATTTATCCTTATTCTCATATGTGTTTAAAACACCGATAACAGTTTGATCTGGCTTTAAAATAGATAAATAATCAGATTGCAACATACCCATTTGAACAATTACATCAGAACTTTCAATTATTTTTTTATTATCATCAAAAATTTTTGCTCCCTCCTTTTCATATTCATTATCTTCAATACCCAAATGTTTTCCATAGCCTTTGCTTAAATAAATTTCAAAATTCAAATCTTTATATTTCTTTAAAATTTCAGGAACGATCGGAACTCTTTTTTCAATTTTTTGATCTTCCAAAACAGAACCTATTATCATTTTTTTATTATTTACTTTTGTCTTGCTTTAAACTTGGGATTTTTTTTATTGATTATGTATACTCTTCCTCTTCTTCTGACTAATTTAGAGTTAAGATCTCTTTTTTTGAGCGATTTTAATGAGCTTGCAATTTTCATAAATTTATTTTTTTTTATCCTTGATAAACGAACTTACATAATCTTTCAAACTTTTTTTGCCGAATCTTTTATTTACTTTGTTATTTAAATTCATACTAGTAAGAGCTGAGGCAAATCTCTCACCCCTTCTTGGGCTTAAAAACCTTATTTTTGAGTTAAACATCTTTGCAACCTGAATAATAGAATATTTTTTTTTATTGGAAATACTATAGTGCTCACAACGATTTCTTTTCCATGCTTCATAACAAGTTAAAACAGTATCTTCAATATGAGTAAAACGTCTAGTTTGCGAGCCAGGCCTAACTACAGTGAGGGGTTTTTTATTTTTAAACTGTTTTTCAAATATCCCAATTACAGTTGCCATATCTCCAGAACGTATATGATTTTTGCCATAAACATTATAAAAATAAATTATTTCATATTTTAAATTAAACCATTTATTTAAATTTTCTAAAAGTTCTAAATTTTTAGCTTTTGTGAAAGCATATGGAGATAAATTTTTATCATTTCCACTTTTACCAAGACTAGCCGAAGTAGCGGAATAAATTAGTTTAATTTTATTTTCTAAACAAAATTTAAAAACTGCTTTACTTCCAACTGAATTGGAATCAAAACACTTGTCAAATTTTTTAAAACTTTGAAATATACGCGAAAATTCTCCAAAATGGAAAATACAATTTATTTTTTTTTTTACAGGTTTTAGAAATTTGCTAATATTTTTTGTATCACAATTTAAATATTTAACTTTATTATTTTTAATATGGTTAGATTTAAAACCGCTAGAATAATTATCAATACTGATTATTTTGTATCTTGTTTTTTTAACAAAATATTTAATTAAGTTTGATCCAACAAATCCTGCTCCACCAGTTACTATGATTATATTTCTCATTAAATTGGAATAGCCTGGCAACGTCCTACTCTTCCATGTCTTAAGACAAAGTACCATCGGCGCAGAAAGGCTTGACTTCCGAGTTCGGAATGGGATCGGGTATTACCCTTTCGCAATAATCACCAGGCAATGGTTTATACTAATATATATAAATCTTGTAAAGTATTTAAATATTTAAAATATCCAATTAAACACCGCTGTAATAGTTTTTTTTAATAAAAAAAATATTAACACTATTTTTTTTGAATTTTTTTTCAAGTATACGCCCTTGCTTTAACTTATATATTTCAGGTCTTGAAAGTTTAATCAATTTGTTACTTTTAAAGTTGTAAAAATAGCAATCATAATGTTTTTTTAAAAAATTGTTAATTTTACTGAAATTACTTTTGTTATACTCAACTAGTAAAGTTGGTCTATCTTTTTTTAAAAGATTCTTCATTCCATAAATAACTAGATGATCAAAACCTTCAACATCAATTTTGATAAAACAAGTTTTGGAAGAAATTTTTAAATCATCAAATTTTTTTAAAGTTAATTTAGTAGATTTTATTACAAATTTCTTTGATTCTAGACCATAATTGTCTCTGAGTTTTCTTTTAATGTATTTTAGACTAAAACTATTATTAAAATGAAAGAAAAAATTCTTATAAAATGCTCTAAATAATTTTTTAGTAGAATTTTTATTTGATAAACCAAAAGGATAAATAGATAAATTGGAATATTTTGCCCTAATTTTAAACAGATAGTTTTTAATTAAATCTTTATCTGGCTCAAAAATTAAGATTTTATTTTTTCTAAACCCTAATTCTCTAAAACCAATAGTAGAAAGGCCAATATTACCTCCAACATCTATAAACGTTCTTTTTTCATTTTTTTTAAATAAAATATTTAATGCGTAATAATCTTTGTCGTGAGGAAAAAGGAAAGAAAAATACTGAAGGTTATTATAAATAAAAATTTGTATTAATGGAAACTTTTCAATAGTTTTGATTATTTGGTGTTTAAGTTGAATTATCATTAATAGAAATATTTATATTTTATTAGAGAGAAAAGTGCCTCTAAACCATCAAGAGAAGAAATTTTCTTTCCCTCTTCATAAGTTCTACCATTATAAGAAATGGGCATTTCTATAATTTGATATCTTTTATTTGAAATTTTTGTTGTAATTTCTGGACAAAAAGCAAATCCTTTTTCTTTTAATTTTATTTTTTTAAAAATTTTACTATTAAAAACTTTGTAACATGTGTGAGCATCTGTTAAATCTTGTTTATTAATTATATTTGATATAAAAGTTAAAAATATATTTCCCCAAATTCTAACAAAATGTGTAAAATTTTTCGTATTTTGAAATTTATTTTTATTTAAAACACGTGATCCATACACAACATTAATTTTTTTTTTTTTAATAAAATTATAAATTTTAACTAGATCCTTAGGATTATATTCTAGGTCTGCATCTTGAATTGCAACATATTCTCCACGAATATGTTTTTTGGCAGATATTATAGCTGCACCTTTGCCTAAGTTTTTTTTGTGTATTATAAGTTTATTTATCTTTTTTTTATTTTTTTTTAAAAAATTTAATGTTCCATCGTTTGAACCATCATCAACAACAATTATTTGTTTTTTTATTTTTAACTTAGAAATTCTTTTGAGTAACTTTTTAATAGTTCTGATTTCATTATAACAAGGAATTAAAATTGTAAGCATTATAATATAACTAACTTTTAATAAAATCTTTAATTGTAATTTTCAACCCTTCATCAAGTTTAGTTTTTGCTTTCCATCCTTCTGATTTAGCAAGATTTATATTTAATAGTTTTCTTTTTATACCATCAGGCATTTGTAAATTTTTTTTAATTGTGAGTTTTGTATTAAAAAACTTTATTAAATATTTAGCATAACTTTCAATTGTCATATCTTTTCCAGTGCCAATATTTATTAATGTTTTAGAGGTTTTTTTATTCATAAAATAGATACATGCATCAGCTATATCATTAACAAATATTATTTCTCTTCTAGGTTTTCCAGTGCCCCATATCTCTATGTATTTATTTTTATATTTTTTTGCTAAATAAATTTTTTTAATTAGAGCTGCAAAAAAGTGTGAATTTTTTGAATCATAATTATCATTCGGTCCATAAGAATTACAAGGCATTAAACATTTATAATTAGTTTTATATTGCTTGTTGTAATTTTCACATAATTTTATACCAGCAATTTTTGCAATGGCATATGGTTCATTGGTATATTCCAATTTACCAGACAACAACATTTCCTCTTTTATTGGTTTTGATATATTTTTTGGATAAATACAGCTAGATCCAAAAAATATGAGATTTTTAACACCGCTTTTGTAAGATCCATGAATAAGGTTATTTTGAATTGTTAGATTTTCATAAATAAAATTTGCTCTATTTGTATTATTTGCATAAATTCCACCAACACGCGCAGCAGCAATTATAACCGAACTTGGTTTTTTTTTATTTAAAAAAGAAAAAACTTTTTTTTGATCTAATAAATTTAACTTTTTTTTTTCAATAGTTATTATATTTTTATAACCATTACTTTTAAGTTTTCTATATATTGCAGAACCTAGATGACCATTATGACCTGCTAAAAATATTTTTTTATTTTTATTAGTCATTATTTTCAAACTCGTATCTGATCATTTCTTCAACAAGCTGATTTATATTTGTTTTTGGTTTCCATTTTAAAACTTTTTTAGCTTTAGCAAAGTTTCCTTTCAAATTGTGAACTTCCAAAGGTCTTAAATATCTTTTTTCAATTTGAATAATACAATTATTTTTTTGATCATAGCCTTTTTCATTTGTCCCCTTGCCTTTCCATTTAATTCTCATTTTAAGTTTTTTTCCTACAATATTAACAAAATTTTTAATCGTATATTGTTTATTGGTGGATATAACAAAATCACCAGGCTTTTTTTGTTGAAGCATTTTCCACATTGCCTCAACATAATCTCTTGCATGTCCCCAATCTCTTTTTGAATATAAATTTCCTAAATATAACTTTTTTTGTTTACCAAGTTTAATTCTTGTAAGTCCTTTAACAATTTTTTTTGTAACAAATGTCTCTCCTCTAAGAGGACTTTCATGATTAAAAAGAATCCCGTTACAAGCAAAAATTCTATAAGCTCTTCTGTATATTTTTGTAACAGAGTGAGCATAAACTTTACTTGCAGCATAAGGACTCTGTGGGTCAAATTGTGTGTTTTCATTCTGAGAACCTTTTTGTGTACCCCCAAACATTTCTGAGGTACCAGCCTGATAAAATTTTATTTTTTTTTTTTTAAATAAACTTTTTATAGCATCAAGTATTCTAAGCGTACCCAAACCATCGACATTGCTTGTATATTCTGGAACTAGGTAAGATACAGCTACATGTGATTGAGCAGCTAAATTATAAATTTCATCTGGTAGAATTTCTGTTATTAAAGATGAGACAGAAGAACTATCAACTAAATCCCCATAGTGAAGTATAAATTTTCTTTTTTTAACAGATGGATCCTGATAAATATCATCCAATCTTGATGTATTAAAGGAGGAAGATCTTCTAATTACACCATGAACAGTATATTTTTTTTTTAATAAAAGTTTTGAAAGATAAGCGCCATCTTGTCCGGTAATTCCAAAAATTAGAGCTATTTTTTTTTTCATATGTTAGGATATATTTTAATATATTATATAATTCATATAGCAATTATAAAATATTTTATTAATATCTTTGGATCAAAAGTATTGTTTTATATTAAATATGGAAAGAGATAAAATTTCAATAATTACAGTTGTTAAAAACGGTATGCCTTTTTTAAAAACTTCAATTAAATCTTTTATGATGCAAAATTATAAAAATAAAGAACTAATAATTGTATTCGCTCCTTCAAACGATGAAACGGAAGAATATCTTAAACAAATAAAAAATGAAAATATAATTATTATAAAGGATGAATACTCTAAAACAAAATTTGGATCCATTAATTTAGGTATCAAATCTTCAACAGGCAAGTACTTTGGTTTATTACACTCAGATGATGTCTTCTTTAGTGAAAATACTCTTAATGAAATCTCAAATGGATTTAAAAATAACGTAAATTGTGTTTATGGAAATGTGTTATTTACTGATAAAAATAATTTAAATTATGCAAAAAGAGTTTGGAAAAGTAAAATATTTAAAAAGAATAATCTTAAATTTGGATGGATGCCACCTCATACATCAATATTTTTAAGTAAAGATTTTTTCAATAATGATAATGAAATTTACAATGAAGACTATCCAATATCTGGAGATTACTATTTCATTCTCAAAATTTTTAACAATGAAAAGATAAATACTTATTATTTAGATAAATTTATCACTATAATGAGAGATGGTGGAGATAGCACAAAAATAAAAAATATTTTTCAAAAATTTTTTGAAGATATAAAAATTTCTAAGTTATTCTATAAAAGTTATTTTTTTTGCGTCCTATCTAAAATTCTGCAAAAGACAATTCAGATTAAACTATTTAAAATGAAGATTGAAAGCAAATATCTAAATGATTTAGAAAAACAAATACTTTAGATTTTTAATTTTTTAAAAAAAGATAATTGTTTATTTTTTCGATCTTGATGTTGCTGCTTGGATTTATGTTGCATATAAAAGGTATTGCCCAGCACAATTGATTTTGGGATGATATGACTTCTGGGTTAGGGCTATTAAAATAAAAATTTCCAGCTTGTTTTGTTGAATATTTTACATCTAATATTTCAGGCCAATAAGTCCCTTTAAAATTGTAATCTAAAACTCTAACTAAATTTTTAGAAAAATTAAATGTAAGTGCTAACATTACCACAATAATAATTCCTTTTTCAAAAAAAATGTTTAGTTTAAATACGTAGTATAAAGATAGAATAAAAAAGAAAACAAAAGTAAAAAGATATGGGATTCCAAATCTTATTACTGGAGATTTTATTAACCAAAGAATTAGACCAATAGATATAAAAAGTATTACAGTAAAGATAAAAATGTGACCTTTTTTGTTTTTTAATTTAAAATCTCTATTTGAATTAAATATTTTTTTATAATTCAAAATAAAAATAACAAAAAATGGAATAATAAATGCATATAAATGTTCTAAAAATTCAGTTTTATTTCTATTAAACCAAGTTTTAACCCAATTAAAATTTGCCAGATATTCTTCTTGAGATAAAAATCCAGTATATTCTCTAAAAGATTTATTATTTGCTCCAGTAGCTAATTTTATTGTATTGCTTATATCTTGAGTATACCAACTAACTGATTTTATACATGTAAATTCAAACATTGGTACGAAACATCCAGAATATATAAACTGTTGAAAAAACCAAAAAGAAAAAAATAAAATACAAAATACAATAGTTCTATAAAAAAACCTTATTTGAACTCTCTTATTTTCAATCATTAAAAATGATGAAAAAACTAATAAAGGGGCCGCGAAGGTTGATAATTTAATTGTTAAAGATAAAGTTGAAAATATTAAAGTTAAAAAAAAATATTTATTAATCTTAGTTTGATTTTCACTTTCATAAATTTTAATAAAATAATAAAAAGTAAGTAACAAAAAAATATTTGCAGGAAAGTCAAATCCATGCGCTGAAATTCTAGAAAATTTGATAATTATATACAAAGAAAGTAATAAAAGGAAAAATGTTGAAATTATTTTTAATTTATCTTTATCAAATATTTTATTCAAAAATAAAACTAGTATTAAAAAAAATAGTATCGGGTTTGGAATATGCAAACCTTTTAGTTCTAAAACGGGTAAATAAAAAAGTGCAGTAAAATTTAACCAAGATGAATTCCACCCAAAATGTGGTTGAAGATTAGATAATCCAAATATTATTTTTTCAGAAATTAAATTGATTATATAAGGTAAATGATAGAAACCATAGTCTTCATGTGGTTTATAATTTAAGGTCATTAGAAACACAATTGCAAATGCAATAATCGATATTAGATAGTCTTTTTTTAAGTTTAATAATAAAAATTTAATATTATTTTTTAAACCAAATAAAAATATTAATATTACAAAGCAAAAATTTACAATTGAATTTAACGGTAAAATAAAATGTATTAAAAAAGTTACAAAAGTTAAAAAGACTATACCTATCAAACCTATTTCAGCAAAATGAAAATTATTTTTGTCATTAACAAAAATATAATTTATTGCGAATAAACCAGATGATAAAACAAAAATTATCCCAAAAGTTATTGTCAAAAATATTTCTATCATAGATTAATTTTATTTATGTAGAATAAGTTTATTATTTTTCACTTCGATAATTTTATCACAATTTTTTAAATTATTCTTATTGTGAGAGACTATTATAATAGTTTTTTTATCTTTTAAATTTAAAATGTTTTCAATAATTGCAACTTCATTTTCTTCATCTAGTGCATTTGTTGCTTCATCAAAAATTATTATTTCTCTCAAATTGTAGTACATTCTAGCTAATGCTATTCGTTGTTTTTGCCCAGATGAGACTTCTTTAGAATTTACACCTATAATCGTATCCATACCTTCTGGTAATTCGCTTAGAAAATTTTTTAACCTTGAAAATTCTACTGCTTCTAGTAATTTTTTATTATCTATTTTGTTTTTATCATCATAGGGGGCAATATTATTTTTAATAGTATCTTGAAAAAAAAAACTATCTTGCGATACAAAAGAAATTAAATTTTGATAATTTCTAAAATCTTCTTTTGATTGAATTGATTTTCCATCAACACTTAATTCAAAATTATATGGTTTTATTAAACAGCTTATTATGTTTAGTATAGTTGTTTTACCTGACCCACTTTCACCATAAATACCAGTTGCTTGATTTTTTAAAATTAACAAACTTTGATTTTGAAAAAGTATATCTCTATTTTCATATTTAAAATTTATATTTTTAAATTCAATTTGATTTTCAAAATCAATTTGTCCAGAATTAATATCATCTGTGTAAAGGATTTTACCTTTTAAATTTAAATCTTTTAAAATAATGTTTAAGGATGGCTTTCCTAGTTTTAACTGTTGAAAGTGGATTAATATTTTGTTGAAAGATGGTAATATTCTATATGCTACAGCAAAATAAAATGTAAGGATTACTATTATCTCTTTATTATTTATATTTTGAAATGTTAGATAAACTAAAGTAAATAAAAAAATCAAAATTGCAGATAATTCTAAAGCAAATTTAGGAAGGGTTTGTACCCATTGATAATTAGATTCTAATCTTGAAGATTGTTTTTGCAAAAAATCAAATTGTTTTAATATTTTTTTGATTTTTCCAAATAAAAAAATTTCTCTAATCCCCAAAACTATTTCATAAATTATATTGGTTAAATTTCTGGCATTAACAACTCTAATATTTCCCCAATATTTAACTTTTTTTCCTATTAATTTTAAAAATACTGCAGATAAAATTATAAAAGGGATCACTATTATAGCACCTTTTATATAACCAGAAAAAACTACTAAAATAATTATGAATAAAAGTATCAATAAATCACTAAAAATAATTAGAAATGGTCTTAGATAATTAGTAGATAAATTTCCAACCTCATTGGATATATTTGAGGCTATTTTAGAATAAGAAGTATTAATAAAAAATAAATAATCCTGATATAAATATTTCTTTAAAATTTTTAATGTTAATCCTCTTCTAAACTCATAAACATAATTGAATAAGAATCTATAGACAATAGCTATAAATATATTTTTTGTTAAAAATAAAACAAAGAAAATAACCGACGTGTAAATTATTAAATTTTGAGTGTTATCAAAATTTATGAATGGTTTTATAATATTGAAAAATTTAAAATTATTTAAGGCCTCTGGATCTAATAGTAAAGTTACAAATGGTATTACTATTGCTATACTGAGCACCTCTAATATAGCTAATATAAATATTAAAATAACAAGAATAAAAAAATAAATTTTATTTTTTTTTTCTAATAAATTCCAAATTTTTAAAAAGTCTTTCACTAATTATTTTAAAGTTTTTTTTGTAAACCTAATATATTCATCATTTTTTTTATTTTGATAAATACTATCAATCCAATTATAGGTTTCTTTAATGCCTTCTTTTAGACTATATCTGTGCTCCCAGTTTAAAACTTTTTTTATTAAGTCATTATTGCTAGATCTACCTTTAACACCTTGTGGTTTGTCCAATTGATAATTTTTTTTCAAATTTACTCCTGCTATGTCCTCTACAATTAATATTAATTGATTAATTGAAACTTTTTCATCACTTCCTATATTGATAGGATTGGAATAATCAGAATGGAATAATTTTAAAACAGCGTCAATGCAATCATCTATATATAAAAAACTTCTGGTTTGAGTTCCATCGCCCCATACGTCTATAGAGTTTTTATTATTCATTTTAGCTTCAATAACTTTTCTACACATTGCTGCTGGAGCCTTTTCTCTACCTCCATCAAATGTACCCTCAGGACCATAAATATTGTGAAATCTTGCTACTCTAGTTTCTAGACCAAAATCCTCAGTAAAATGTTTACACATTCTTTCACTAAATAATTTTTCCCAGCCATAACCATCCTCTGGCATTGCTGGATAGGCATCTTTTTCACTTAAACCATCTATATTAGGGTCTTGTTGAAGATCTTTATTATAAGCACAGGCACTTGATGAAAAAAAATATCTTCTCACTTTATTTTCTTTGCAAGCTCTTAATAAATTAGTATTTATTAAAACTGAGAGCATACATTCAGCTTTATTGTTTTCAATAAATCCAATTCCTCCCATATTACAAGCTAAATTAATTACATAATCTACATTCTTAGTAATTTTAAGACAGTTTTCATATTCCTGCATATCTAAAGAATAATTTTCAGATTTATCATGATTTTGAAACCATAGGTCTAAAGGTTTTATATCTGCACCCAATATAGAGTTGTTTTCTTGAAGAAGTTTTTTAATCAAATGCCCTCCAATAAAACCTCCTGCCCCTACAATTAAATATTTGTCCATTTTTCGATAATTAAAACGATTTTTGTCAATTTTATGTTTTTCTTTTCTATATGCCAGATTTTAAGAATTGACCAGAAAAAATAGTTACTTTATCAAATATATATAAATTACTTATAA
>CEVX01097624.1_pt1 | contig 13727 bp, 11 predicted proteins | sample 356561 | NCBI WGS metagenome assembly CEVX01 (sample SAMEA2623886, study PRJEB7988) | marine metagenome | biome: marine biome (ENVO:00000447); feature: surface water layer (ENVO:00002042); material: "saline water (ENVO:00002010), including plankton (ENVO:xxxxxxxx)" | depth 5 m | reverse complement strand
CATTTTTGAATGAGCTATAGAAGCTTTACAATCATATTTTGCAAGTAAAGTATCATAATACCTGTCTTTACCAACTGTAAACTGATCAATTATTTCATTTCTTTTTTTGTCTTTTTCTTCCCAGAGTTTCATAAATTATAATATTTGTTCTAATAATTTGATGTAAAAATTAATTCCTTTTTCAATTTCATCTAAATATATAAATTCATCAGCTATGTGTGATCTTTTTGAATCGCCTGGCCCAAGTTTTAATGACGGACAATTTAATGCAGCTTGGTCAGAAAGAGTTGGGGATCCATAGGTTTTCTTCCCTAACTTAATGGCTGCTTTAACAATTTTATGATCACTTGAAATAGAAGATGATTTAAGGTTTATAGATCTTGGGGTAAGCTCACATGGTGCTTTTTTTTGAAGAATTTTTACAATTTCTTTGTTTGAATATAATTCGTTAACTCTAACATCAATAACAATTTCTATTTCTGAAGGGATTACATTGTGTTGTGATCCAGCATTTATTTGAGTAATCGTTAATTTAACAGGACCTAGGAAATTAGAAACCTTTTCAAATTTAAATTTTTTAAACCATTTTATTATTTCAGGTAATTTATTAATTACATTATTTTTGTTTTCATGAGCGGCATGGCTGGCTGTTCCATAAATTTTCCCATCAAAAACTATTAAACCTTTTTCAGCTATTGCTAAGTTCATTAGAGTTGGCTCTCCAATTATAGCAAAATCAATTTTAGGTAATTCTTTTAGAAGTAATCTAAGACTATTTTTTCCTGCAATTTCTTCTTCAGCTGTGGCAGCCATAATAATATTGTAATTTAAATTAGAAGAATTATAAAAATATTTAAAAGCTGCTATTAATGATACTAATGCTCCACCAGCATCATTGCTTCCCAAACCATAAAGCTTATTATCAATTACTTCTGGATTAAAAGGATCTTTTGTGTAAGATTTATTTGGTTTTACTGTGTCATGGTGAGAGTTTAATAAAATTGTAGGTTTTTTATTGTCAAAAAATTTATTTTTAGCCCAAACATTATTTTTACTTCTTAAAGATTTAATTTTATTATTTTCAAACCACTTTTCTATTATGTCAGCTGTAATGTTTTCTTCACCTGAATATGACTTAGTCCTTATTAGATTTTTTAATAAAGTGGTTGAATTAAGAAATAATTGATTACTCATTTTTTATATTTTTAATTCCGTAAAATCTTTCTTATTTATTAACATTGAATTATTCCCAATTGTAACTTTATTAACACCATTTTTTAATGCATAAAAACAATTATCTAGTTTTGGGATCATACCTTCAGAAATATTATTATTTTTTATTAAGTCTTTGTAATCATTCAAATTAATTTTTTTGATTAAAGAATTTTCATTATTTAAATTTTTAAGGACACCCTTTTTTTCAAAACAATAAAATAATTTTGTTTTAAAGTCATTACTTAAGTTTATGGCAATTTCTGAAGCTATTGAATCTGCATTTGTATTTAATAATTGTCCTTTTTTATTGTGTGTAATTGCACAAAAAACAGGTGTTAAATTATTTTTTAAAAGTTCAATAATGAATTTTGTGTTTACAAATGAAATATCTCCTACAAATCCATAATTAATTTTACTGTTTTCTCTCTTTTTTGATATTATTGAATTTCCATCAGCTCCAGATAATCCGATAGAGTTACAATTTAATTTTTGAAGTTTACTCACAATTTTTTTATTTAACTCTCCAGCATAGACCATAGTAGCGATTTCAAGACTAGTTTTATTTGTAATCCTTCTTCCATTAATTATTTTGACTTCAACATTTAGCTTTTCACTTAATTTTGAAGCTTTTTTACCACCTCCATGAACAAGAATTTTTGGACTTTTAATCATTGAAAATTTTTTTAAAAAATCATTTAATAAAAATTTATCATCGATTAATTTACCTCCAATTTTAAAGATTAATATTTCATTCATTTTTAAGTAATTTTTCAATAACATATTGAGCTGAGTAAATTCTATTTTCAGCTTGCTTGATAACTAATGAATTTTTATTGTCTAATACTTCATCAGATGCGACAATATTTCTTCTGATTGGAAGACAATGCATAAATTTTGCATCATTTGTTAAATTCATTTTATCTTTGTTGATAATCCAATCATCATTTCCTTTAGAGATATGCCCGTAGTTTTTATAAGAGCTCCAATTTTTGGCATAAACGAAATCTACATCTTTAAAAGCTTCACTTTGATTATGATACAACTTAATGTCTTTTGTAATTATTGGATTCAGTTCGAATTCTTTAGGTTGAGTTATACTTAATTCTACATCCATGTGTTTCATTATTTTCACAAAAGAATTAGGAACAGCTTGAGGTAAAGCTTTTGGATGTGGAGCCCACGTTAAAAGAACTTTAGGTCTTTTTTTATTTTTGTTTTCAATAATTGTTATTGCATCAGCTAAAGCTTGAAGAGGATGAGCTGTAGCACTTTCCATATTAATTATTGGTATTTTTGAATATTTTAAAAAACTTTTTATAACAACTTCTGATTCATCTTTTTCTTTGTTATTTAGTGAAGCAAAAGCTCTTATAGCTAACATATCACAATATTCAGAAATAACAGCAGCAGCCTCTTTTATATGTTCAGACCTTAAACCACTCATTTTTGTGCCATTTTCAAATTCAAGAGCCCATGCTTCATTGGAAAAATTCATTATCATTGTTTTCAAACCAATGTTATGAGCAGCTTTCTGAGTACTTAGTCTTGTTCTAAGACTAGGGTTGAAAAATATCATTCCTAAAGCTCTATTAGTATTCTTATAGGACTTTGTATTATTTAAATAATTATTTTTAAGGTTTAAAGTTTCTTTAATAGCAAAATTTACATCCTCAAGATCATCAATTGTTATAAATTGTTTCATGTTAATTTTTTTAATGAATTAAAAAAAAGATCAATATGTTTTTTTTCAATTGTTAATGGAGGCAATATTCTGATAAGATTTTTATTACTACTACCACCAGTAAAAATTCTTTCTTCTAAAATTAATTTTCTTCTAAGTTCTTTTACTTCAAATGGAAATTCTATACCTAACATTAAACCTCTTCCTTTAATTTTTTTTATTGAACTAATTCTTTTAGCTTTTTTTCTAAAATAAGTTTCTAATTCAATTATCTTATTTTTTAAATCAATTTTTTCAAGTATTTCTAATACTGAAAGACTAGCTGTACAAGCAAGATGATTTCCTCCAAAAGTAGTACCCAAAAGACCATACTTTGCTTTTATTTCAGGATTAATTAAAATTCCTCCAATTGGAAAACCATTACCCATTCCTTTAGCCATTGTAATTACATGTGGCTTTAAATTGAATTTTTCAAATGAAAAAAAATCACCAGTTCTATAAAAACCAGATTGGACTTCATCTGCTATTACACAAGCTTTATGTTTTTTTGATAATTTTTCTAAACTATCAATGAATTTTTCATTGACTTGATCTAAACCACCCACTCCTTGTACACATTCAATAACTATGGCACAAACATCACCCTTTTTTAATTCTTCTTCTAAACTTTTAGAGTCATTTAGCTCTAGAAAGGTAACTTTTTGTTGTTTATTTATTGGAGACTTTATATTGTCATTATCAGTAATAGCAATCGCCGCAGATGTTCTTCCATGAAAAGAGTTTTTAAAAGAAATAATTCTCTTTTTATTAGTATGAAAAGAACATAATTTTAATGCATTTTCCATTGCTTCTGCACCACTATTACAAAGAAATAATTTATAATTTTTTATAGAAAAATGTTCTTGAATTTTTTTGGCAAGTTGATTTTGAAGTGGATTTATTATTGCATTTGAGTAAAAGATGATTTTATTTATTTGTTTTTTTAAATTTTCAATAAACTTTGGATGAGAATGGCCAATTGATATTACTGCATGACCTCCATAAAAATCAAGATATTTTTTATTCTTATCATCGATAATATAAACCCCTTCAGCTTTAATTGGAATTACATCATATAATGGGTATACTTCAAATAGTTTCATTTATTTAGTTGATATTTCGTTTATTTTATTATATGATGCATTTAAGCCTTTAATTAATGATGAGCTTAAACCTTGATGCTCCATTTCATTTAAACCAGTTATTGTGCAACCTTTTGGAGTTGTTACCTTATCAATTTCTCCTTCTGGATGTGTTTTTGAGTCAATTAGTAAGCTAGCCGCGCCCATTGCTGTATATTTTGACATTTCTAGAGCAACATCTGCATCAAAACCTAGTTGAACACCTCCTTGTGTTGTTGCCCTAATTAATCTCATCCAAAAAGCTATACCGCTGGCACAAATGACTGTAGCTGCTTGCATTAAAGACTCTTCTATTTTAATTGTTGTTCCTAATCCATTAAAGATAGCTTCTGCAACAGGAGTACTTTTAATTCCTTTTTTATTTGAACATATACATGTCATTGATTTTCCCACAGAAATTGCAGTATTTGGCATAGTCCTTATTATTGGGATAAATGAGCCAGTAATTTTTTCAATTCTATTAATATTAAATCCTGTAATTGTAGAAATAATTACATGCCTTTCATTAATGTTTGACTTTATTTCATTTAATATGCTTTCAAATTGACCTGGTTGAACTGAAAAAATTAAAATGTCAGAATTAGAAATTGCATCTAAATTATTACTTGAAATATATACATTTTCATATTTTTTTAATTTTTCTATAGAATCAATATTTCTCTTTGTAAGATATAGTGTTGTATAAAGGTCATTTTTAATTAATCCTTTTGCGATACTTAATCCTAAATTTCCCGTTCCAATTATTGCTATTTTCATATTTCTTTTTTTAATAAATAGATGCTTTTAATTTTAAACCTAAATTTTCATCCCAATTCATCATTAGGTTTAAATTTTGTAATGCTTGACCAGAAGCTCCTTTTGTTAGGTTATCTATAATACTTGTAATTAATAAAATGTTTTCATGTTTACATAAATGTATGTAACAGTTATTGGTATTTATTACTGATTTTAATGAAATTTCTTCATCAGAAATTTCTGTAAATGGGTGATTTTTATAATAATTTTTATATATTTTTTTTATTTCGTTTAAATCTCCACTATACTTAGTATAACTAGTTGAAAATATACCTCTTGTAAAATTTCCCCTTTGAGGTATAAAGATCAATTTTGATTTTTGATTTAATCCATTTAATGTTTGATTAATTTCTAAAAGATGTTGATGATTAAAAGCTTTATACCATGAAATATTATTATTTCTCCAACTAAAATGTGTAGTATCAGAGTTTTTCATTCCAGCACCGGTACTTCCTGTAGTTGCATTAACATGAATTGTATCTTTAATTAGATTATGTTTTGCCATTGGGATTAAACTAAGTTGAATTGCTGTTGCAAAACATCCAGGGTTTGCTATGGCATTTGCTTTTTTTATTGTTTCTTTATTTAACTCTGGTAAACCATAGATAAACTTTAAATTATTTAATTCATTATTTTTTCTAATTCTAAAATCATTACTCAAATCAATAATTTTTGTTGTTTTCAAAAATTTATTTTTTTTAAGAAATTTTAACGAATTTCCGTGTCCAGCACATAGGAATAAAACATCTATTTCTTTTTCGGGGATATTGGTAAATTTCAATGTTGTTAATCCTAATAAGTCCTTATGGATTTTAAAAAGATAATCTCCAGAAAACTGAGTACTATATACAAACTTTATTTTTAATTTTGGATGGTTGATAATTAATCTAATTAACTCACCTCCTGTATATCCTGATCCTCCAACAATACCAACTGTTTTCATGTTTATTTTTTTAAATTATGATAAATTTTTCCTGCATTTGCATTTATTTTGATAAACCCTTTAACATCTTTTGCATTCCAATTTTTATTTACTTCTCCATAAGTTCCAAATTCATTAGTCATTAGGTCATTTTTCGATTTTATTCCTTCTAAATCAAAACTATAGGGTTTTAATTTTAGGTAAACTGTTCCACTTACATTTTTTTGACTATTTGATAAAAAAGATTCTATGTCCCTCATTACAGGATCAAAGTACTGTCCTTCGTGTAACAACATTCCATAAAATGAAGAAATAGATTCTTTTTGAAATTGTTGCCATTTAGATAGGGTATGTTTTTCAAGCAAGTGATGTGCTTTGATTATGATCAAAGGAGCTGCTGCTTCAAAAGCAACTCTACCTTTAATTCCAATTATTGTATCTCCTATATGAATATCTCTTCCTATGGCATATTTTTTTGCAATATTTTCTAGATCTCTAATAATATTAATTGGCGAATCTTTTTTTGAATTCAATGAAATTAATTCTCCGTTTTTAAATTCAAGTTTAATTTTTTTTTCATTTTTTAATTTAAGTTGACTAGGGTAAGCTTTTTCAGGTAAAGGATGTTTTGATGTTAATGTTTCACTTCCACCTATTGAAGTTCCCCAAAGCCCTTTGTTAATTGAGTATTTAGCTTTTTTCCAATCTATCATTACTCCTTTAGACTTTAAATAATTTATTTCGTCTTTTCTAGAAAGATTAAGATCTCTTATTAAAGTAATTATTTCAGTTTTAGGAGATAGTATTTGAAATATTTGATCAAATCGAACTTGGTCATTTCCAGCTCCGGTTGATCCATGAGAAATATATTTAGCCTGAACTTTATTTGAATAATTAACTATTTCAATAGCTTGAATTATTCTTTCTGAACTTACAGAAAGAGGATAGGTGTTATTTTTTAATATATTTCCAAAGATTAAATATTTAACTATTTTATTATAAAATGGAGAAATTGCATTTATACATTTATATGTTTTCGCGCCTAATTTTTTAGCTTTTTTTGAAATTTGATTTATCTCTTCATTTAAAAAGCCACCTGTATTAATTGTAATGGCATGAACTTGATAACCATCAGATGATAACTTTTTTAGACAATATGAAGTGTCTAATCCACCACTATAAGCTAATACAACAATTTTATTTTTCATATTTTTTATTTTTTGGGTCATATAACATTCCAGTGCAAAGGCACATCGTTCGATTTGTTCTAGTAAGAACATCATAGTTTTTACATGTTTGACATCCTTTCCAGAATTGAGGGTCATCCGTAAGTTCAGAAAAATGAACTGGTTTATATCCTAATTCGTAATTAATTTTCATTACCGCCATTCCTGTTGTAATCCCAAATACTTTAGAGTTGGGATATTTTTTTAATGAAAGTTCAAATACTTTTTTCTTTATTTTTTTTGCCAGACCTTGATTCCTATAGTTGGGAGAAACAATTAACCCTGAATGAGCTACATATTTACCGTGACCCCAAACTTCAATGTAACAAAACCCAGCAAAGATATTATTGTCAATAGCAATTACTGCATTCCCATTTTCAATTTTTTTTGAAATATATTCGGGAGTTCTTCTTGCTATACCTGTACCACGAACTTTTGCAGCCTGATCAATATGACTACTTATTGTTTTTGAGTATTTAATATGTTTAGCTTTTGCTAGAATTATTTGCATTTAACTTGTTTTAAATTAATTTTTGAAAAAAATCTTTTACTTTAAAAGATTAGAAAATCGGAATATCCAATTTTCAAGAGAATATTACACCCACAAGGGGCGAAAAGGGGAACGACGAACAGAAGTTTTTGTTCGGTTATTCAAATTAATATTTAACAATTGCCCTAGCATTTCGGATGCAAATTTGAGCTTTTTTTTATTTACAGCCAAAAAAAATCTGAAATTTTTGATAAAATAACATATTTAATAATTGATAAAGTTTGTGTTAAATTTGTTTTGTGAATATTTCAATTAAAGATAAAATCTATAATGATTTAATAAAATTTAAGTCAAAAAAAATTCTCCTAGGCCATAGTGGAGGATTAGATAGTTCTGTCTTGGCAAATATTTTATATGATTTAAAAATTGATTTTTCCATAGCTCATTGTAATTTTCAATTAAGAGGAAAAGAAAGTGAAGATGATTTTAAATTTGTCTCTAAATGGAGCAAGGAGAATAAAATACCTTTTTTTTATTCTAAATTTTCTACTAAAAAATATTGTCAGATTAATAAAACTAATATTCAATTATCGACAAGAGACTTAAGATATAATTGGTTTTTTGAATTACAAAATATCTACAAATTTGATTTTATTTTTACTGCACATCATTTAGATGACCAGTTTGAAACCTTTTTAATTAATTCATCAAGAGGAACCGGCCTTAAAGGTCTACTTGGAATAGTTAATTCAAAGAAAGTTTACAGACCATTTTTAAATATTTCAAAAAAAGAAATATTTGATTTCGCTGTTATAAATAAAATATCCTGGAGAAATGACAAATCGAATTATGAAAATTATTATTTGAGAAATAAATTTAGAAATAAAATTATTCCAGAAATTGAAAAAATAATACCAGATTATTTAAATAAGTTTAAAAACACTATAGATAACCTTAACGAAACTAATTTATTTATCAAGAATTCGATTAAAAAAATTAGAAAAAAAATTTTTAAAATTGAAAACAAAATAATTAAAGTAAAAGTCAAAAGTTTGTTAAAATTAGAACCTTTAAACTTTTATTTACATGAATTGTTTTATTCATATGGTTTTAATTCTAAAGAACTTGAAAAACTGTTGTCTTCTAATACAGGAAAACAACTATTTTCAAAATCACATAGAATCCTAATAGATAGAGGTCATTTAATTTTAAAAGAATTAGTTAAAAAGAAAAATGAGACTTATTTGCTTGACTTAAATGAAAAAAAAATTGAATCTCCTGTTAAACTTAATTTTAAATATGTCAGTAAGTATGATAAAGAAATATTAAATCATAATTTTGCATCGATTGATTTAAAGAAAATTAAAGAACCCTTGATTTTAAGGAAACCTTTATCAAAAGATTATTTTTATCCAATTGGAATGCGTGGAAAAAAAACTGTAAGTAAATATTTTAAGGATGAAAAATATTCTATATATGATAAAGAAAATCAGTGGCTATTAGTTTCTAATAATGATATCGTGTGGTTAGTAGGTAAAAGACTAGATAGTCGATTTGCTGCAACTAAAAATTCAATTAAAGTTTTGGAAATAAGATGTGTTTTATGAGATTGTTTATTTTAACCTTTTTTGTTGTTTTTAATTCTTTTTCACAGATTGAAGAACCAGTAACATGGAATTCAAATATTGATAAAATATCTGATGAAAATTATTTAATAACCATAGACGCATATATTCAAAACAATTGGAGACTATATTCTCAAAATTTACCTAAAGGAGGTCCAGAACCTACTGAATTCATATTCAAAGAAAAACAAGGGTATGAATCATTAGGATCTTTTGAAGAAAGTAAGTCTATCAAAAAGTACGATAAACTATTTGAATTAGATTTAAATTATTTTGAAAAGGGTGCTTCGTTTTCTCAAGAAATAAAACTAATTGATAAAAATTTAGAAAAAATTGATGTAGAAATAAATTATCAAGCTTGTGATGATAGACTTTGTATTTTTAGATCTGAATTAATTACAATTCCTTTAAGCGAAAATTTTACTTCAATTGAAAAAAAATTAGACAAAAAAAGTATTTTAAAATCTAAAGAATTACTTCTAAATATTAAGAATAAAGATTTTTATACTTCAAAAGTATCTGATGATAGCAAAAATAATTCTTATTTAAAAGTTTTCATGTTAGGTATAATTGGAGGAATATTAGCACTTTTAACTCCTTGTGTTTTACCAATGATGCCTTTAACAGTTTCTTATTTCTTAAAAAAATCAAATAATAAACAAAGTGGAATTTTTAATTCTTCACTTTATGGCTTTTTCATAATTCTAGTTTATTTTCTATTAAGTCTTCCTTTTCATTTTCTAGATTTTTTGGATCCTGGAATTTTGAATACAATATCCACTAGTGTAATTACCAATTTTGTCTTTTTTGTTGTTTTTGTTTTTTTTGCTTTTTCTTTTTTTGGTTATTACGATATTTCTTTACCAAGTTCATGGGCTAATAAGTCAGAGTCTTCATCTAATTTGAGAAATGTTGGAGGAATATTTTTTATGGCTTTAACATTATCTATTGTTTCATTCTCTTGCACGGGTCCAATTTTAGGATCTTTACTTGCAGGTTCTATAAACTCTAATGGTCCAATTGAATTGACTCTTGGTATGCTTGGTTTTGGATTTGCATTGGGAGTTCCTTTCTCTATTTTGGCATTTTTTCCAAAGTTAATTAAGAATATTCCTAAATCTGGAGGATGGATGAACACTTTAAAAGTTACTCTAGGATTTCTTGAATTAGCTTTAGCTTTAAAATTTTTATCAAATGCAGACTTAATTGGAGGATGGAACTTTTTAAAAAGAGAAATTTTTATTATTCTTTGGGCTCTAATTAGTCTTTCATTGGGAATATATTTAATTGGAGGATTAAACTTTATTAAAAATTATAATACTAATTTAAAACTAAAGTTATATAGTTCCATTCCCTTTGTTTTTAGTTTTTATCTTATATATAGTTTATTTAGTGATAAGAATGAATTAAAATTTTTGAGCGGTTTTCCTCCTCCAGAATTTTACACTATTCAGAAGACTGATAATGATTGTCCATTAAATTTAAATTGTTTTAAAGATTATAATAAAGGATATGATTATGCAAAAATAAATAATAAGCCGATTTTAATTGATTTTACTGGATGGGCATGTGTAAACTGCAGAAGAATGGAAGAAAATGTTTGGTCTGATCCTGAAATATTCAGTTTACTCAATAATGAATTTGTTTTAATTTCTCTTTATGTTGATGACAGAAAAAAACTAGATATCAAAGATCAATTTAATTTTAAATTTTTAAATGGTAGAATAAAAAAAATTGAATCTTTAGGTCAAAAATGGGCTACTTTTCAAGCCATAAATTTTAATTCTGCATCCCAACCTTATTATGCTCAAATAAATACAGATTTAGAACTATTAAATTCACCTATACAATATTCAGGAAAAAAGGAGTTTAAAAATTGGTTAAAAAAAGGCTTAGAAAGATCTGGTCAACTTTTAGATAAAAAAAACAAAAATATTTACAATTATAATTTATGGTAAATTGATTTAAGAGGAACTCTAAAACGTTTTCCGTAAATTCCTTTTTCAGTTCTTATTCCACAACTAATTACCATATTGATTTCTGATTTTTCAGGTAGTTTAAGAATTTCTTTTATTTTTTTTGAATCAAACCCCTCCATTGGGCAGGTGTCATATCCAAAAGAAGCCATTGATATCATAAAATTTTGAGATGCTAGAGCAAGACTTTTGTGAGCTACAATTCTTAAGTCAGTTGATTTAACTTCACGGTATGTAGGTTTAAATAATCCTCTATATTTCATCATAATAGAATGAATAAAACCTCTAAGTGGTGAAAATCCTTTATATAATTTAGGAATAATTTCTTCGTAGTATTTTAAGGCACTTATTATATTATTTTCTGAATCATCTTTGTTGTTTTTAATAAAATCAATATTTGATTTTAATCTATTTTTCCATAGATCATGTCTTACAACTGGTATTACAAATTGTTTTGAAGTTTTAGCAGAGGATTGATTAAAACAACTTTTAGATATTTCTTCACAAACATTTTTAGAAATCACATGATAAAATTCCCACAATTGAAGATTACTGCTATTTGGAGCTAATGTAGATAGTTTAATACATTCTTTTACAATTTTTTCATCAATTTCTTTAGTCTTATCATAAACTCTTACAGATCTTCTGTATGATATTGACTCCCTTACAGTTTTTTCTTTCATAGTTTGTTTAATAAAAGTTTAAGAAATTTTATTGATTTGGGATATGGTGCAAATCTCTGGGGGAGATCAAATAAAAATGATCTTTTAACAATTGGTTTTAAATGTGAAAAAAGGTTGAAACTATGTTCTCCGTGATAAGCACCCATTCCACTAGCGCCTATTCCGCCAAATGGTAGATTAATATTTGCAAACTGAATTAAAGTATCATTAACAACTCCACCTCCAAATGAAAATTTATTTAGCATTAAATTTATAAAAGATTTATTTTTACTGAAAACATAGAAAGCAAGTGGTTTTTCTAAATTTTTAATTATTCTGAAAATTTTTTCATTCTTTTCATAAGAAATAATTGGAAGAATTGGTCCAAAAATTTCTTCTAACATTAATTCACTCTTTAAGTCTGGCTCATCAACAATTGTAGGACTTAAATAAAGATCTTTTTTATTATTTATACCTCCATATATAATTTTTTGATTTTTTAGAGATTTTACCAATTTTTCCAGGTGATTTTGATGAATTATTCTACCATAATCTTTTGAATTTTGAATTTTTTTAGAAAAAGCTATTTCTATTTCTTGAATAATTCTATTTATTAAATTCTTTTTAATTTTTTTTTCAACTAAAATATAATCTGGAGCAATACAAGTTTGACCACAATTAATAAATTTACCCCAAACAATTCTTTTTGCAGTTTTTTTAATTGGAACAGAACTGTCAATTATGCAAGGACTTTTCCCCCCTAATTCAAGAGTAGTTGGCGTCAAATTTTCAGCTGCTGCTTTTGCAACATATTTCCCAACTCTAGTACTTCCAGTATAGAAAATATAATCCCATTTTTCTTTTAAAAGATTTTTAGCAGTATTTGGACCACCTTCAATTACCTTAACCCATTCTTCTGGAAAAACGGCGCAAATAATTTCATCAATAATTCTTGAAGTGTTTGGTGAAGATTCAGAAGGTTTTAGAACAACAGTATTTCCAGCAGCGACGGCACCAATTAATGGTGTAAGAGAAAGTTGAAAAGGATAATTCCATGGAGAAATCATCAAAATATTCCCATAAGGCTCGGGAATTATATAGTCTTTTGAGGGAAAGTTAATTAATGAACTTGAGATTCTCTTTGGCTTAGACCATTTTTTTAAATTATTAATCATAATTTTAAGTTCTTTATTTACAAGCATGGTTTCACTTGTAAAAGCCTCAAAATCTGATTTTTTTAAATCTTTATAAAGAGCATCAAAAATATTTTCAGATTTTTCTTTAAGAACCCTTTTAAGTTTTTTTAGATGAGAAATCCTTTTTTTAATATTTAAAGTATTTTGATTATCAAAAAATGATTCTTGTAAAGTTTTAATTTTTTTTATTAACAATTTATTTCAATTTGAAAAATCAAATATAACTGAAATGATAGAATAAAATACAATGATTGAATATATTAAAAAAAAATATGAAACTTATTGATAATCAGCATTTTGGATATATCAGCTTTGATTTGACTGTAATTTTAAGTTTGTTATTCAAGGTATATATATAATGTTTAATAATTTAATTTAGCTAATTATAATATGTCATTAGAGTTAAATAAATATAGTAAAATAGTCACTCAAGACCCTACTCAACCTGCAGCTCAGGCCATGTTGCATGCAATAGGTATGAAAGGTGATGACTTTTACAAACCATTAGTTGGTATTGCATCAACTGGATATGAGGGAAACCCATGCAATATGCATTTAAATGATTTATCTAAATTAATTAAAAAAGGTATTAACAGTCATAATTTATTTGGATTAATATTTAATACAATTGGTGTAAGTGATGGTATATCTATGGGTACTCCTGGTATGAGATATTCTCTTCCATCAAGAGATATAATATCAGATTCAATTGAAACTGTAGTTCAGGCTATGAGTTATGATGCATTAATTACCGTTGT